>Ga0209755_10002507_pt1 | contig 25129 bp, 18 predicted proteins | sample TergutCo191P1_FD_187301 | JGI IMG/M metagenome (GOLD analysis project Ga0209755, IMG submission 187301) | Cornitermes sp. P1 segment gut microbial communities from Petit-Saut dam, French Guiana - Co191P1 (SPAdes) (version 2) | ecosystem: Host-associated > Arthropoda: Insects > Digestive system...
TGCTTGAGGCAGATGCGTCAGGCGGTAAGCTGGCTTGCAAAATGTTTGCTAAGAGCCTGCTACAGAGCCCTGACCATAAAAACTTAATTAATTAAAACTGTTACTTTTCTACCCAAGGCTTTCTAATAACAGAAATTTATATAATAAATGATTTTACTATCGGTTTTTATGGTCAGGTCTCTTCGGCGGGGAACGGCAAAAATTGTTTTTCACCCCCGCAGCCCGCTAGCCAACCGGCGCATGGACAAGGATGTTTGTGCTTTGCATAATCACATAAATATGGGATAGAGACGCAATAATAAAACGCTTTATTTCCATCGTCGCAGCCATAATGTAAATAAAACGATTTATGTTCAACCTCTCTACCCCGTTTTATGTGGTAATGTAAAGTACAACACTAATCGTATGCTCTTTGTTGCTGTAGAAGCGGCTTACCGGCAACAGCCCCAGAAAAACATTTTCAGAAATTCTCCGCCGGAGAGACATGGCTATAAAAACCGGTAGTTAAATCTAGTACTATTTTAATTTATGTTAAAATAGAGCTTGGTTAGGAATATGCAACAATGATAATAAATGTGGCTTTTATAGCCATGGCTCGGAGGCGGACTCCTTCTGAGTTTTTCTGGGGATGATGGCGGTGAGCCGCTTGTGCGGTACTTATAAAAACATACGAATAGCGTTTTAAATTTACATTACCTCAGCGTTCTAAGCAGCGCTCTTAACTCAGGGTTAGACGCGCTTTCAGGCGGCTGCCTTGTTGTTTTTTCTGTTTGAAGGATAATCTCGTCTCCCGGTTCGATACGGTCAAAGAAACCGTTTCGAGTCAGGGTGCCGATGGCTATTTCTTCGTCAACATTTGTTACTGTAAACTTACCGACAAGTTCGTCATCGCTGTAAATTAGGGCAATGCCTTCGTTGGCGGTTTGAGGGCGCCCCTTTTTTACTACGTCGAATACCGCGTCCTGCTGAATGCCGTCGGCTCTTCCTTTGTTGAACAGCGCTTGTCCCTGACGGCGGATTAGAAGCCTGCCGCGAAGCGTCATTGAAGATGATAGCTGTGTTACGATGCCGCGGGATGCGTCACGCAGCCTGTCTGTGCCTGTGCGGAAAGTGTACAGAGTTCCGGCGGGGGAGCCTGTTCTTGCGACAAAGAGCTCGCCTTTTATCGCGATGTCGCGTTCGTTTTCTGTTACAGAAACAAGCATGAAATAATCGGCGCCTGCTTCTCTTGCCTGCCTGAATCCTTGAGAAAAGGATGCTTGTCGCAAATCAAGCTGCATCGGCGTAATGTTTCGATCGTGCATAAGTAAGTCGCGGATAACTCCCGCCGCGACAGAGCCTGCGTCCGCATGATAAAAACTTGACTGACCGCTTAAAGCGAAGACAGCTACTTTCCAATGACGTTCCGTTACTTCTGTCGGGTTTACCTGCCACTGTCTGAAAATGGCGTTTGATAAAAGAGAGCTGTATGCTTCAACCGCGTCATTCAGAGTGCGATCGGCGATCCCCTGATCTTGTAGGAAGCGGAGTTCTTCAAGGTAGCGGGCAGGGTAGCCCTGCATTCTAAGAAGTTCGGCGTATTCGCGCCTGTCTGCCGCGAATGGATTGAGCCTTAAACCGCGCCTGTACTCAAAGAGCGCCTGCTCTGTTAAATTGCGCTGGCGGAAACTTCGCGCCCTTGTAAAATGCCATGATGCCCATCTTGCGCGTCTGGGATCTTCAAGAGATGTTGAATTGATAAGAGTATCTTCCATGATGGCGCGGATAAACTCATTATTTTCATTGATAGAAAGCGCAGTGGTTAGGATCGTCAGCGCGTCCTGGCTTCTTCCCATTCTGATAAAGGACAATCCTTTTAAATACCATGCGCTCATATCCTGCCTGTCTTTATTTATAGCAATATCGCAAAGACGGGCTGCTTCTTCATATTCGCCGTTTCGGTATCGAAGCGCTGCCATTAGAATCTGAGAAGGCGTATGATCATTTCTGTAATGAAGAGCTCTCTCGGCGTACCGGATTGCTTCCTGTAGTTTTCCGTTTTGCGCGTAAATGTATGAAGCATAATAAAAAACGCGGTGATCTCCCGTATGTTGAGTAAGAGCATTGTTGATATATGTTTCGGCTGTTTCTCTGTCTCCGAGTGAGAGAGTAACAAGCGCAAGAGAAATTAAAAGCCTTCGATCATCGGGGTAGCGGCGGACCGCCTCTCGGTACCTAAGGAATGCTTCTGACGGCCTGTTCCTCGCAATCGACAGTTCTCCTGCGGCAAAGAGGGCTTCCTTATTGTAAGGCTCCTTTGAAAGGATATCGTTAACAAGAGAGGAAGCCGCGTCTAAATTTCCAAGCGCAATAAGGGTAAACACTTCCAGATTCGCGACAGACATATTGCCTCGGGAAAGCAGTCTTGCCTTTCTTACCCAGTTGAGTGCTTCATCAAATTCAGCAAGCTCATAGTAACATTCCGCCAGAGCAGCCGTTCCTTCTGCATGAGCTGAATTATTACGTATACATTCAAGAAACGATTCGACAGCGGAGTACCAATTCTCTTCCGCCATAAAACTGCGTCCCTGCTCGTAATACCTCGCGGCAGAAGCGGGTGATTGTGCATAAAGCGAATATGGAAAAAAAGTTAATATAAAAATAATTAACCACGAACTACTCGAACTTTTACTTCGAAAACCAGTTGTTATCTGAAATTGTTCAGATTGATTAGCGGTAAAATTAATTTTTTTTGTTCGTGTATGTTCGTGTATGTTCGTGGTAAAAAAAAATTCAGACATTATCGCTTCCTCCCTAAATAAAACAACTAATCCTTCTAATGCGTTACTATTTTTATCGTGTTGATCTTGTGACCGTCCATATCGTGAATTATAAAGTCGTAATCTTTATATGTGATTTTTTCATTCTTAACAGGGATTTTGCCGAAAAGATCAAAGACAAAACCGCCGAGGGTATCAAAATCATCGACAGGAAGTTTAAGGTCAGTTTCCTCGGCAAGAAATTCAAGATTGATTCGGGCGCCGCAAAGCCATGAATTATCATTGATCTGCACAAGGTCATCTGTTTCATGATCGAACTCATCCTGAATGTCGCCGATTATTTCTTCGATTATATCTTCCATTGACACAATGCCGGAAACGCCGCCGTATTCGTCAACAACAACCGCAATGTGAACTTTTTTTCGGCGAAGCTCTTTTAAAAGATCGTCAATATGTTTTGATACGGGAACAAAGAACGGTTTTCTGACAAGAGACTTAATATCAAAAGGCTTGTCATTAATCAGCGCTATTAAAACATCTTTAACATGGAGGATTCCAATTACTTTATCAACAGTGTCTTCATAAACAGGAAAACGGGAATGTTCGCTTTCGCTGATTAGCTGCAGGATTTCATCCTTGGACGCGGCAGAAGAAAGAAAGACCGTGTCTGTCCTGGGAACCATCACTTCTTTGACAGTTGTGTCCGATAGTTGAACAACGCCCCTGATCATTTCCTGCTGATCTTTTTCAAGCTCCTTTATCGCCTGTGAATTAATTTTAAAAGGTGTTTTCAATTTTTATCTCCATGATGCGCGGGAATTATATTTTCGTTTTTCAGCCTTTTCAAAATCTCCTCCTGCAATACGAGCATCGGCTCATTTTTTTCCGTATCACAAACTGCGCCGTTATGATCCATTCCATCTAAATGCAGGATACCATGAATTATCAGTCTGCGTAACTCCTCATCTTCGGATATTTGAAAATATTGGGCATTTTCACGCAGAGTTTCGAGGGAAATTACGATATCGCCGGGTAAAAACACCTCTTTTTTTCCGTTTTTTATTGTCTCTCCGAGATTAAAAGAGAGAATGTCGGTCGGCTCATTTTTATTTCTGTATTGCCTGTTCAAATCTTTTATGGTTTTATCATCGCACAAAAGAATTGAAAGTTCCCAGTTATCGCGTTTAATTTCATCCAACACTTTGAGAGCGTAACTGTTAATTGAATCAATCCATGAAGGCAGGGGAACTCCGTCAGTATTGATTATCACATTATTCATTTTGATTCTTGCCCGCGTCTGCCGAGCGGGAACCTTCGTTTCTATGCGGCTCGGTATTTGCTTCATCTTTTTGTTTCGGATATTCAATTCTGGAATGATAATATCCGGCAAGGACTTTTACAAAAGCTTTTTTGATAATTTCAAGTTCAAAAAAAGATAAATCCGATTCCGAGAGCTGTCCGTGATCTATTTTTGATTGAAAAAGCTGCTGGATAAATTTTTCCATTTTTGCCGCAGTCGGTTTTATCAGAGTGCGGACTGCGGCTTCCGTTATGTCGGCTAACATTACGATCGCCGATTCCTTTGAACGCGGGGGAGTGCCGGGATAGGAAAAATCTTCTTTATTAACCGATGATTCCTGTTCAGCGGCTTTATTGTAAAACCATGAGATAACCGAATTGCCGTGATGCTCTGCGATAATCGACACTACGTCTTTCGGAAGTCCGAGGCTCAGCGCTTTTTCAACGCCGAGTTTTACATGGCTGCGGATAATTGTCGCGGAAAGTCTTGGGGCGATTTCATCATGCTTGTTGTAATCGGTTTGATTTTCCACAAAATAAGATGGGTTATCCATTTTGCCGATATCATGATAATACGCGCCGACACGGGCAAGCATCGCGTTCGCTCCAATGTCCTGACAAGCCTGCTCTGCAAGATTCGCCACCATAAGCGAGTGGCTGTATGTGCCCGGAGCTGTCGTGAAAAGTTTTTTAAGAATTGGCGCGTTAAGATCGGAGAGTTCCATTAACCTGAAAGGTGTAACCGCGTTTAAAAAATGTTCAAGCGGCGGCAGGAAACCGATTGTTAACATTCCGCAGGCAATGCCGTTAAGAGCAGCCCAGAAAAGCAGGACAGGGTAGTTATGAAGAGTGCTTCCGTGAACAAGGAGCATAATGATAACAGCCGCGCAATTTGCGGCGGCAATCAGCAGCCCGGCCTTTATCAGGCTCATTCTGTTCTGAGAGTTACTGAGTACCGTGGAAGCCGCAGTCCCCGATACAAGAGCAATAATGTATGACGAATTGTCAAACGCGCCCGATATATACGCTCCTAACGGAAGAGCTAAAGCCATGATTACCGCCGATCTTTTTCCGATAAAGACAGCAATCACCATTATAAAAAGCCCTGTAGGGACAGCGATTGAAACAGGGAAGTCCGTATCAGAAAGGACGAAGCATTTTAGCAAAACAGAGCCGATGATATAAATGCTTGTAATTGACGCAAGAAGATAGCGTTCGCTGTTTTTCACATCTCTGCCGACAATGGAACTTGACTGCAAAATAATGTAAATTATATACATTATTAAAACCAAAAAAATTGTTCCTAAGATATCGGCAAGATCGTCTATCGTTAAGTTCTTCTTACCGGCAAGGATTGCAAGTATTGTAAAAAGATAAAAAATCAGGCTGATTATAACAGGTCCCGTACGCAAACGAGATAGAAACGCGAGAAAAGCTTTTTTAAATTTTGTGAATAATGAATCAGGTTTCTCTTTCATTATATGCCTGTATTATTTTTTTAATCAGCGGGTTACGCGCTACATCGGTTGTATGAAGGAATGTAAAATTTAATTCCTCAATCCCTCTTAGAATTTCAATTGCGTGTAACAGCCCGGAATCTGACTTTCGCGGAAGATCAATCTGGGTTGTATCCCCTGTGATAATCGCGCGGGTTCCCGTTCCAATTCTCGTCAAAAACATTTTCATCTGCTCTTTAGTTGTGTTTTGGGCTTCGTCAAGAATCACCATGCAGTCGTTCAGGCTTCGCCCCCTCATGTAAGCAAGCGGCGCGATTTCTATTGAGCGGGTTTCTTCCATTCTGTTAATCACGTCGAATGGAACAAGAGATTCCATCGCGTCATAGAGAGGCTTTAAGTAAGGGTCGATCTTTTGAGCTAGGTCTCCGGGAAGGAAGCCGAGGTTTTCTCCGGCTTCCACAACAGGACGAGTCAGTATCAATTTTCGCATTTTTTTTGAAAGCAGCATATAAAGAGCGTGGGCGATCGCAAGGTATGTTTTGCCTGTTCCCGCGGGTCCTACGCAGAAACAAATATCGTTTGTTCTCATTCCCTGAATATAAAGCGCCTGATTTTTACTTCGCGGAAACACTCTTCTTAAACCGTGGGGTATGTGTATCGCAGAATCAGGCAACACATCTCCTGCAAGAGTGCGGATGTAATCAGGCGACGGCTCTTCTCCGTCTTTTACGGCAGTTACCAGGTTATCTATCATTTTTTTAAAACGTTCAACAGCGGGAATATCGCCCTCAAAGTGAATCTCATTACCTCTGGCTGTAATGTATCCGCCAAGAGATGATTCTATAACTCTGAGATTTCCGTCATTCGCGCCGCAAATTCCCGAAAGCAATTCTCTGTCATCAAATGCTATTGTAATCCCTTCCTCCAATCAATCCCCTTTATTTCATTTTATATCTCAATAATTCGAATCGTCAAGAGGGCGGAACCTTCGCAGATGTCTGAAAAGAAAGAATTTTTACCACGAACCACACAAATCATACCTTTGGTATGCATACGAACCATTACTTAGATATTTTTCCAACCATCAAATTCTATCATAATTTGAGGATTTTGAAGGTTAAGTAATGCTCTCAAATAATAAGTTCGTGTGGTTTGTGGTTTGATTTTTACTTCTTGGACATCTCCGCTTAGTTGAGGTTCAAGAAGTTTACTCCACTGTCCATTTTTCTTTTTTGCCGTCAAAATTAATGTTCGATTTAATTTCTGTAATCGGTTTCCATTGAACTAGGAATGAAAGATCGGATACAACTTTAAATTTAGGAGGAAATACCGAGGTATCGTTGTATTGATACATTTGGATTCCTATAGAAGCTGTCCAATCTCCTAAATGATGCGTAGCGTTGATGTTGAAATTTCTCATTTTAAAACCGGAATTTTCGCGTTTTGCCGTGTCAGAAAAATTAAAAGAGTCGAATAAATCGGTAAAAAGATTATTTTGCGGTCCGTCAATATACATAGTTGTATAATCTTCCATTCCCGGAACATCTTTAAAGTAACGCCATATTACTTTGTTATAAGATGTCGCTGTCAGCGTTAGATCGAGAAAACCGGCAACTCTGAAATTTGCGCTCAGAGCTATTTCAAAGTTTGAATTCGTATACTCAAGCAAATTAAATGTCGCGGTTGTGTTAACAGAAAAATTTAATCCCACCCAATTTCTGATAATTTCTATATTATCAAATGATTTATAGTAAGAGAAATCCAGATTCCTTGGCAAGAGTTCCGGTTTTGCGTCGGGAACGGGCCGCCATGATCCTACATACGGGTCGTCAGGAGCGTAAAATTCGGATTTGATAATTTTATTTGCCAAAAATCTAATTCTAAATTCCCATAATGTCAAAGTTGAGTTGACTTCAGTAAATTCAAATTTTTCTTCGGGATCTATTTTCATTCCAACAAATAAATTCGCCTTATCCGAGAATTTCAGAGTTTCTGAAATATCTATCGGTCTATACCACCAGTCGCCTTCTTCTTTTCCTTTATCTTTGAGGGTTTGACTTAAAGTTTGTTTTGTCAAAGTTTCCATGGTTGTTCTTATGTTTGTTTCTGAAATCCATAATTTAAATCTAAAATCAGGATTTATAATATATCGTTCATCAAGAGGAGGAAGTTCCGCGGTAAATCTAATAGTTTGAGTCTGCTCCAAAACGTTTGCTAAAATATTTGCTGAAAGCGAGTGTTTGTTAAGACCCGGAATAAATTTTCCGTCTTTTGTTTCTTCTTTTTCCCATGAGCCCCATTGAGGTCTAAGTTCAGGACCGTCTTTAGGAGAACCTTCATCTATATTATACCTTTTTGATCTTACCAAAGTTCCTGAAAAATTATAAACCAGAGAAGTACTCTTGAATACCTGGCTGAATTTTAAAGGCTCAAGGCTTCCGTTGTAGGAATATGATGAAGTATAATTTGTCTGACTGAACTGCGATCTGCGTACTTGTTCCATTTTTTCATTATCAACGACTCCTTTGTCATCCGTAAAATATTCTTCATTGATGTCAAAATAATCTCTCCATACACTGTTTCCTGTTATGGTAAATGTATTTCTGATAACGTTGGATGAGTGATCCGCTCTTATATTCATGCTTCCGCTCATACCGAAATTTCCCAATACCGACTGAACTGCCCAATCTACATCTTCGTACGTTTTCCATCTGTCGGTATTGTTGCTTAACGCGTTCATGAACTGCATTTCCGAAAAAAACGTTGGTGTAAACTGATAATCAATATTGAAACGAAAATTTCCGGCGCTTGGAAGCGAAAATTTTTGACCTAGTACAGGCGGAATAATCGTGTCTATTGACGATATCTTTTCTTCCTTACCGGGAGCATCCGGCCAGGGAGAGATTGGAACGCCAATTCCGATCAGAGGATCATCCGGCAGCGTAAAAGCTGTTTTTGCGGCGGAAACGGCCGCGGGTGTTCCGCCGAGTGATAACGGGCTTCCATTAATGGAGCCGGATAAATTTACAATTGTCCACTTGTCGGGAGCGAAAAAGAAACGATTAGGGCTAAAGCCCATGCTATCTCCAAGTCTCTTAAAAGATAATGTTGTTGATATGGTGGAAAGAGCCATTCTGGAAATGTACGGAGCTAATGCTGTAAATGATTGATTGATATTTCCGCTCATTGTCCAGATGTAAGGCTGAATTTCTGTGTCAGGTGTAGTGATTTCTTCAGCCGCCGCTCCTTCCTGGAGCATCTTTACCCAATCCATACTTTCCGCCCTGTTAAGAAAATCCCTGTCAACATAAGGATCGGAATAATACGGAAAGTTCCATGAAAGAGTGCCGACTGATCCGCTTATCGAGCTGTCAAATTTCATTCTGTAACGAAATGGAACTTCGAGTGTAAAAAGATTTGAATGATTGTTTTCAAAAGTACCGTCAAAGTTAGGCGCGTACGGAGTATATTGGTTGTTTACAAAAGATATGGTTCTGGTAAATCCTATGCCTAAAGTAAGATTCATCTGATTTAAAATACCTGTTTTTGGAGTAGTTAGTTCAAACCCGATATATGTTCCAAGGTTTACATAATAGTCCAGCATCGCTCTTAGGCTGATTTCATTCGGGTTTACAACTTTTTTTCCGGTGCTGCGAAGAAACAAACCTTCCCGCTCGAGCTGCATATCATTTGAATTTCCAAGAATTTTTGAAAGGGAGCTCGCTTGAGCTGTATTTGCTTTTGGCTGGCCTAAAATATAAGTAGTAGTCTGGATAAATCCGCCTTCTCTTGTTTTGAAACCTATTACCGGATGAAAGACAAGCGGATCTGTCGGAAAGAAAAAGAACGGGATATAAAGCACCGGTATTTCTCCGACTCTGAGAACCGCGTTAAAAATCGCGAAATCAGATCCGGGAAGCAGCCACAGCTTTGACGCGCTGATCGACCAATACGCCTTATCATCAAAAGTGCTTGATATTTTCGCGTTGTTCAAAATTGTTACATCCTGATCTGTTCTCGATATTACAGTTCCCGAAAAGAGATACGCGGTACCGTCGCTTTCCATTGTTGAGCTTCCGTCCAGAAAAGTGCTTGACCAGTTGTCGATATTTACGGTTATATTTTCTCCTCTGAAAGTTTCAGTTTTATCGGGAGATACCTTTTCGTAGACAACCCCTCCCCGCGCGGTCAAAATATTTCTGGTACTGTTAAAAAGTATTTCATCCGCTTTTATTCTGTGAATTGATTCTCCGTCTTTCAATGTCATGTAGACATTGCCTTTTAATATCGCGTAATCTTCATCAATTACGCTAATCGTAAATTTTTTATTTGTGTCCGCAGTTTCTATTGTGATAATTTTTTGCTTTTTGCCTGCTTCCTCTCCTTTTGGAGACGGCATTTCAAAATGACCTCTGATGCGGGCATACAGCTCTTCTCGGGTGCCGCCTTCCGAAAGTCCGAGCATCCTGCACCAAACGGCAAGCTCGCCTAATGTCGAGGATTTTAGCTCCAACTCAATTCGCTGTCTTTCTCCTTTAGTCAGAGGTCCTGTATACTCTTCTTCGGCAGGAGTCTTTCTCAATGTACGCCCTTCAGCAGTCTCTGCTTCTTCATTTTCGCCGGAGGCGTCTGCTGTATCGGTCTCTTCCGTTATATCCTGCGTTTCAATTTCAACGGCTTCATCCTGAGCGTAAATGGGAAAAATCATAATAAAAAATAATAAGATTAATAAACCGCGAACAAACACAAACTCATGCCTACGGTATGAAAACGAACTTGTTCTTCGAAATCTTTTTTCTGGTTCGTGTGCATACCAAAGGTATGAGTTCGTGTGGTTCGTGGTAAAATTATATTTTATTTTTCCCGTCATTTTTCCTGTTTTTTCGTTCTCTCTTCAGCATTTCCGCGATGTAGAAACCGGTGTAAGACGCGGTACATTCGGCGATTTGCTCAGGCGTACCCGCCGCTATTAATTGCCCGCCTCTCTCTCCGCCTTCAGGTCCAAGATCGATTATATGATCCGCCTGTAAAAGTACGTCGAGGTTATGTTCAATCATTATAACAGTATTTCCCTGATCAACCAACCGTTGAATAACAGCCATGAGCTGTTTTACATCGGCAAAGTGGAGACCTGTTGTCGGCTCGTCCAGAATGTACAGCGTTCTGCCCGTTGAGCGTTTTGAAAGTTCCAGAGCGAGCTTGACCCTCTGCGCCTCTCCCCCTGAAAGGGTCAGAGCCGACTGCCCCAGTTTCACATAACCGAGGCCGACAGAAAGGAGAGTCTGCATTTTGCGGGAAATCTGCGGAATGGGAGCGAAAAAGACAGCCGCTTCCTCGATGGTCATATCCAGCACTTCAGAGATATTTTTCCCCTTGTAGCGTATTTCCAGCGTCTCCCTGTTAAAGCGTTTGCCGTGGCACACGTCGCATGTTATGTAAACATCGGGCAGGAAGTTCATCTCGATTTTAATTGTTCCGTCCCCTTCGCAGTTTTCGCATCTGCCGCCGCGCACGTTGAAAGAAAAACGCCCGGGTTTGTAGCCTCTCATTTTCGCTTCCGGCAGATTGGCGAACATATCCCTGATCGCGGTAAAACCTTCGACATAGGTGATTGGGTTGGAACGCGGCGTTCTGCCGATAGGGCTCTGATCGATGTCGATTACTTTGTCGATATGCTCAAAGCCTTCAAGTTTTTTGTAAGCGCCTTCAGTGTGATTTGATCCGTAAACTTTATTGGCAAGGGCAGGATACAAAACATCCGAAAGCAAAGTTGATTTCCCTGATCCGGAGACGCCCGTTATGCAGGTAAAAATTCCCAATGGAATTTCAACATTGATATTTTTTAAGTTATGCTCGCCCGCACCTCTGATTTTTAATTTCGCGCCGTTTCCCCCGCGTCTTTCTTTTGGAATGTCAATTCTAATTTTGCCTGAGAGGTACTGGCCTGTAAGACTCTCCTTTACTTTCATCACATCCGACACGGAGCCTTGAGCGACAACATACCCGCCGTGAACACCGGCGCCCGGTCCCAAATCGACAATGTGGTCCGCTGTGCGCAAAGTCTGCTCGTCATGTTCAACGACAATCAGCGTGTTGCCGAGATCGCGAAGGTACAAAAGCGTGTCGATAAGACGCTGGTTGTCTCTTTGATGCAGCCCGATCGAAGGCTCATCAAGAATGTACAGAACGCCGACAAGGCTCGATCCAATTTGCGTTGCAAGCCTGATACGCTGCGCCTCTCCGCCTGAGAGGGTAGAGGCTTTGCGCTCAAGGCTCAGGTAATCAAGCCCCACATTCTGCATGAAGCCGAGCCGCGCGTTTATCTCTTTTAATATTTGATACGCGATTTTTTTTTCGTTTACATTTAATTTAAGATTCTCAAAAAAATTAAGCGAATCTGTAACAGACAACTGCGACAACTCCCAAATATTAATCCCGCCTGACGCTTTTTGTTCTTTGTTCTTTGCCCTTTGTTCTCTGTTCTCTGTTCTTTGTTCTTTGCCAATCGTAACCGCCAGCACTTCCGGCTTAAGGCGCTTGCCGTCGCAGTCTTCGCAGTGTTTCTGGCTCATGAATTTTTCAAGCCAGTCCTTAACGCCCTGCGATTGAGTTTCCATGTAACGCCGTCTTAGCTCTTCTAAGATTCCGGGAAACTGCGTATTGTACTGAAAAGAACCTGTTTTATCGCGGTTAACATATTTTACTTTAATTTCATCTTCTGTGCCGTAGAGGATCATATTGAGAATTTTTTTCGGCAGTTTGTTAATCGGAGTATCGAGGCTGAAACCGTAATGTTTGGCGAGGCTTTTAAAACGGGCTGAGTGCCATGAGCTCTCAGGGTTGTACGGAACAACGCCGCCTTCGTTATACGACAATGATCTGTCTGGGATCACAAGGTCGGGATCAAATTCCATCTTTGTGCCGATGCCTGTGCAGCCCGGACACGCGCCGAAAGGATTGTTAAACGAAAAAAGCCGCGGCTGCAATTCAGGGATTGAAACGCCGCAGTCGGGGCAGGAATTTTTCTGCGAAAATATCTGTTCGGAATTTTTTCCGTCCTCTGTTATCAGTACTATCATCATGCCGTCCGCTGTCTGCATAGCGGTTTCAACAGACTCGGCAAGCCGCGAGCGAATATCTTTTCCGATCACAAGCCTGTCAACAATGATTTCGATTGAGTGCTTTTTCTGCTTGTCAAGTTTGATGCTTTCATCCAGGCTGACAGGAACCCCGTCAATCCTCGCGCGGGCAAACCCCGCTTTTTTCGCGTCTTCAATTATTTTTTGATGCTCGCCTTTTTTCCCCCGAATAACAGGCGCCAGCAGTTGGATTTTTGCCCCTTCTTTGAATTGCATAATTGTTTCGATTATCGAATCGACAGGCTGCTCGCGGATTTCCTTGCCGCAGACAGGGCAGTGGGGAATGCCGATTCTTGCGAAAAGCAGGCGGTAATAGTCGTAGATTTCCGTAACAGTGCCGACAGTGGAGCGGGGATTGCGGTGGGTGGTTTTTTGTTCGATTGAGATTGCCGGGGAAAGCCCCTCAATGTAGTCCAGATCGGGCTTGTCCATGCGCCCCAAAAACTGCCTCGCATAGGCGGAAAGGCTCTCAACATAGCGCCTCTGCCCCTCGGCGAAAATCGTGTCAAAAGCAAGCGAACTCTTGCCCGAACCTGAGAGCCCTGAAATTACAATAAGTTTATCGCGCGGAAGTTCAAGGTCGATGTTTTTAAGGTTATGCTCGCGGGCTCCCTTGATGATAAGTTTATCCATATACGGTAAGAATAGCGGTTTTTTTAGTTAGTATCAATTAGTTTAAACTTTTCGGCTTATTTAAAGCCTGATCCTAAATGGCAGCCCGCAAATTGATAAAACAGTTCCGTTCCTTCAAATACAAACGCTTCTTCCGCGGTGACTATCAGAGCTCTGTTTTCATACGGGCTTAAAAAATAACCGCAAACGCTTACATTACTCGTTAAGCTTCGCTCAGGAACAGAATCGCTTATAACCTTCTTTTTTTTGTCTGCCGTAACCGATACTTTATATTTTGTTACAACTTTTTCAAAAAAACCGTATTCATCATCTTTATATTCTACATCGGCAACATGGGCATTATATTCTATATTGTTTCTTTTAAACGGAAAAGGCTGAAACTGCGTTCTTTCATCGGTAATATTATGTTCCTTTAACGCGTTTAAAATTTCAATTTTAAGTATATTATACAAACCTTCATTTTCAATATCCGCAAAATTGAACGAATCTATTTCAAGTTCATAAACTGCTTTGTCTGTTATTGTGTCTAATATCACAAAAAGTATTATCTGGCCGCCTCTTCCGTCAACGGCTCTTTCAATTGAATATGCCGCTTTACCGTTAGAAGACCAGCCCCACATTCTTGCGCTTGGCAGTCCGTAAAGCCTGCTGTCCGATCCTTTGTTGTATTGAAAGAGGTTTATTTTCTGAGGAAAGTTTAGATCATTTGCGTTTTTTTCTGTAATGGTTTCATTTATATCAATATCCGCCGCTTTTGTTTCCGGGTGTGATGTTATTGGAATTTCCGAATTGTGTTTTTCTTCTGTAATTTGGTTTTCGTTAGGTGAAACGATTTCATTTAACCGGCTGCCGTTTTCCTGTGTTTTCTTTCCGGTACAAGATGAAAATAATAAGGCAACGATTAAAAGAAATGAAAATAATGCGGTTTTTTTATTCATAAAATACCTCTATATAATACTTAGGCTAATACTTAAACTCGCTGTCCCCGATAAATTCACGCAGGATACTCGTTCCAGGCACAAATTGCGGCGGAATCGGCGTGAAATTGTCAAGGAATGACAAAAGTCTTACAGCTTCGGCGTATTCGCTGTGGAAGGGTTTTACAGCTTTCAGCAGCGGATCGGCGTAATACTTTAACACCGACAGCTCATAATCAAGAGCGGAGTTAAATGTCGCGTCCGATGAATTTTGAAACGGGAAAATGTACTTGCGCTCTCCTGCCTGAACGTTAGGCCACATTTTAATCGTGCCGGCGGCTTCCATTCCCCGAAACTGGGAATCGCGCACCATGCGCCGAAGGAGCCTGTTGTCGCTGGTGGGAATGCGGTTATGATCGTCAAGATTGAGCTGAGTCAGCGCCGAGATATAAACTTTGAACTTTGTGCCGCGGTCGATGCTGAAAGTGAGAGCGTCATTGAGACCGTGAATGCCTTCAACTATCAGAATGTTATTGCTTTTCATTATAACTTTTTTTCCGGCATTATCCTTGCGGGTGCTTGTCTTAAAATCATAAACCGGCAGCGTTATCTCTTCTCCGCGGTAAAGAGCCTGAAGCTGCTCGTTTAAATACGGAACATCAAGCGCTTCAAGACATTCGTAGTCAGGATCGCCGTTTTCATCTTTGGGAGTATCGGCTTTGCCTTTGTAATAATTATCAAGGCTGATGGCAATTGGTTTAAGACCGTGAACCATCAGCTCAATTTCAAGGCGTTTGGCGCTCGTTGTCTTTCCCGAACTGGAAGGACCCGCGATAAGAACCATTCTTATTTTTTCATGTTTATCGTAAATCTGACCGGCGATATCGGACATTGATCTTGCCTGATGCGCTTCGGCTATCCTGATATACTCCCTGAATGTGCGTCCGGCAATAATGGCGTTTAACTCACCTACAACGCGCACGCCGATGATCCGCCCCCAGTTTTTATAATCGCGGTAAACATTGAAAAGCTGAGGCTCATCAATAAACGGCTCTATTTTTTTTCCTTTGCCGATGCCTGGAAAGCGGAGAAGAAATCCGTCATTGTACGGCATTAAATCAAATTTTGAAAGAAGACCGGTTCTGGCAAGAAGCGGCTGTATATAAAAATCCATATAACCGGAACATTCATTAACTTTAATGCGCGGAGAATTTCTCTGTTCCAGAAGAAGAGCGGTATCAATTTGATTATTAGTCTTAAACAAATTGACGGCTTCTTCATAAGAAAGATATTTGAATGTTATGGGCAAATCCTGATTAACAAGATTCTGCATTTCCTTTTTAAGTTTTTCAACTTCTTCTTCTTTTGCTTTCTCCCCTGAACTCAATGTATAATAATAACTGTTACCCAGAGAATGTCCGACATAAACGCCGTCATTTGGAATGATATTCCGCGCCGCAATCGCCAGTACGAATGAAAGAGTGCGCCTGTAGATCATTGTTCCTTCAGGTGAATCAAGCGGCACAGGCTCAACATTGGCATTCATTAGCAGGGTAGTGCCGATAGGCCGAATTTCGTTATTTACTTTAACCGCCGCGATTTCCGATTCAGAAATACCAAGTTTCTCAATCAAATCCAGCGCCTTAGTTCCGTAAGGGCATGTAAATGTTTTCTGTGTTGCGGTGAAGGTTATATTAATATTGTTCATGGGGGTATTGTAACATATTTTTGTTAGAAGGGGAAATACATTTATGAAATTTAAGAATTTTACCACGAACTACACGAACGAAGAACGAACTCGGGGTTTGAAATATTTTTCTCTTCTTCATTAATTATTATACTTCGAAGTAAGATAATTTAAAGGAAGAACAAAAGATATCGAAGTAAGAGTTCGTGTGGTAAGTGGTAAGAAATTCTTACTGATCTGATTTTCTGACTTTCTACAGCCCCAGCGCCAGCACGATTTTCGACTTGAAATCCTTTTCGCTGATTTTTTCCTTGAGATAATCGGTAATAATCTGCCTTACAACAGGAGGAAAAGCGCTCCAGTAGCGTTCGGGCCATGCGCCCATTTTGTCACGGAGTCCTTTGTCAACAGATTCGCTCATGGCGCCGTTTGAGAAGGAGATGAATTGCTCTATCATTGAAAGAAGCGCTTCGGGAGGCAGATCGCCTTCTTTCGCGCTTCTCTCTTTGGTTTTGTAAGTTGACGGCATCCATGCCCGGCAAAGTTCGTTAATCTGATCGGCGTTTAGCTCAGGCGCGTGTTCGCTGATCAGCCTGACAATCATTTCATGAATTGAGGAACGCATCCCCTCAATTATTTTGTCAGTGCTGCCGCTGAGACCGGCGCTTATTTCCTTTGCGGCTTTTTCAGGGTCGGGGATACCGCCTACCGCGTGAAAAAATGAAAGATTCCGCCTGCGCTTTATTAATGCTTCGGACAGCACTTCAATCGTGGCTTCGTCACTTTGATTGAGAATATAATCCAGAGCCTGTAACAGCGCAGGGTTAGCCATTCATTCAGGCTTTTTTCTGCTTAGATTCGGTTTTTAGGCATCTCGCGCAAATTTTTCGGGTTTTCACCGTTCCGCCTATTTCGTCTTTTACAGTTACCAGATTTGGTTTCCAAGTTCTGCGGGTACGGTTTTTAGCATGGCTGACTTTATTCCCTGTTATTGTATGTTTTCCGCAATTTTCACAAACACGTGACATATTATCCTTCCTAAAATCTTTATATAGTATTTGTTAGCATATTTTAAAAATAATGTAAATACCTACTCCCCGGATCTTATCGAATTAAACCATGCGTTACTATAAATATCCAACGCCGGACCCAAGTCCTCTACCAACTCTGTGTTTTCAAGGTCATCTTCCGAGTACATCGGATGACCGGTCAAAAGCTCCCTTGCCGGTATATTTACAGTTGCCGGAAAACCGAATTCATCTGCAAATTCGGCGTAAATTTCAGGTCTATGGATAAAATCAATGAATTTATGAGCCAAATCGGCATTATTGGAACCTTTTAAAATTACCATATTGTCGATGTACGACGGACCGCCTTCTTTGGGGATAAAAAACACTGTATCTTCCAGCATCTGCGGATTGTCGGCGATTTCTTCATAAACAACTTCGGGGAAGCCGTGAACGACCCAGAATTCGCCGTTGGCGTATCCCTTGCCGAAAGCCTCAGCGTCAAATTTGACAATGTTCGGTTTCCAAAAATTGTTGATTAAATCTCTTGCTTCGCCGATTTCAACCGGGTCGTGAGTATTTACGGAATAGCCGAGAAAGATAAGGGCGCCGCCTATTACTTCACGCATATCGTCTAACATGATCATTCTTCCGCGGAGATCGTCTCTGGCGAAAATCGACCAGCTTTCTTCATAATTTGGAACACGCGCTTTGTTTACTATAATGCCGGCTGCTCCGTAATAATAAGGCACTGAATATTGCATGTCCGGATCATAAGTCGCTTTCGCAAGAACTTCCGGATCGATATTTCCAAGGTTAGTCATTTTTGATTTATCAATTCTTTCCAGCATTCCCTGTTTGATCATCAGGGGAACATAATCTTTTGACGGAAATACGACATCGTATTCTCGTCCGAATATTCTCGCGATCCATCCGAATACTCCCTTGCGCGTAGTGGATAAAAGTTTCGCGTACATGTCTTCATTAGATGCAAATTCGTCATAGACAATTCTTACGTTGTATTCTGCTTCAAATTTTTCGATAACTGAGTCCGGTGTGTAGTATGTCCAGTTGTAAATATACAGTCTTTCTTTTGAACTGCATGAAAACACAAGCATACCAAGCACCGCCAGAGCCGAATAGAAGATGGTTTTTTTACTCATCTCATACCTCCTGTGAACATGCCGTCTTACCGCCTGCGGGCGGAAAGACGGCATCTTAAAATAATTGATGCTGTTAAAACTTTTTGTTTTAACAGCCCTTCCTATTTATTCTCCAATTCTAATGGAGTTAAACCACGCGTCATTGTAGAGATCCAATACTGTGCCAAGATCTTTTTTAAGTTCTACATTTTCAAGATCTTCGGCTGAATACCATGAATCTCCTTTCTTAAAATCACGGGCCGGAACATTCGCTGTTGCGGGGAAACCGAAAGCGTCCGCAAACTCAGCGTAAATTTCAGGTTTGTGAATAAAATTGATAAATTTATGGGCGAGTTCAATATTTTTTGAGCCTTTTAAAATACACATACTGTCGATATACGCGGGACCGCCTTCTTCGGGGAAGAAGAAGAGGGTATTCGCTATCAACTGCGGATTATCGGCAATTTCTTCGTAGACAACTTCGGGGTATCCCTGGACAACCCAGAAATCTCCGCTTGCATAGCCTTTACCAAAAGCGTCTGCGTCAAATTTTACAAGGTTAGGCTTCCATTGATTATTGATAAGGTCTCTTGCTTCCTTAATTTCCGAAGGATTGCCTGTGTTTACAGAATATCCGAGGAACGCCAGAGCGTCTCCCATTACTTCGCGCATATCGTCTAACATAGTCATACGGTTGTGAAGGTCTTTTCTCGCGAAGATCGACCAGCTCCGCTCAAATTCGGGAACGCGCGCTGTGTTAACGATGATGCCGGCTGCTCCGAAATAGTAGGGAACGGAATAATCCATATTAGGATCGTAATCGGTAAAGCCGAGAATTTTATCGTCAACATTCGATAAATTGGGTATCTGAGATTTATCAATTTTTTCAAACATATCCTGTTTAATCATGATCGATACATAATCGGATGACGGAAAAACAATGTCGTAGCTTCTGCCGAAAAGGCGCGATAACCATCCGAATAATCCCTTTCTGTTAGTTGCCATAATTTTTGCGTACATATCTTCATTAGACGCAAACTCGTCATAAACAACCGTAACCTTGAATTCCTCTTCAAACTTATCAATTACAGAATCCGGAGTGTAATACGTCCAGTTGTAAATGTAAAGTTTGTTCCCGCTGTCGCAGGCTCCGAGCAAAAACAAGGCGATTATTAAAATCACCGATGCTGAAATCATGCCCGGGTGAAAGGCGGGCAGCCCTTTTTTCAATTTTGTAATTAGCGGTTCTTCCATAAAAAAAGCTCCTTATTAAAATTATTCGAATTAATCCGTGTGCCTTCAACGAAGTATCCGCGGATTATTTTAATAAAATACGTTATTTTGCCGCAATATATTTGAGGAATTTACGAAGCATGATTGATAGGGCTACGGTTCCCAGGATCATAACAACGGAAAGGGCGCTGATTAGAGGGGTAATGCCGCCCTTTTTTGTGATTGCCGAATAAATAAACACAGGCAGAGTTGATGATCCCGGTCCCGATACAAAAAAAGTAATAACAAAGTCTTCTAATGAAAGAGTTATAGCTGTTAAAAAGCCTGATATAATACCGGGCTTGCATATCGGAAGAGTTACTTTAAAAAGCGTCTCCCGCTCGCTTGCTCCGAGATCGGCAGCCGCCTCAATTACAGAGAAATCAAATTCATCAAGGCGCGCCATTACCATAAGGAAAACAAACGGAAGGTTGAAAGTCGTATGGGCGACATAAATCGTAAAAAGTCCGAGCGGTATTCCGATACCGGCGAAAAAAATAGAAAGCGATACGCCGATAATAATTTCGGGAAGTATCATGGGCAGAAATGAGATTGTTTGCACATAACCGCGCAGTTTAAATCTGTACCAGTTAACCCCTATCGCTCCTATTGTGCCGATAACCGTAGCGGTCGCCGCGGATGTCAGCGCGATAATAATGCTGTTCCTGAACGCAATCCATAAACCGCGCTCAGTTAAAAGCCTTTGATACCAGCGGAAAGAAAAGCCTGTCCATGTCATGCTTGTAGAACTGTTAAATGAATATACGACAAGCACTACAAGCGGAAGAAAAAGGAAAACAAGAGTAATAACAAAAACAGTATTGGAAAAGGAAAATTGCGCTTTTATGGCTCTTCTCGCGTGCCTTTCCGCTTCATCCTGCGGTCTTATTTTCAGAGGCATAATGGCTCTGCGAAGAACGTTTATAAAGTTCATCTTTTATACCTCTCCTGTTTTATCAAGACTCTTCGCTTCTTTAATTCTTGACGCGTCACGCTTTTGCAGCTGCATCATTATAATTACACCGATTGTGGTTATAAGAGTCAGAACCATGGAGATAGCGGCGGCTCTGGGCCAGTTGCGCTCTCCTTTAAGAAAATCAGCAATACGCTGACCGAGCATATAGGAATCTTTACCGCCGACAAGCATCGGCACGGCATAAGCTCCGAAAATCGGAATGAATGTAAAAAGAATTGCCGTAAAAATGCCGCCTCGGATATTTGGAAGAAGGACTTTAATAAATGAAATGAATTTATTAGCACCGAGATCGCGTGACGCTTCCAACAGGGAAAAATCAAATTTATCTATCGTAGAAAACAGCGGCAGTATCGCGTAAGGAAGATACATATAAACTAAAACCAGAATCACCGCGTTTTGATTGTAAAGAAAAGGAATATAATCGGTAATTAAACCTATTCTCAGCAGAAGCTCGTTCAGAAAACCGTTGTTGCCGAGAATATTCATCCACGCGAAAACACGGATAAGAAAATTTGTCCAGAAAGGAATGATGATAAGAAGCAAAAGTAAAGTCTGATGTTTGCTTTTTGCCATATAGTAGCCGCACGGAAGGGCAATCAGGATTGTGATAACCGTGGAAATCAGCGATGTTACAATCGTTCGGAACGTTATGCGCAAAAAAACAGGATCGCCAAGATAGCGGTACGCGTCAAGCGAAAATTCCCATGTGATGCCGCGAAGCATATCTCTTTTTAAAAAACTATAAATTATAATGATGATGATAGGGGCAAGAAAAAAGAGAGTAAACCAAACTGCCATCGGGGAAGAGTACGTAAGACCTTTATTCCTGTGAACCTGAATCTCAGGCTTTGTGACCGGTACGTCTTCCTTAATGCCGCTCAACTCTTTATCTCCACTATGTAGCCGTCAAGGGCGCTCCATGAAAGGTAAACATCATCCTTCCAGCAGATGTCCGGTCCTTCATCGGAATAATTAGCGTGCTGTTTTATTACCCGTATCAGGGTTTTGTCGGAAGGCGGCGAAGAGGTTGGTTTTACATAAAACTTTGTCTGAAAGCCGGAATAAATCGGCTCGTCAACTTTGCCTTGCAATAGATTTATGTCATCGCGTTTTGTCGCCGGTTTTTCTTTTGTAATAACGATTTTTTCAGGCCTGATTGTAAAACTTACTTTTTGCCCGACATGAATTTCATCGACATCGGTGACTTTAATCGTTCCTATTTCAGGGATTTCAACTTCCGCCATGTATTCGGTTATATTTTCAAAATCCTGAAGTTTAACTCTTTCTACTTTTTTTATTATTCCGTCAAAAAGATTAGTCTCACCGATAAAACGCGCGACAAAATCTTTCGCAGGGCTTTCGTAAATTTCATGCGGAGTGCCGATCTGAAGAATATCGCCCTGATTCATCACGGCAAGCCTGTCTGAAACAGAAAGCGCTTCCTGCTGATCATGGGTAACATAGATAAAAGTGATGCCGATCTCATCGTGGATACGGTCGAGCTCAATCAACATATGCTGGCGCAATTTCGCGTCCAACGCGGAAAGAGGCTCATCCAGCAAAAGAACCCTCGGCTCATTGATAAGAGCGCGGGCAATCGCAACGCGCTGTTTCATGCCGCCTGAAAGCTGGTTCGGCTTTTTATAGGCATGGCTCTCAAGATTTACGAGGTGAAGGTATTGTTCAACTTTTGTTTTAGTTTGAGGGTTCGACTCTCTTCTTAATCTCGAAGAAAACGCTACATTCTCGAACACAGACAGGTGGGGAAATAGCGCGTAATTCTGGAAAACAGTATTGGTAGGCCGCTTGTTCGGCGGCAGAGAAAGCACGTCATTCCCGTCCAGAGTGAGAGAACCGACATCGGGATTTTCAAACCCTGCAATTATCCTCAGTAAAGTTGTTTTTCCGCACCCTGACGGACCCAACAGGGAAAAAAATTCCCCTTTTTTAATCTCAAGACTCACATTTTTGAGTACTTGGAAATCACCAAATGACTTGCAAATCCCATTAATAGCAACATTACTTCCTATCAATATGTTACTTCCAGCCTCCTTCAAGGAGAGATGCGCAAGCCGCATTTAAGCAACGGACATTGCGGCGCGGCATCCCATGCCGTCCAAATATTATAATATGAACAATGGGGTTTTTTTGAAATTATGTCAAGGGTTTGTAAAGGATTATTTTGTAAACAAGGGTTTAGCGCAGAAATATAGCAATGTAATAAAAGCTCTCTGTCCATGCGCCGATTGGCTCACGGAAAAGGAAATTCATAAACTACTCGTATGCTCTAATTATTGCTGTAGAAGCGGCTTAACGGCAGCAGCCCCAGAAAAACATTTTCAGAAATTCCCCGCCGTAGAGACATGGCTATAAAAACTGATAGTAAAATCTCTTACTATTTAAATTTTTGTTAAAATAGAGCTTGGACAGGAATATGTAACATATTTAATTCATGTGGTTTTTATAGTCATGGCTCGGAGGCAGGCTCCTTCTGAGTTTTTCTGGGGATGATGGCGGTAAGCCGCTTGCGCTGTATTTATAAAAGCATACGAATAGCGTTATAAATTTACATTACCTCTCTACCGGTGTTTCTGCGTGTAGTTTTTTAATCAGTTTGACCGTCTTTATTACGGTGAATACCGCGAATGCTATACTAACTATAATGCCAAGCAATGCCAATATTTTAAAATTTAAACCTGCGGTAAATGAAAATACTGTGAATAGAACCAGCGCGGCAGTCCCGCAAATCAAGGCTCCTAAAATGATGCCTAACAATCTCAGCATATCATAAGTATAATAAATTCGAAGTAAGCTGGCAACTTCTTGTAATAACCGCTTACTGGAAATTCTAATATTTACCACGAACCACACGGAAAATTCTAAAATTTTAACCACAAACCACACGAAAAATCATACCTTCGGTATGTACGAACTTTTACCTTGGTTTTTTATCTTGAGCTTCGAGAGTTTTGAGTTAAGAGGGAAGAAGGAACAAAGAACAATTAACTAAAGAACAAAGTTCAGTCCGCAATCTACGATTGGACTTCAAACTAAGCCTTCAAACAATGCTCTTTGCTCTCTGTTCTTTATTCTCTGTTCCTGTCCGTGTGGTTCGTGGTAAAAATATTTGGACTTCTTCGCTAATATTCCACGTGCCATAAAAAGAGCCCCTGAGGCGGCAAGGTTGGACCGGCAAGGGAGCGCTTTTTGGAACTGATAATTTCCCGCAGCTTTTCAGGCGGAGTGTTTTTTTCTTCGTAGTGCAAAAAGGTGCCTGCCACAGATCTGACCATATTGCGGAGGAATGCGTTGGCTCTTATTTCAAAAATCAAGCATTTATTTTCCATGTAAAAATGAGAACTGTAAATGTATCGGTTTTTGGATTTTTCTTCGGTTACCGCGGTGTCTCCGCCGGCTGCGAAAATAGAGCAGTCTGTTTCGCCGAGGAGCAGTCTCCCGTAAGCATTGAGGAGGCTGATGTTTGGGAAGCGGTAAAGCTTTAAGTTGTAACGGCTTTCATGGGGGAGAAGAAAGCTGCCTGAGGAGCGGCAGATAAACTGGTATCGGTAAAGACGGGACTTTGCGCTGAAGCGGGCATGGAAATCGCTGCCGGCTTCGCTTGATTCTGTTATTCGCACATCATGAGAGAGAAGTGAGTTTAATGCGTGTTTAAAGCGGTCGGGGGAAATGCCGTCGATGTCCGTCTGAAAATTTGCCGCTTGAGCGGCGGCATGAACGCCGGCGTCTGTTCTGCCCGCGCCGAAAAGCGTAACAGGTTTGCCGTGCATTTTGAAAAGAGCGGCTTCGATTTCACCCTGAACAGTTCTTACACTCTTTGCGGAATCTGAGCGCTTAGCCTGCAAATGCTCAGACTGTTTGCAGTCAGACTGCTTGCAGTCAGACTGCTTGCAGTCAGACTGCTTGCAGTCAGACTGCTTGCAGTCAGACTGCTTGCAGTCAGACTGCCGCTGCCATCCGCAGAAATCTGTGCCGTCGTACGCGATTATCAGTTTGATGTTTCTGTTCATTGCCGCTTCTGTGTGAGGTTCATTTATTACCCGCCTAACTCGGTTATTTCCTTATTAAGCGTATCATAAAGTTTTCTCGCAATTTCAAGAAAAGCGCCGGGTTTGTCTTTGGAAGATTTTCCCATGCCGAATAACTTCGCGATTGTGCGGCGCGCGTTTTCAAGCGATGATTTGCGCTCTTCGGCATCGTGCGCAGGACCGAAATTGTAGCTGAGGTACGCGCAGAGGTACAACATTCCTTCGTAGGAAAAGTTTTTGTCTGTGTCGGGACCGAATGCTTTCATGCCGGAAAGGGTTTCTTTTCCGGTCTGCTCGCGTGAAAGAGCTTCGTTGTAAAGGTATTGCGCTTTCTTTCGGAAGAGGGTGCCGAGCCAGTCGTAATGCTGGTCGGGGTAATTTTTATGAAGTTCGTCGATTAACCACGCGCAGCGAAGGGCGGCAAGTCCCTGCTTAATTGTAGGGGAAGTAGGTTTGTTGTAAAAATCGTAGCAGAGCAGGGTCAGGTATTGAGACGCGGCTCCGTCCATAAGGTTCCGGTTTTCGCGGAAATTAACATCAGGAAAAACAAGGGCGACATCATTTTTGCGCTTTTCAGTATTTGTTTTAGCGTCTATTTTGCGTTCAGGAGGTATTGTTGAAAAGTCGCTTTCCATTGCCGCAAACCAGCACGACGGGCATACAATCGACTGATAAACAAGAGGATAAATCGGTCCGTATTTCGCAGAGGGAATGTAAAGCCTGTGAAGTTCTTCTGTCAATTCCCCCGCGTTGAGCCTTCCGCCGCCTGACAGCAGTTCCTCTTTGTGAAATGCC
>Ga0209755_10002508_pt1 | contig 25127 bp, 17 predicted proteins | sample TergutCo191P1_FD_187301 | JGI IMG/M metagenome (GOLD analysis project Ga0209755, IMG submission 187301) | Cornitermes sp. P1 segment gut microbial communities from Petit-Saut dam, French Guiana - Co191P1 (SPAdes) (version 2) | ecosystem: Host-associated > Arthropoda: Insects > Digestive system...
CCCCCCCCCCGCCTATAGCCGAAAATGCCCCAACACCCACCCCCGAAAGGGAAAGCATTCGCGCCATGCGCCGGCGAATACAGAGAGAGCGCAATGCCTCCCCTCCCTCCCCTGCCCCCAACAGTATAACCCAAACCACCCCACCACGGCCCAACCTGCCCCCTCGCAGCACCACCCCACCCCCTCCGGCCCCCTCCCCCACCCTTAGCTGTGAGGAAATTCGAAAAAAGGCCCGCTTTAATATTTATTTCGACAAAGTCGATATTGACAAACTCGTCCAAACCGTCTCGGACGCCACTTGTAGAACCTTCATCCTCCCTGAAAATATCCGCGGGAAAATATCCATCATCGGCCCCGAAAACGGCAAAGTCGAAGTCTCCGCCGATGAATTCTATGCCGCCTTCCTCGCCTCCCTCGACGCCAATGGCTTCGCCGTCTATCGCCAAGGAAAATTTCAGAAAATCATCGAAAAACAACGCGCTAAAAATTATCCCATCCCCACCTTCACCGGCAGCGACTCCCCCTCTGTCTTCGCGGACCAGATGATTACCAAAATGTTCCGCCTCAAATATGTCGAGTCCGAAAATACACGCACCGTCCTCCAACAACTCGTCTCACCCTCGGGCGACGTCGTCTCCGTCCCCCCCAACGGCCTCATTATTAATGACTTGGCCTCCAACCTCGCCCGCCTTGAAAAAATCCTCGCACAACTGGACTTGCGCCCCTCCGGTGAAGAAATCCGCGCCTTCCAAATCCAACACGCTACCGCCTCCAGCATCGCTGAAAAAATCGAAAAACTCTTCGACACCTCCTCCTCCTCCTCCCAACCCTCCAATAGACGCCCAGGAGGCTCCAATAGGCCACCCCCACCTCCTCCCCCGTCTACCGGCTCCCCAGGAGAATCCCTCGCACCCTCTACGTTGACTCAACTCATCCCGGATGACCGTACCAATAAAATTATTGTCGTCGCCAGCCCCGCTGCCTTGGAGTCCATTCAAGCCTTCATCCGCGAAATCGACATCCCCGTCGCAGGCGAAGGCAGCATCCACGTCTATTATCTCGAAAACGCTACCGCAGAAGAAATCGCCCAAACCCTGCAAGTCTTCGCCCAAACCTCCGTCTCCTCCACCCCCTCCTCCCCTCAAACACGAAGGGCCAGTGCCACCTCCCGCCCAGGCGCCTCCCGCGCCTCCTCTACAACGGAAACCTTCCAGGGAGAAGTCCGTATCTCCGCAGACAAATCCACCAACTCGCTGGTCATTACGGCCAACCAAGCGGACTATCGCTCTTTGCTCAAAGTCATTGAAAAACTCGACATCCGCCGCCGACAAGTTTTCGTCGAAGCCGTTATTATGGAAGTCAGCCTGGACAGGTCTACAGAATTCGGAATCCAAGCCCACCAAGGCTTCAGCATGGACACCAGCAAAGGACAAGCACCAGGGGTTGTCGCTACCAGTTATGCCAAAGGCATGCCCCCCACCATTGCAGGCATCTCCAGCCTCGCAAGCTTCGGCGGCTTCCTCGCAGGACTCCAAGGGCCTACCCTCAACAATATCCCCGCACTCTCCAACCTCGGCATCAACCTCCCTGCCTTCGGAATCATCCTCAACGCCCTACAGTCGGACTCGGATGTCAATGTCCTCTCCACCCCTCACCTGCTGACTCTTGACAATGAGGAAGCAGAAATTGTCGTCGGCGAAAACGTCCCCATGCAAGCAGGTTATGCCATCAACCCCTTCGGCAGTACCTCCACCAGCTCCTCTAACCTCAGTTCCTTGGGCTTCCTCAGTGGCTATGGAGGCCCTCAAATTAACCGCCAAGACGTGCAACTTAAACTCACCATTAAACCCCACATCAACGACAGCGACTATATACGCCTCGTCATCAACGAACAAATTGAGGACATCACCTCTATAGACCCTGTCCTCGGCCCCACCACCTCCAAACGTATTGCCAAAACTACCGTCGTCGCCAAAGACCAGGAAACTGTCGTCATCGGCGGACTCATGCGCGACCAAACCATCGAAAACGTCTCCAAAGTCCCCTTCTTCGGAGATATTCCTATCCTCGGCCACCTCTTCCGAAACCAAACAAAAACAAAAAGAAAAACCAACCTCTTAATGTTCCTTACGCCTTATATCATCCGAGACTCCAGCGACTTTAGGAGAATCCTCGAGCGTAAACTCAAAGAGCGCCAAAGCTTCGTCGAACAATTCTATGGGGCCACAACCGGTTATGACTTGCTCATCGACTATGCCCGTAAGCCCGGCCCCATCGCTCGTATCGCTCAACTGAGTAACCGAGAGTTGAGTAAGTTCGAAAATGGAGGCGAAGGCGCAGAGGGAGAACGCCTTATCTCCCCTACCTTGGACTTGGATTCTCCCTCTACAACCCCCACCACCACCCCCCCGGACTCCTCCTCGCCTCACCCCACACCACCCCCTCCTCCTCCGGAAATACTCTCCTTCCCTGAAACTCCAGGAGCCGCTGATTGATGGGAACACCCTCCTCGCCATCTTCTCCTTCTGCTTCCTCCACCCTCCGCCTGCCATTGGCGAAGGGAAGTTCCCTTGGAGAAATTCTTCAGGCTGAATGCGGAATCTCCGGCGAGCTTGTTTCTCAAGCCCTTCTGCTTCAAAAAGACAAAGGCCAGTTCCTCGGCGAAATTCTTCTCGAAATGAAGGCCATTTCCCCAGAGCAGCTGGGACGCGCCCTCAGCATTCAACTGGGCTACCCCTTCCTGGAGGAGCTCTCCAAAAACAGCTTGGACTATGAGTTGGTTAAACTCATTCCCATTAACTTTGCCAAACAGGCCCTGCTTGTCCCCCTCCATAAGGAAGGTGACAAAATCGCCGTCGCAGCGGCCAACCCCCTCGACTTCTCCGCCTTGGACCAGGCCAGACTTTGCCTCAACTCCGCTCTCAATATTTATATCGCCGCTCCGGATGTCATTGTTGAAGCCATTAACGTCAGCTTCGAACGCTCCATGAATGCAGCCGAAGAAGTGGTCGACGAAATGGAAGCCCAGGACTTGGACACTGTCGGACATGAGCTCGAAGAAACCCAGGACTTGTTGGACGCAGGCGATGAAGCTCCCATCATCCGCCTGGTTAACTCACTGCTGTTTCGCGCCGCCAAGGAGCGCGCCAGCGACATTCACATTGAGCCTATGGAGCAGGGCGTTGCCATTCGGTTTCGCGTTGACGGCGTGCTTCAAGAAATTATTAAAACACCCAAACGCTACCAAAACTCCATATTAAGCCGCATCAAAATTATGGCGCGCCTTAATATCGCCGAAAAACGCCTCCCCCAAGACGGCCGTATCCGCATCCGCCTCGCCGGACGCGACATTGACATTCGCGTCTCCGTCATCCCCACCGCCTTCGGCGAGCGCATTGTCCTGCGTTTGCTCGACAAGTCCGGCACCATCCTTGACTTGGGCGAAATCGGCATGGGGCCATCCATTTTGGGCGCTATGGATGAGGCCATCCGCCGCTCCCACGGAATTATCCTCGTCACCGGACCTACAGGCTCGGGAAAAACCACCACCCTCTATGGCGCCCTCAACCGCCTCAATACACCGGATGTCAACATCCTCACGGTGGAAGACCCTGTGGAATACCAACTCCCAGGCATCGGCCAAATGGCCATCCAACCCAAAATCGGACTTTCTTTCGCCGCCGGCTTGCGCGCATTTCTCCGGCAGGACCCTGACATCATCATGGTCGGCGAAATCCGTGACCGAGAAACCGCACAAATCGCCATCGAAGCCTCCCTCACCGGCCACCTCGTCCTCTCCACCGTGCATACCAATGACTCTGCTGGTGCCGTTACACGCTTGGTCGAAATGGGCATTGAGCCTTTCCTCGTCGCAAGCTCCCTCACCACCGTGCTCGCTCAACGGTTGGTGCGACGGCTTTGTACAAAATGCCGCGTGGCCTATGAGCCTACAGAAGCAGAAGTTGCAAAACTGGGTGTCTCTCTCGAAAACTTTTTGGCGCTCAGCCACAACAAACCCATCTATAAAGCCTCTGAATGCGCCGCATGCAACAAAAGTGGCTACCGTGGACGTACAGGTATTTATGAGCTTCTTCTGGTGGATGATGAAATTCGACAAATTGTCCTCAAAAGCACCGACTCCAGTGCAATCAAAAAAAGAGCCATTCTCAATGGCATGACAACATTGCTTGATGATGGGACCGCAAAGGTGGCTACCGGAGAAACCAGCATTGCGGAAGTCCTTTCTGTCACTCAGGAAGACACCTAATGCCTGTTTTTGAATTCAAAGGACTCACCCAAGAGGGGAAAGAAATTCGTGGGCTGCGAGATGCGGATTCACCGCGTGCGCTGAGAATGCTGCTTCGCAAAGAAGGCATTTTCCTGACAGACGTCAGCAGCAAAGGGAAAGATGCTCCAACACCATCGTCCGCAGCAGGCCTGCTTAAGCGAGAGGTTAAATTTGGAAAAATATTTCAATCCAAAATCTCTGTTGGACAACTGGCTGCTTTCACTCGTCAACTGGCAACATTGCTCGCTGCCGACGTTGCCCTGGTGGAAGCACTTTCTGCACTTGTTGACCAGGCAAGCGAAGAAAACGTCAAACACATTTTGGCTGACGTCAAACAACGTGTGAATGAAGGTGCGTCGCTGGCCAAAGGCCTCGAAACCCACAAGAAAGATTTTGGCGACCTCTATATCAACATGATTCACGCAGGAGAACATTCAGGGGCCCTGGACGCCGTACTTTTGCGCCTGGCAGAATTCTCTGAGGGACAAGCACGTCTTAAACAGAAAATTTTGGGCACGCTCACCTATCCCATCATCATGATTATCATGGGAGGTGTCATTCTTACGGTGTTGATGACTTATGTCATTCCCAAGGTGGCAAATCTGTTTGAAAATATGCAGGCCACACTGCCCATCACCACTCGAATTTTGATGTTCGCTTCCAACACATTCCAAAATTATTGGTTTATTATTTTCCCGCTCATCGCGCTCACCGCCTTTGCCGCCTTCAAATGGAGCAAAAGCAAATCCGGTCAACCTATTTGGCATCGATGGCAATTGAAGCTACCTGTGTTTGGAGAGCTTGTCCGAATAGTAACTGTCGCTCGGTTTTCTCGAACGCTTGCCACTTTGCTCAAAAGCGGTGTGCCTGTCCTTTCGGCACTTGAAATTGTTCAAAACGTCATTTCAAATTCTGCCATCTCAAACGTCATCAAAGATGTGCGCGAGTCCGTTCGCGAAGGCGAAAGCATCTCTGCCCCTTTGAAACGCTCAGGGCACTTTCCCCCATTGGTTTTTCATATGGTTGCCGTAGGCGAGCGCAGCGGAAAATTGGAAGAAATGTTGCTCAACATTGCAGAAAGCTATGAGCAACAGTCCGAAGTCCGCATCGGCGCTCTCACATCCATTTTGGAACCCATCATCATCCTCGCAATGGGAGGCGCTGTCTTCTTCGTTGCCATCGCTATTTTGCAACCCATGCTCTCTCTCAATACTTTGGTGAAATAATGCCAACCACGCCCCAATTTTCAAAAACAGACTTATGGCTGCAACGCGTGTTGTTGGGAGTTTTAATCGGGCTTATTTTTGCGTTGTCTAGTCTTGGAATTGTATTTTTCACCTAAACTGGAGAGTCCACTTCATATGAAAAAACATAAAACATATCTGCTTAACTCTCGTCGACGACTTCAAAAAGGCATGACACTCATTGAGATTATTGTCGTTATTGCCATCATCGCCATTCTCACAGGTTCGGTGGGTGTTGCTGTCATCTACCAGCTGGAAGCTTCCAAAAGAAGTATTGCAAAAAATGGCATCAGCGAAATCATGAATGCCCTCAAAATCTATTATGCCAAGAAAGGAAACTACCCGGATACGGCAACAGGTTTGCAAGCCGTGGTTTCAGCGAGAGCTTTAGAAAAAATTCCGTTGGACCCGTGGAACAACCCCTATGCCTATATCAACGAAGGCGGCAAACCTGTGGTCATTTCTTATGGGAAAGATGGGCTTCCGGGAGGTGAAGGGGATGATGCGGATATTTCAAGTAAAGAGCTCGAATAGTGCTTCTTCGCCGTTGGAGAATGTGTGTCTCGTGGCATGACATTGATTGAGTTGCTGGTTTCAATGGCCATCATCGCAGTTGTCCTTGGACTCACCGTTGTGGGCATTGGAGCACTCACGGGCGTTCAAGCAAAGGCCGTAACAAATGAGTTGGCCGGCGCCATTCGAACGCTCTATGACACATCTGCTCTGACGGGTCGAACTTGCAGGCTGGCATTTTCTCTGGCCGACGACGTTGAGCCAAAAACCAGCTACCAAGCAGAATGCTCCACAGGAGCTGTGGCGGTACGACGAGAGAGTGCAACCCAGTTTGAATTGAAACAAAACATGGCGCCTCAAACAGCAATAGAGAAAGAAGAGCATGCAAAAGTTGAAGCTTTGCTCCTGCAAACGGGTTTCTCTGAGCAAGAAGCAAAACCCCGCACGCTGCCATCCTCCGTGACTTTGTCCGTTTGGGCAGAGCACCAACTCAAAGCAGTTGCCCACGGAAAGGCCTATCTCTATTTCTTCCCCCAGGGGTTTGCCGAAAATGCACAAATTGTTGTTCGACAGTCTGACAATGCGTGGACGCTGGTCGTCTCGGGGCTTACGGGCAAAGTCCAAATCCTCTCAGAAGCATTGGAGCCGCCAATATGAGGACGAAAATGAATCGCGCATTCACCTTGCTTGAGGTGGTGGTGGCTTTGGGCATCATGGGAATTGTGCTCGTCTCGTTGTTCCAAATCAGCTCCACCGCAGCAACTTCTCAAAGCTATGCCCGCTCACTCACCGTCGCTACTTTGCTTGCTCGCTCAAAAATGGCAGACTTGGAGCAACAACTCCAAACAGACGGGTTTCCTGCAAATGATGAGGAAGAGTCCGGAGACTTTTCTGAAGAGGGATGGCCGACTTATTCGTGGACAGCTCAAATATTAACTCCACGGACAGAAGACTTGTCCGCAGAGCAACTTCTGGCAGGCTTTGTTGGCCTTCCTGTGGAATCAAACGCAGACTTGAATTCCATCTTCTCAAGCCTCATGCCCGGCGCAGCTTCATCCTCCATGTCCGCATTCGCCCCCCTCCTGGCTCCCCTGCAATCCCAATTCGCCCAAATGGTACAAACCCTCACAAAGCAAATTCGAGAAATCCGCCTCACCATCCACTGGTCCCACTACGGAAACCAAGAAAACTTTGAAGTGAAAACCCACGTCCTCGCCCAGGGAATTTCTAACTCTCAATCAACCCGCCTCCCCTCTACCACCAACCCCAACTCAACAGGGAGAACTCGGTGAAAAAAGGGTTGACCCTCATTGAGCTGATGATTGCCATCGCGCTGATGTCTCTGATGAGCCTGGCCATCGGCTCCGCGTTTTCTGCCATCGTCAACTCCTCCGAAATCCTCGAAGAAGACGCTGAAAATGCCCGCTCCTTGAGAGTCGCTTTCTCCCGACTGTGCCGCGAATTGAGCTCATCCTTCGTAAGCGACAGATATGACATCCGCCGCTACCAGGACGCCTATGGCCGCCCCACCAACTTCGTTGGAACCAAAGACAGGTTGCTGTTCACAACCTTCGCCCACCAACGCCTCTACCAAAATGCCAAAGAGTCTGATCAGGTGCTTGTGGAATACCACCTCCAAAATTCAAAAAACTACCCCGGACAAAAAGACATTGTTCGCCGCCAAAAAACCGTCCTCAGCGAACGCATCGACGAGGGCGGCACAGAGCGCCTCTTCCTCGAAAATGTGGAACGCCTCGCCTTCTCCTATTGGGACGTCTCACAAAAAGACTGGATTGATGAGTGGGATACGAGAAAACCGGAAAGAAAATCCTCCCTCCCTCCTCGTGTCAAAATTGCCGTCACTTTGCGCGAGGATGGCGTTGATAAAACTTATGTGACACAGGTACAACTCGTTCTGACAAAAGAATTGCCGAGGTATGAATGAAAAATCCTCGCCATCAGAAAAAAATCTCCCCTCGCGGCGTTGCCCTCGTCATCGTCTTGGTCGGTACGGCCCTCCTGACTGTCCTTATTCAGGCAATGGCCTATCGCAGCTCCGTTGAGCTGTCTTTGGCCACCAACCAACGCGATGAATTGAAAGCCCACTACCTGGCTCGCAGCGGAATTCAGTTCTCCAGGCTGATGTTGGTCCTCCAAAAACAAATAGAGCAAATTAAAATCCCAAACCTAAGCGAACTCCTGGGCCCAACCAATACCAGCCAGTTTGGCGGGTATATGCCCAAAAACCTCTCCATCCAACTGTGGAGCCTTGCCAAAATAGATTGCTACTTAACCCATATGCTCTGGGAGCCCACTTTGGGAATGGAATTGCCCAGCCAAACGCTTCCTTCATCTTGCTTTGAAGTTAAAATCAGCGACGAAGAAGAACGACTTAACCTCAATCAGCTGGATGCTACAGACCTTAAAACAACCATCGCCGTCGCCCAACTCCTCGCCCTCATCGGTGATAAAAAATACCGCTTCATCTACGAGCCCATGGACTCAGGCTCCACCCCCATCACCTCAACGGAAATTATCCAAAACCTCCGAGATTGGATTGATGAAAATACTTCTACCTCCACCCTCAACCTCTCCGGCCAGGGCGCCCCCTTCCTCGATGGGTTCGCTGATGAAAATTTCTATTATGCCTCTAAATATGTCCCCCATTACCACGCCAAAAACGCACGCTTCGACAGCTTGGACGAGCTTTATATGGTCCATGGAATTGATGACCGCTTCATGACTTTGTTTAGAGACCGCCTCACCGTCTTCCCTGATATTAACTCCCGCCTCAATATTAATACGAATGACCCCGTCCTCCTCGAATTGGCCATCCGTAGCGCGGCAGACCCCCTTAAACCAGATGCCCGACTGCAAGACCCGTTCTTCATCGAAACCCTCATCTCCTATATCCGCCAAATGAAAGTCCTCTCCGGCTTCGCCCTCTCCATCGACGACTTCGTCGGCTTGCTTCAAGCCGCAGAAATCGCCACCAATAGCGCCATCACCGCCAATACGAAAAACCAGCGCTACCTCGGAGATACCAGCTCAACTTTTCGCATCCAAGCTATGGGCACTTCTGGAAAAATAAAACGTACGCTGACAACTGTCGTTCGAATGGACAAAGAACCATTGGGACAAATCGTCTATTACCGAGAGGAATAAGCAATGACCAAAATCCTTGCCATCGACGTCGGAGCTTATAGCGTGAAATTGGCTACGGTTGAGTCTGCTCGCAAAACCACCCCCTCCGTACACTTTGAAGAATTCCTGCACCAAAACTCCCCCATGGATACTTTGTCCGCTGCTCTTGGCCGTACTTTCGGCCTCAAAATATCCGGCGTGGACCAAGTCTTCTTCTCCTTGCCCGGCTCCTCCATCGCTACGCACCAACTCCCTCTTCCCTTCGCTGACCATAAACGAATAGAGGCTACTCTCGGGTTTGAAATAGAAAATATTTCGGCAATGGACATGGCAAATGTCGCCTTCGACTACCAACTCATCACAGGCTCCATGCCTGGCAACCACCTCCTCGTTGGCATAACCCTTCGCCAAGAGCTTGTGTCTTGGATTCAACAACTCTCAGGACTCTCCGTCGAACCAAGGTGGATAGCTCACCCGGCTCTCCAACTGGGCTCCCTGGCCTCCTCCTCTGTTCGCCGAAAAAACCAACCCCTGCCAAAAAACTTTGCCGTCGCAGATATTGGACACGAGCGCTGCTGCTTTTGTGCCATCAACACCTCTCACTGTTGCGACATTGCTCGCGTGTTCCCCGGCGGAGGTAAGGAAATGACTGCCGCCCTCTCCAATGCCTTCAACATTTCTGAGCAAGAAGCCGCCGCCTGGAAAGAAAAATATGGCACCTTGCTCCCCTCCTCCGAGCACCCCCCCGCAGCACACAAAGCCGCAGAGGTTATGCAACAAGCTTTGCTGCCCATTGAAAGAGAATTGCGTATCCTCCTCAAAATGCGAGAGGCCCAAGGCCAAGCACCCATCGAAAACCTCTACCTCACCGGAGGAAGCTCTCAACTCCATGGAATCACCTCATATCTCTCAAAATCCCTCGCCTTGCCCGTGGAGCCCCTCCCCTTGTCAGGCTTTAGGGAAACCTTGCCCCCCACCGCAAGCCAAGTGGCTTCTTTGCTGTCTTCTCACGCCTCTATGGCTCCTCGTTCACGCCGGTTTAGCTTTCGCCAGAGAGAGTTCGCTTATAAAAGTGAGTTGGACTTCCTAAAAGACAAATTGAAACCCCTTGCCGCCTTCACACTGTGTGCCGTCGTGCTGTTCTTGTCCGGCGGGCTCGTCCGCAACTCCTTGCTGAAAACAAATGAACAACACGTGGATGATGCACTGTGTGAGTTGAGTACACGCGTCCTCGGAAAATGCGAGCGAGACTATGCTCGGGTAGAAAGCCTTCTGGCTGGCAACTCAAACCCCGCTCCTGAGCTTTTTCACCCATCCGCAACGGACTTCCTCTCCCTCCTCATCCAACATATCCCTCCTCAGTTCGACATCCAATTCGAACAAATTTTAATCCAACCAGAGCGCATCAGCCTGCGCAGCAAAGCCAATCAAAAACTCGACATCGACGCTCTCACAACAGCCCTTCGGGCCATCCCCTGCGTCAGCGAAATTAATGCAGGTAAAGTCGAAAAATCCCGCGACGGCCTTAAAAAGAATTTTCCCCTGGATATTAAACTCAGTTGCCCTCCTCCCCTGGAGCCTGACCATGGCCATTCATGACAACCTCCGCCTCCTCTCCCAACGCTTTTGGGGACTCACTCGCCGAGAGCAGCTTTTGCTGCTGGCTGTCGTGGCAATACTCCTGCTCGCCGTCTTCTTCATCATCCATTTGCAAATTGAACGCAATGCCCAAACCATTCAACGTAAAACGGAAGACAAAATAAAAAAACTCGACCGCATCGAAAAATTAACCGGTAACTATTATTTGGGACAAAAACGCCGCGAATACTTCGAAAATAAACTCGAAAAAACCCTCCCGGGACTTACCAGCCACGTCGAACAGGCCGCAACACAAGCAAAAATAGAAATCAGCTCCATTACCCCTCGGGCCGACGCATTCATCGACGGGGAAAACATCCTCGAACGCTCTGTGGAACTCACTCTCACGGATGTGACTCTGGAAAGCCTCGTCGCCTTCCTCAAAACCTGCGAAGAAGGGCCTGGCATTGTCTTCATTAAACAACTGAGAATTGAACCGCGCCCCCAAAATGTGTTGACATGTTGGATAACCGTCGCCACTTATTCGAAAAAGACATAGGTTATGTTGAAGAAATACTTCCAAGCAACTTTGCAAATTTTGGGCTATGCGGCTTTCACAGGCTTCGTATTCTCACTGAGCCTCTTCTTTGTTTTTCCCTACCATACACTCTCCAGCTACTTGTCTGCCCAGGCCAAACAAGCCAGCATCCTCCTCAACATCGACTCCCTTAAACCCTCCCTCCTGGGAATAGAAGCCTCAGGCCTCAAAGCCCGCCCCCTCTCCCCTCGCGCCCAAAACCATGTCGAGGAATTCCACATCCATTCCCTCTCCTTCCGGCTTAACCCCTTCCTCCTCCGCTTCTCTGCCCATATTAAAATCGCCAACGGCACCATCCACTTTACCACCGGACTCTTTAACCACAACAACATTACTGTAGAAGCCAACGGCGTGGACTTGTCTCAAATCCACTTCCCCGCCCTGCTCTGGATGCTTTCACCAGAAACCTATAACAATGGAACAGTTATACCTAAATTGGAAATGGAGGGCATCTTAACCCGCGCCAAAATCTCCTTCTCCTCCCCCTCCAACCAAAACTTGTCAGAAGCCAATGGAGCCTGGAATGTTGAAGCAAATAACTTCACCGTTAAACAAGGTACCCTCGCCATCCCCTGGTCTGACTTCTCCCCCGTGGACTTGCCTAAAGTCGCCTTCGGCCATTTGAAAAGCTCCGCCTCTATAAAAAAAGGCCAAACCCAAAATGCTCAAATAAAAACCCAAAGCGATGAATTAACGTGCGAAGTGAATGGAAACATTCAACTGGCTAAAAAATTCGCTTATTCAGATGCCAACTTCTCCCTCCGCCTTCAAATACAACCCGAATTGCTCAAACGCCTGGGAATACTCGGAAGCGCCGTCTCCTTGCTCCCTGTTGACCCGCAGGATGCTCAATGGCGCAGCGCTCAGTTTTCTGGACAACTCTCTCGCCTGAAAATGAAATAACACCTTGCCTCGAGTTTTTCGGACTTTGAGTTTGCTTCATTTGCGCATAGCTTGTGCAAATGGAGACGATGCGAGCAGCTTTGGAAGAATTCGATAAACAGCCCACACCAGACAATGCTGAGCTCTTGTTTCTTAGACGAGGCATTGAAGTCATGCGCGTCAAACTCGCTTCGCGAAACACCCTCTTGGGACATGGCAGCAATTGCGACGTCATCTTGCCAGACCCGGGCGTCGCTGCTCAACAGGCCGCCGTGCGCTTCCACGAGTCTCGCTATGTCCTGGAAGACTTGTCTGGACAGGGAACAGAAGTCCAAGGCAGCATTACTCGAAAAACTACCTTGAAAGACGGTGACATCCTCACCTTCGGAAAATTGCAGGCCGTCTTCCACCTCCAACGCTCCCAAGAAGCCCTGTCCCCTCCGGGCTCCAATGACTCTCACCCTCGTACCTTGTTCCACCCCAATTCTAAAATCGAAAACGTCCCCGCACAAATTCGAGTCCTCTCCTCCAGCAACGAAAAAATCTTCCCCCTTAAACGCGACATCAGCTGCATCGGCTCCTCTGAAGACAATGACGTCATCATTGAAGATAAATACGTCTCCGCCAAACACCTCCGCCTCACCCAACGCAATGGCGTCTTCATCGTCGCGGACCCTCACTCTACCAACGGTACTTGGCTTGGTAATGTCCGTATATATGAGGCAGAATTGCCCATATACACACAACTGAGACTGGGCGACACCACCATCAGCATTGAGCCTGTCGAAAAAGAGTCCCCCTCCCTCCATACCAAATATGGCATCATCGGCGCAGACCCCGGTATGCGACACCTCCTGGAAATGGTGGAGCGCGTCGCACCTTCTCAGGCCACCGTCGCTATCTTCGGCGAGTCCGGCTCCGGTAAGGAGCTGATAGCTCGCGCCGTGCACAAACTCTCCCTGCGCTCAAACAATACCTTCATCCCCGTCAACTGCGCCGCCATCTCCAGAGAGCTCATTGAAAGCGAATTGTTCGGACATGAAAAAGGCTCCTTCACTGGCGCCGCCGCCCACCGAAAGGGCGCCTTCGAAGAAGCTCACCAAGGCTCCTTGTTCCTCGACGAAGTGGGAGAGCTCCCCTTGGACTTGCAAGCCAAACTCCTCCGCGCCCTCGAGTCCGGCGAGGTTAAACGCGTGGGCGCCTCCAGGCCCATCTCCGTGGACGTCCGCATTATCTCCGCTACCAACAGAGACTTGGGTAAACAAGTCCAAGAAGGAAAATTCCGCGAGGACCTCTATTATCGCCTCTGCGTCATCCCCCTCCACCTCCCACCCCTACGCGCACGCTTGGGTGACTTGGATATGCTCACCGAAGCCTTCCTCGGCGCCTTCTCCCCCAGCGGCCAACGTGTCTGCCTGACGCCTACCGCCCAACAAAAGCTGATGTCCCACTCCTGGCCCGGTAATGTTCGCGAATTACGCAACGTTATACATAGGGCCCTCCTGCTTAGGGATGGCGCTGTTATCGATACCAAGGACATCCTCTTCGACGGCCCCTCCGCCCCCCCCCCTCCTCCTCACCCGGCCCTCTCCCTCTCCAATATGGAGTTGCCCGCCGGCTTAACCCTTGACAAAGCCATTGAAAATTTTGAAAAAACCCTCATTGAGGCCGCACTGAAACGTCATAAAAATAACCGGGAGCGCGTCGCGAAGGAATTGGGGGTTGCAAGGTCAACTTTATTCAAGCGTCTTAAAGAATGGGGCTTGACACAAAGCAGCGATGACGATTGAAAGGCGCGTCATATGGGAGGGTTGGTTAACGGAGGCCTTCGGTCACTTTTCGCTTCGCTGCTTCTCTGGCAGCACGCACTTGAGTCTTTTCAGCATCGCATAGCACCGAGCAGCTTGCTCCTCGGTTTTCATTCAACAGCAACACATTTACCACTATGGCTATTATTCCAATAGAAAGAGTTCGTAACATCGGTATTTCAGCCCACATTGACTCGGGGAAAACAACCCTCTCTGAGCGTATTCTGTTTTATACGGGCAAAATTCACTCCATCCATGAAGTCAAAGGCAAAGACGGCGTCGGCGCTGTCATGGACTCCATGGACTTGGAGCGCGAAAAAGGCATCACCATCCAGTCGGCTGCCAGCTATTGTATTTGGGACGACTATAATATTAACCTCATCGACACCCCCGGACACGTGGACTTCACCATTGAGGTGGAGCGCGCCCTGCGCGTCCTCGACGGGGCCATTCTCGTGTTGGACTCCGTCGCCGGCGTCCAATCCCAGTCCATCACCGTCGACAGGCAAATGAAACGCTATGGCGTCCCTCGCATCGCCTATGTCAACAAAATGGACCGCGTCGGCGCTAACTATTTGCGCGTCGTCAGCATGCTCAGAGAAAAACTGGGGCACCATGCCGTCCCCATCCAAGTCCCCATGGGAGCAGAGGCCGATTTCAATGGCATTGTGGACCCTATCGGCGCCAAAGCCTATGCCTTCGAGGGTGACAACGGCGAAAATGTTCGCGAATTCGACATTCCTGCCGAATATGCAGAAGCCGCCAAAACCGCACGCGAGGAAATCATTCAAAGCGTCGCCGAAGTCGACGACATCCTCGCTGAAAAGTTTCTGAATGAGGAGCCTTGCAGCGCCGAGGACATTCGCGCAGCCATCCGACGCGCCACCATCGCCCTCAAAATGACGCCCGTCCTCTGCGGCTCAGCTTATAAAAACAAAGGCGTCCAACTCGTGCTGAATGCCGTCTCCCACTACCTGCCCAACCCCACAGAAATTGTGAACTATGGGCATGACCAGAAAAACAATGAAGCCAAAATTGTCCTGGACAGTGAGCCTGAAAAACCCTTCGTCGGCCTCGCCTTTAAACTCGAGGACGGACGCTATGGCCAACTCACCTATATGCGTATTTACCAGGGAAAACTGGCTAAGGGTGACTTTATTATTAACTGCAGCAACCAACAAAGACGCGTCAAAGTGCCACGCATCGTCCGCATGCACTCCAATGAAATGCATGACGTGGAAGAAGCTCGCTGCGGCGATATTATTGCCCTCTTCGGCGTTGAGTGCGCTTCGGGCGACACCTTCACAGACGGCCAAGTCGACGTCACCATGACTTCCATGCATGTGCCCGACGCCGTCATCTCCCTGGCCATTGCACCCAAAGACAGAGGCAGCCAAGCCAATTTCTCAAAAGCACTGGGCCGCTTCTGCCGCGAGGACCCTACCTTCCGCGTCCGCAGAGACGAAGAGTCCGGACAAACCATTATTGACGGCATGGGTGAGTTGCACCTTGAAATTTATATTGAGCGGATGAAGCGCGAATATAACTGCGAGGTGGTTGCAGGCAAACCCCAAGTCGCCTATCGCGAAACCATCAGCCAACGCGGCGAGTTTGCTTATACGCACAAAAAACAAACCGGCGGCGCAGGCCAGTTTGCCCGCGTCTGCGGCTATATGGAGCCCCTCCCCGCCGACGCCGTTATGACTTATGAGTTTGTAGACGAAATTGTCGGCGGCGCCATTCCCCGCGAGTTTATTCCCGCCTGCGACAAAGGCTTCACCGAAGCCCTCAAAAAAGGCTCCCTCATCGGCTTCCCTGTCGTCGGTGTACGTTGCGTCATTAATGACGGCCTCCACCACCCCGTTGACTCCTCGGAGCAAGCCTTCAAAACCGCCGCCCTCATGGCCTTCCGCGAAGGTTATGCCGCCGCTAAAGCCACCATCCTCGAGCCAATGATGAAAGTCGAAGTCCAAGGCCCCTCGGACTTCCAAGGCTCCATTGTGGGACAAATTAACCAAAGACGCGGCACCATCATGGAAACCACAGCCATAGAAAACAGCTATGTCTCCATCGTCGCCGAAGTCCCTCTCAATAACATGTTCGGCTACTCCACGGACTTGCGCTCGGCTACCCAGGGTAAAGGGGAATTTACCATGGAATTCGCAAAATATGCGCCTGTGCCCAAAACAGAGCAAGAGGCGATGATGAAAGCCTATAAAGAGCGCCTCGCCGCTGAAGCAGCTGCACGTAAATAACCGCACGTCAATAACCGTTTTCCATCGGAAGTGCCGGAAGTCAGGAGTGTCGTATGCCCCCACAGTTTCAAAGCATTCCAGAGCTCCTTTTTCACCGCATCCACTCCACCCCGCAAAAAACGGCCTACCTCTTTCCCAAAGGCGACTCCTGGGAGTCCGTCTCTTGGGAAAACTTCGGTAACCAAGTCAAAGCCCTCGCTATGGGCCTGCGTGCCTTGGGCCTCAAGGACAGCGAGTGTTGCGCCATTCAGGCAGGCACCTGCTATTCGTGGATTTTGTCTGAAGTCGCCATCTCCTGCGCCGCAGGCGTCACCACCACCGTCTATCCAACCGCCTCCTGGGAAGAAACCCTCTTCATCCTCAAAGACGCCAACATCCGCTTCCTCTTCGTCGAAAATGAAGAGAAATTGGCCCAACTGCGTGCATGCAAAACACAGCTTCCTCACCTCCAACACGTCATCTATTTTGAGGGGCAAACCTCCGCTGACAACTGGGCCCTCCCCCTTGAGTATGTCGCCTCCCTCGGCCACTCGGCCAGCCAAACCGAATTCCAACAAGTCTGGCAGGGCCTGCAACCTTCCTCCCTCGCTACCATTATTTATACCTCGGGCACCACCGGCGTCCCCAAAGGCGTTGAGCTCACCCATGACGGCTGGCTCTATGAGGCCGAAGGTATTGACGCTGTCAACGTCCTCACTTCAGAGGACGTCCACTTCCTCTGGCTGCCCCTCTCACATGTCTTCGGAAAAGTCCTCGAAATGCTGCAGTTCCGGGTGGGCTTCAGCACCGCCATCGACGGCCGCGTCGACAAAATCGTCGACAACATCGCCCATATCCAACCTACTTTCTTCGCCGTCGTCCCACGTATCTTGGAAAAAATCCGCAACAAAGTCATCCAAAACGCCAAACAGGGCGGCGTTGCTAAATATAAATTGTTTAAGTGGGCTATCCAGGTTGGTAAAAAAGTGAAGGCCCGCCCCAAAACCGGGCCCCTCCTCTCCTCCCAATATAAACTGGCTAAAAAACTCGTCCTCAATAAAGTCAAAGCCCTCTTCGGCAACCGCCTCTACTTCATCCTCTGCGGCGGCGCACCCCTCTCCGTCGAAGTCGCTGAGTTCTTCCACGCCTGCAATGTCCTCATCCTCGAAGGTTATGGCCTCACGGAAACCAGCGCCGTTACCTCCGTCAACCTCCCCTATAACCTCCAATTCGGTACCGTCGGACCACCCCTCCCGGGTACCCAAATTAAAATTTCAGAGGACGGAGAAATCCTCGTCAAAAGCCGCGCCGTTATGCGCGGCTACCATAACCAGCCCGAGGCCAGCGCCCAAGCCCTCCAAAATGGCTGGCTCCATACGGGAGACATCGGCAGCCTCGTCGAAGGTAGGCTCCAAATCCTCGACAGAAGAAAGGAGCTTATTAAAACCTCCGGGGGGAAATATATCGCCCCACAAGCCCTCGAAAATACCCTCAAAGCCATGTGCCCCTATGTCAACCAGGTGCTCGTTCATGGCAACAACCGTAGCTTCTGCTCCGCCCTCGTCACCCTCGAAACCGAGTCCATCCACCGCTGGGCACGCCAAAACAACGTCCCTACGGACAAAGCCTTCCACCACCACCCTAAAATCATCGAGCTTATCATCTCCTATATCAACCGCTTTAACTCTAAACTCGCTAACTTCGAAAAAATTCGAAAATTCCATATCCTCGAAAAAGAGTTCAGCGTCGAAACCGGAGAGCTTACCCATAGCCTTAAACTGAAACGTAAGTTTATTGAGAAAAAATACCAGGCCATTCTGGACAACATGTATGCAGGAAATGTGTTGTCCGCGGACTAAACAACAAGGCCGTCGGTTACAAAACACAATACAACAAGCCTAACTTCCCTCCCCACCTGGGGCCTCGCCAACAAAACAACAGCACAGCCTCCCCCTCCCACTTGTAGGTAAACATGTGGGGTGGTAAAAGAGTGTAGGGCCAAAGTCGCACAAAAACCATATACGTTCGAAAGTTAGCGCTGCATTCCCAGAGGAAACCAAATGAAAACATGGAAATTGTGGAGCCTGGGTATATTTTGGATAACGGCTGCCTCTTGCGGCGGAACCAGCAATCTGCTCTCTGCCCTAAAAGTGTGTAGGGTGGGCGTCGAGGCCACCTGTGGCCCCGGTAAGCAATGCGTTCCCAGCGGGGAATTGGGTGAGGGGGTTTGCCAACCTGTCGGTTTTGCCCTGTGTACCCATGCTCAAGTCTCATGCGGTGCGAAGTGCTGCAACAACACAACCGAATTCTGTGACGAGGAAAGCAACACGTGTCAGTCGAAAATATGCGGGGTGGGCCAGAGGGTGTGCGGTACGCAGTGTTGCCAAGCCCTACCCCTCACCCTCACCGGCTTTTCCCCCTCTGAGGGAGGCTATGACACCCTGCTCTCCCTTCAGGGGACGGGCTTTAGCACCCTTCCCTCTGAAAACAGCGTCACCTTGGGAAAAATTCAAATCCCTGCTGCCCATATTCTCTCTGCCACACCCACCCAGCTTGAAGTGAAGGTGCCCAAAAACACGCTTTGCTCCGGCCTCATACAAGTGACGGTGGGCGACAAAACCACCACCTCCTCCACCCCCTTCGCTTATTTGCTGACAGCCACCGTCAGTACGCTTGCCGGCAACAGCGCATATGGCCATGTCGAGGCTACTGGGGAGCTCGCGCAGTTTCGCCTCCCCGAGGGCATGAGCATCGACGCGCAAGGCACCCTCTATGTGGCGGACAATGAAAACCACCGCATTCGCAAGGTAACACCAGGGGGGGGGGTCAGCACGCTTGCGGGTGGAGCGATAGGAGCGACAGGAGCGGCAGGTTTTACCAACGCTAAGGGGGAGGCGGCACAGTTTAATTCCCCTCGCGGCATTGCCCTGGGCACGTCCGGTACCCTCTATGTGGCAGACAGCGGCAACCACTGCATACGCGTGGTAACGTCAGGGGGGAGGGTCAACACGCTTGCGGGTGGAGCGGAAGGGGCGACAGGAGCGGAAGGTTTTGTCGACGGTAGAGGGGTGGAGGCACGGTTTCGTTCCCCCAGCGGCATTGCCCTAGGCACAGCCGGCACCCTCTATGTGGCAGACACCGGCAACCATTGCATACGCAAAGTGAGCTTGGGTATTGAAGCGAGCGTCGACACCGTTGCTGGCCATTGTGGCGAAAACCCGGCTTTGGCCGACGGAACGGAAGATGCGCATTTTTATTCCCCTGTGGGTATCGCCATAGACGCGGCGGGCACCCTCTATGTGGCAGACAGCGGCAACCACTGCATACGCAAGGTGACGCCGGGGGGGCAGGTAACGACGCTTGTGGGCAATGGCGTGGCAGGTTTTGTCAACGGCAGGGGGGTGGAGGCGCGGTTTCATTCCCCTCACGGCATTGCCCTAGGCACAGCTGGTACCCTCTATGTGGCAGACAGCGACAACCACTGCATACGCAGGGTTGACTTGGAAACTTTGGAAGTCACCACCTTCGCGGGTTTGTGCGAAGCACCCGAGCCCCAAACCTTTGTCAATGGTGCGGTAACCGTTGCACGCTTTCATTTTCCTCACAGTATCAGCGTGGACACCTCGTCGGACACCCTCTATGTGTCCGACAGCAAAAACCGACGCATTCGAAAAATTGCGTGGGAGTAAGCTTTGTCCCGTGGGCCTTGTTGAGGCAACCTATTCCAAAGTTATCTTTCGAATGCGGTGGTTGTTTTTGTCCGTCACATAGAGGGTGCCTTGCGCGTCCATGGCAATGCCGAGAGGAAAATGAAAGCGCGCATTGTCCCCTATGGCGTCAATATAGCCGCCCGAAACACCACCTCCGGCAAGCGTGCTCACCACCCCATTCGGCGTCACCATGCGAATGCGGTTGTTGTTGCCATCCGCCACATAGAGACAGTCATTCCTCTTGTCTACCACCATGCCGCGGGGAGAATTAAACCCTGCCTGCGCCCTCGGGCCATCCAAAAAGTCCGCCGCACCACTGCCCGCAAGCGTTGTCACCACCCCCTCCGGTGTCACCTTGCGAATACGGTTGTTCCCAGTATCCGCTACATAGAGGGTGCCTGTCCTGTCGTCTATGGCAACACCGCCGGGGTGGCTGAAACGTGCAATGTCTGCCGTACCATCGGCAAAACCCGGCGTGCCGTTGCCGACAAAGGTGCTCACCAGCCCGTCCGGCCTCACCTTGCGAATGCAGTTGTTTCCGGAATCCGCCACATAGAGGGTGCCTTCCAAGTCTATGGTTATGCCGTCAGGCGCATTAAAGTGTGCATCCGCTCCCATACCGTTTTGCAAGTTGGCCGTACCAGCACCAGCAAGCGTGCTGACGCCTTCTGTCACTTTGCGAATGCGGTTGCTGTTTCCTGCATCCGTCACATAGAAGGTTTGCGCGTCTATGCTAATGCCCAAAGGCCACATAAACCGTGCATTGCTTCTCTCTGCGTGGTCAAGAAAGGCGGAGCCGCTTCCCCCGGCAAAAACACTTATGTCTCCAGCTGGTGTCACCACATGAATGCAATAGTTGCCAGTATCCACCACATAGAGGGTGCCTTGCGTGTCAACGCTGAGGTCGCCAAGAGAATGAAACTGTGTGGAAGTTTGGCCAGTGCCTGGAGTACCACCGGCCAAAGTGCTGACGGTGGCCGTCGGCATATAAGTAAAGGCGGTGGTGGAGGTGGCCGTCCTCTCTCCCACCGTCACTTGTATGAGGCCCGTGCAGCGCATGTCTTTGGGCACCTTCACTTCAAGCTGGGTGGGTGTGGCAGAGAGAATATGGGCAGCGGGGACTTCAACTTTTCCCAAGGTGACGCTGTTTTCTGAGGGAAGGGTGCTGAAATTCTCTCCCTGAATGCGAAGCACTTCGCCAAACTTCGCCTCCAACGGAGCAAAACCACTGAGGCTAAACCCAACACTGCCAGGCGCGCGGGACTTGGTGCACACACCATCATCACCTGCCTTCGCCCCCTTCTTCCCTTGGCAATAGGTACCCTCGGGACAACCCTCATCATCCCCTACCTTGCATGTGCCGGCTATATGGCAGGCGGAGGCACAAAATACCCAAGCAAGGGCTTGGCTAACGCTTCGTAGTCTCACAAAAATTCCCTCAAAAATTCGGACCCCACCCCCACCTTCCTGGGTTGACACCTCCTCCACCTTTCCTCCTAAAAACATGGCTCCCGCATAGGTTATTTATATATGTTGCGCCGCACCACGGCACGGCTAAACCTCGCAAAGCATGTGCCCCTCAGCATTGTATGCGCCCAGTCTATATATACAAAAATGCAGCAAGACAACGCACACAACACAATGCCGCGCACCCCAAGCAAAGCAAGCTTTAAAAATGTTTTTTGAGGCACCCCCCAAAAAACCAAACACTTGACATGTGCTCCTAACACCCCAGGGTGGCTACGTTGTGTGGAGCAACGCCCGTCCTCTCCCTATGGGCGTGCACCACCCGCGCGTGTGTGCTTGTGGGCAATTGTTTTTTGCTTTCCGGGGCAGCACTCATTCCAGAGTTATTTTTCGAATGCTGTTGTTGGAGAGGTCTGCAACATAGAGGTTGCCCTCTGCATCTATAACAACGGCGTGGGGCTGGCTGAAGCGTGCGAGGGCTCCCGGGCCGTCGACGTGGCCACTTTGCACCCCACCACCGGCAAGGGTGCTCACCACCCCGTCCGGCCTCACCATGCGAATGCGGTGGTTGTCGCTGTCGGCCACATAGAGGTAGTTGTTCCTCTCGTCCATCACCGTGCCGTGGGGGAAATTAAACTGAGTCTCCTTCCCCGGGCCATCCAAAAAGTCCGCCACACCACTGCCCGCAAGCGTCGTCACCACCCTGCCCGGCGTCACCTTGCGAATGCGGTGGTTTTTGGAATCCGCCACATAGAGGGTGCCTGTCCTGTTGTCTATGGCAACACCGTTGGGGTCGTTGAAGCGCGCTGCCGTTCCTGTGGCATCGACAAAACCCGAGGTGCCGTTGCCAACAAAGGTGCTCACCAACCCACCTGGCGTCACCTTGCGTATGCAGTGGTTGTTGCTGTCTGCCACATAGAGGTTGCCCTCCAAGTCTGCGGCAATACCGTCGGGAGTGTTGAAGCGTGCCGCCTCTCCCAGGCCATCTGCATAGCCGCCCTCCCCAATGCCTGGCCCGCCACCGCCGGCAAAGGTGCTGACTTCTCCGCTTGGCAACACCACCTTTCGAATGCGGTGGTTTCCGGCATCCGCCACATAGAGGTTGCCTTCCAAACCTATGGTGAGGCCCCAGGGCGAATGAAACTGTGTGTCGGTTCCCGTACCGTCGAGCAAACCCTGGTTGCCGTTGCCGGCAACGGTGCTCACCTCTCCTTCCGGCGTCACCTTGCGAATGCGGTAATTGTTAATGTCCACCACATAGAGGTTGCCTTCTGCGTCCATGGTGAGGTCGCCCGGCAAGTCAAACTGTGCACTCGTCCCGCCGCCATCGTGAAAGCCCGCTGTGCCGCTGCCGGCAAAGGTGCTGACGGTGGCCGTCGGCATATAGGTGAAGGGGGTGGTGGAGGTGGCCGTCTCCTCCCCCACCGTCACCTCTATGAGGCCCGTGCAGCGCATGTTTTTGGGTACGGCAATACGAAGTGCGGTTTTTGTGGCCAACAGCACAACAGCGGGCACCCCATTCAAACGGACGCTGTTTTCCAACAAAACCGTGCTGAAATTTTCTCCCTCAATGAGAAGCTCCTCGTCAAACTTCGCCTCCAGGGGGCTAAAGCCATGGAGGGTGAGTTGGGCCATGTTGTCACCGGGGGGGGGCTTGGTGCACACCCCACCATCCCCTGCCACCGCCCCCTGCCTCCCTTGGCAATAGGTGCCCTCGGGACACCCCCCATCCTCACCTATTGTGCATGTGCCCGCAATATGGCAGGCGGACACCCAAAATGCCAAAGCAAAGGCTTGGCTGACTCTTCGCACGCTCATGGACGCTCCCTCAAAAATGCTTTCGCCTCGCCACCCACCCTGCGCTGCCGGCCCCTCCAGCCCTCCCCCCAAACAGGGTGGCCCCTCTTATACTCTTTGTCATACTTTAGCATACCCATGTTTTGGGGTACACGCATTCTTTGGGGGCTGGGGTGAAAAAATGCCGACACTTGACATGTGCCCTCCATTCTTCTAAAATGGTTGTATTATGCTGAGCAAAGCCACTTCTCTCACCCTGCTCATGCGCCGCCCGGGCGCGCGCGTGCTTGTGGGCAGAGGCCACGGCTAAACACCCCTCCCCAAAAGACGCATACGCCCGGGCTCCCCCCGGCATGGCTTGTTTGTCTTTTTCACCCCCCTTTCCTGGAAGCTTTGAGGCCGTTATGACTTTCAAAAAACCCCACCCTGAAACTTTGGCTATACACGCGGGCTATTGCGTTGAGCCCACCACCCTCTCCCGGGCTGTCCCCCTCTATCCCTCCACCGCTTTTTGCTTCCAAAATGCACAACACGCCGCTGAGGTGTTCGCACTCAAAACCCCCGGCAATATTTATTCGCGCATTACCAACCCTACCAACGCTGTTTTTGAGGAGCGCCTCGCCGCTATGGAGGGCGGCATCGGCGCCCTCGCCCTCGCTTCAGGCCAGTCCGCTGTCCTCGTCACCGTGTTGAGTCTCGCCAAAGCCGGAGACGAAATTCTCTCCTCCTGCAGCCTCTATGGCGGCACCTATAACTTGCTGACGCGCAGCCTGGCGCGCCTCGGCATTCAATGCCGCCTCGTCGAAACCTCCCAACCCGAGGCCGTCCAAAAAGCCATCTCCCCCTCCACCCGCGCCCTCTTCGTGGAAATGCTCGGCAACCCCAAACTGGACGTCGCCCATGTGGAAACACTCGCTGAAATTGCACGCAAGGCCGGCATTCCCCTCATTGTGGACAATACGTGCGCTACCACGGCCCTCGTGCGCCCCATTCAACACGGCGCCAACCTCGTCCTCCATAGCGCTACCAAATTCATCGGCGGCCACGGCCAAGCTTTGGGCGGCATTGTCGTGGACGCCGGCAACTTCCCCTGGGACAATGGCCGCTTCCCCGAGTTTGTGCAGCCCAACCCCAACTACCACGGGCTGAAACTCTTTGAAAGCTTCGGCCCGGCGGCTTTTCTCGTCAAAGCACGCGCAGAGGTTTTGAGGGACTTTGGCCCCGCGTTGAGTCCCTTCAACGCATATGCCTTCATTAATGGCTTGGAAACCCTCTTCCTGCGCATGCAGCGCCATAGCAGCAACGCGCTGCAAGTCGCCACCTTCCTCAAAAACGCCCCCCAAGTCGCCTGGGTGCGCTACCCCGGCCTGGAGGACGACCCTTTCCACCCTCTGGCCAAACACTATTTTAGAGGGGGCTTTGGCGCCCTCGTCTGCTTCGGGTTGAAGGGGGGGCTTGAGGCCGGCAAAAAACTGTTGGACAAACTCAAACTCTTCTCGCTGGTGGCCAATATTGGCGACACACGCTCCCTCGTCGTGCACCCCGCCTCCACCACCCACCAACAATTGGACGAGGAGGAGCAAAAAATAACAGGCGTCAGCCCGGAGTTGGTGCGCCTCTCCGTCGGCTTGGAGCACCCGGAGGACTTGCTGGAGGACTTGTCTCAGGCTTTGTGAGGTGAGGTTTTTCTTGGGCCTGCGGCCCGGGCCCTTTTTGGAAAGGGTTCTTTTTGCCCTCCGGACGGGGTTTTCTTTGGGCCTGCGGCCCGGGCTTTTTCGCCCTCCGGGCGTCTTGCCTCCGGCGGGGAACTTTTTGCTCGCCCAAAAAGTTCCTCAAAAACGGCTCCCTCCGGTGGCCCTGCGGG
>Ga0209755_10002509_pt1 | contig 25127 bp, 19 predicted proteins | sample TergutCo191P1_FD_187301 | JGI IMG/M metagenome (GOLD analysis project Ga0209755, IMG submission 187301) | Cornitermes sp. P1 segment gut microbial communities from Petit-Saut dam, French Guiana - Co191P1 (SPAdes) (version 2) | ecosystem: Host-associated > Arthropoda: Insects > Digestive system...
CGGCAATATATTGAGAAACCGCAGAGTAACGCCTGTTGTACTTGATCAAAATCAACTTCAAAGCATTAAAAATGATTTACGTTTCAATGAAGCCGGTAATGTGGAAACGCAATCAGCTCAAAGTATTGGACGTATGTTGGGAGTTGCGTATATTATAACAGGATCTTTAGAACGGCATATTGGCAATGAATATAATTTGTATCTTAAAGCGTTTGACACAGAGAACGCCAAAATTCAATCTCAATATTCTGCTGTTTTAAATTTGCGGAATGACCAGAATCTTTCTGTTTTATTAGGTGTTACTGCGCAACTAATTACGCAAAAGGTTTATGACGAGGAAAAAACATCAAACATCAGAAAACATTGGCTATCCGGCGGAATTTTCTATTCTCCAATTTACGATTTTGGTTTTTCCGCAAATTACGAATATATGCTGTCACCAAATTTTTCAATTGGCGCTAATTTTGACTTTCATTTTTTAAGGGGTATATTTAATATGTTTGATGATAGTACTTATGGATCATTCTTAGCAACCGGACGTTATTATCCATGGGGAAAAACTTTTTTTATTGGACTTGGTTTAGGATATGGGTCAGTTGATTCTTTATTCCCTGATCTTGAGTATACGGAAGAAAGAGTAGAATATGATAAAGTAAAAAGTCGTTATAGTGGAGCTGACTTTTCTTCTGTTCTTGGCTTTCTTATTACCCCAAGTGTAGGATGGAAAATTGATATAGGAGCCCCGGGCGGCTTTTTCCTTCACCCCGGTATCAAAATTCCTATTGGTTTCGGCAACAAGTATCCGCAATACAAACGTGAAGATTATAAAATAGATTGGACTTATTTTAAGTATATCTATAAAGAAGAATTCGGAGTTACTGTCGGTATTGGAATTTTCTTTAGCATTGGCGGGGCATTTGGGAAGTAAAAAGAGGCGTGCCCGTCACCTAAATTTCCGAAGAAAAAGAGCAAATATTTTTAACCACAAACCATCACGAACCTTTGCTTTGAGCTCTTTTATCTTAACCTCAAATTCTTTCTTAATCCGAAAAGCTTGAAGGTTAAGTAAACATTTCAAACAATAAGTTCGAACTTGTTCGTGCTGTTCGTGGTAAAAATTCCGGTATTATTAACCACGAACCATACGAACCATCACGAACCTTTGCTTTGAAATGTTTTATCTTAACCTCAAATTCTTTCTTAATCCGAAAAGCTTGAAGGTTAAGTTAAGATTTCAAACAATAAGTTCGAACTTGTTCGTGCTGTTCGTGGTAAAAATTCCGGTATTATTAACCACGAACCAACACGAACCGAAACGAACCATCACGAATCTTTGCTTTGAAATGTTTTATCTTAACCTCAAATTCTTTTTTAATCCGAAAAGCTTGAAGGTTAAGTAAAGATTTCAAACAATAAGTTCGAACTTGTTCGTGCTGTTCGTGGTTAAAATTCCGGTATTATTAACCACGAACCATCACGAACCGAAACGAACCAACACGAATCCTTGCTTTGAAATGTTTTAACTTAACCTCAAATTCTTTCTTAATCCGATAAGCTTGAAGGTTAAGTAAACATTTCAAACAATAAGTTCGAACTTGTTCGTGCTGTTCGTGGTAAAAATTCCGGTATTATTAACCACGAACCATCACGAACCGGAACGAACCATCACGAACCGGAACGAACCATCACGAACCTTTGCTTTGAAATGTTTTATCTTAACCTCAAATTCTTTCTTAATCCGATAAGCTTGAAGGTTAAGTAAACATTTCAAACAATAAGTTCGAACTTGTTCGTGCTGTTCGTGGTAAAAATTCCGGCGGGGGTGTGGACAGGCACTGGATGCGTAAACTTTAATGTCAATATGAGGAGAAATTCAGATTATTTTGCTTGAAATGATGCTAACAATTAGATATATTTGAAGTAGGCGGCACTTTATGGAAAACATCGGTGAGAAACTGGATAATATAAACAATACTTTAGAGGGCATACGGCAAACTTTATGCAAACCCGAAAATAAAGTAATGACAGTATTGAAGTACGCCGGGGCAATTGTAGGCGTACTTGGCGTTTTAACTGTTATCGAACTTATAAGACAATGGATTATTGGAGGTTAATATGGTTTTTCAGCTAGTGATTGCTATTATTATTACTATTCTCGGTTTTACCATATTTTTCGTAGCCCGAAAATATGAAAAACATAATCCTAATATTAAAAAAACTGCATAATTTATAATTGAGCAAATGAAATCTTTTATCTTAACCTCAAATTCTTTCTTAATCCGAAAAGCTTGAAGGTTAAGTAAAGATTTCAAACAATAAGTTCGAACTTGTTCGTGCTGTTCGTGGTAAAAATTCCGGAGGGGGTGTGGACAGGCACTGGATGCGTAAACTTTAGTATCAACTACTCTACACAGGCAGCTTAAACGTCATAGTAACTTCGCCTGTTTCTTTGTTGATTTTGATCTGCTGGTTTTCCAATCCCAAGTCTTTGCCTGTTGACATTTTGAACAGCCCTGCAAGAAATTGCATTCCGCTCGTCATCACCTGTTCCATCTCAGCGGTTTTAGATTCGTTTATCTGCGGTTTGTCTGTAGGCTGCTCCGGCGGCGCGTCATCGTCCATCAAATTCGTAAGAGTCAGGTCTTCATCAAAATCTTCTTCGCGTTTTGTGATTTCGTCACAGGTTTCTTCATGGGTGCTATAAGAATCTGCATCTGTATCTGCGGCTGGTTCTTCTTCTGCCGTTTTAAGAAAAGCTTCAAGTTGATCGATAAATTGCGAACGCCCTTTTGACGAGAAATCAACGTAATCGGTATTGCTGCTGCTGTCCAGAACGCCTTCAAAGAGATTTTGCTTTACCAGCAAACCTGCGGCAATCTGCTGTTCGATGGAATCCCGCGTAATCAGATTGTAAATGGTAAGTTTGCCGCTCTTCTGTCCCAGGCGGTCAATGCGTCCGATGCGTTGATTTTTTTTGGCTGGATTCCACGGAAGTTCGAAATTGATTAGCGTGTCCGCTGCCTGCAGGTTCAGCCCCGCGCCTCCGGCTTCTGTTGAAAGGAAAACTTTGCATTTAGGAGTATTTTCAAATTTTTTGATGATGTCTCCTCTTGACTTGACTGGAACTTTTCCATTCAATTCCGCAAAACCAATTTTGTTTTTCCTTAGCATCTGACCGATCAGTTTGTGCACTTTGATCCACTCTGAAAAAATAATTATTTTTCGATCCGTATTTTTCAGGTCAAGCTGATCAAAAAGAATAATCTCCAACTCATTCATTTTGGGTGATATGTTTGTTTCTTCATCTATCAGATAAGTCGAATCGCAAACCATGCGCATATTGGCAAGCAGCAACTGCATCTTTTGCATGTCGTACGGGGTAAGGAATTTTTTACGTAAAATGGCGGCTATTCCCTTAGCGTAAGACGCGTGATATTCGGCTTGCAGCGGCGATAAATTAACGGGGATATCGATTTGCTGCACATTGGGAAGCTGCTCCAATACATTTCTTTTTTCACGGCGAATCAATATTTCCGACAGCCGCTCGTTCAACGCCTGCAAATTATAATAACCGTTGATTTTATTTTCCTTTCCGGGATCAAACTGACAATGCTGATATGAAAATTCCCATAATGGTCCGAAGAAATACGGATCAAGCACGCTGACAACGGAGAAAATGTCTATCAGCCGGTTTTCGATTGGCGTGCCTGTTATAACAAGCGTATGCTTCGGCTGCAGCCGTTTGATGGAAGATGAAGTTTTCGTCTCGTAGTTTTTTACTCTCTGGGCTTCATCAAGAATCAGAAAATCTATTCCTGCTTTATTGATGGCAAGACTGTCGCGCATAATAGTTTCATAATTCACAATGAAGAAAAAATAATTATCGTCAAGATACTGCGCTGCTCTTTCTTTGGGCAGCCCGCTTACGATTAGGGCTTTTTCGTTTGTAAATGTTTCAATTTCTTTTTTCCATTGAGATTTTAAAGTGGCGGGGCAAACGACCAATGTCTTTTTAAAATCGAAAATCTGCTTTTTAAGCACGGCGGCGGCAGCGGCCTGAATTGTTTTTCCCAATCCCATTTCATCAGCGATAATCGCCGCTTTTTTAAAGAGGACAAATTCCACCCCTTCTTTTTGATAAGGAAACAATTGCGCTTTAATTAGAGAATAATCAGGTTTATAGTCTTGCTCCAACTTTTTGAGCAGGGACTGTTCAAAGGCGCGTTCTACCTTTTCTCTTACTTCCGGCCGGATGCATATAGTTTCAAATTCCGCCGCCTTCTCGATAAAATCCAGAAACGCTTTTATCTCTGTTTCGTCATTTTCAATATAATTTTTATTTTTAAAATGACGCCCAATAAGGAGCTGCTCGCCTACAGGTAATTTGCGCGGCACATCCAACGAAGTTTCCTGCGGGTAACACCATGTGATTTTATATTCATTGAGCGGGTCGCAGAATATTTCAATGAAAGGAAATGTCTTATCCAGTTTGTTATACAATTTTTTGTTTTTCTTTAATTCGTTAAACGCAAACATTATATGTTTGGTGGTTCCCAGCTTGTTGATTTTTGAATCCCAGCTGTCGCTGTACCCTGTTTCCGATTCAAAATCACGAAGAAAAATTTTGTATTGAACGCCCCGTTCGTTGGTTAAGATATGATCTCCGTGAATGTTATTCGCCCAGCGGATACGGTATGACGCTTTGTCGGCTTTCTGTTTTCGTTCATTCAGTACGCGCTTAATCATGCCCTCGCGGGTATATTTTTTATGTTCAGTTTTTTCTTTAGGGTTGAGAAAATTGAGTTCCTGTTCATATTGCAGCAAACAGGCGTACGAATAGCGATCCCACTTTGCCGCTTTTTTATTTACTTCCGGCTTCAATTCCGAAATGCCGTCCTGTTCTTTTTCAATTAACAGCGAATATTCTACGGATTCATTTTCATCTGCGGTATTTATCAAAAAATCAATTGATACCGCCGATTGAGACAAAATTTGGCAATCGCAGTTGTAAAACAGGATTTCACCATAAGCGATTTCCTCTTTTGGCATCTGCTGCAACACTTTTTCTTTGATGGATTCCATGTTCATAACGTCATTTTTCCTTATTGTTTAATTATGACCGGAATTTGCGTGTTATTCAATTGTACAGTAGTGACAACCTCCTCTTTCTGATAAAATAAAAAAATGCCGACGCAGGATTCCCCCGCCTACCTTGCTCCTCTCAACGATGAACAGCGTAGAGCTGTTCTTCACACGGGAAAACCCCTGCTGATACTTGCCGGAGCGGGTTCAGGAAAAACAAGGGTGATAACGACAAAGATCGCGTGGCTGATAAGGGAGCAGGGCTTGGATCCGCGCTCGATTTTGGCAGTTACATTTACCAACAAAGCGGCGAGAGAAATGGCGGAGCGGGCGCGTCAGATTGAAGAACGCGCTGGAGACGCCATGCTGCGGACTTTCCACTCTTTCGGCGCGTGGTTTCTGCGGCGCAACGGCAGCCATGCCGGTCTTAATTCGGATTTTGTAATTTATGATGACGATGACGTTATTTCCCTGCTTTCGGGAATGTTGGAAAATACTCCTAAGCCGGAAATCAAACTTATTGCGCATAACATCTCTCGCGCTAAAGATTATTTTCTTTCACCTGATGATCCCGAACTTGCGATGATTGACCACCAAAAAAGATTCCGAAGCGTTTACGCCCGCTATGAAGAGCGCATGGCGCAAATCGGCAATGTTGATTTCGGCGATCTGATCAAAAAACCTGTGGAGATTCTCCGCAGTCAGCCTGTTGTCGCGCAGCGTTTCCGCGACAGATTTTCCGTTATAATGGTAGATGAGTATCAAGACGCGAATGTCGCTCAGTTTCAATTATTAAAAGAGCTCTGCGGCCCGTCAACTTATGTGTGTGTAGTCGGCGATGACGATCAATCCATCTACCGTTTCCGGGGCGCGGAAGTTAAAAACATTCTTGAGTTCCCAAGCCGTTTTTCCGGCGCTGATATTATCCGTCTTGAACAGAACTACCGCTCCACATCTCCCATATTAAACGCGGCATCTTCTGTGGTAGACTGTAACCGTGGCAGGCTTGGAAAAAAACTCCGCTCTGAAAAGGGAGACGGCCCGCTGCCGGTGCTTGCCTATCTGAGCAATCAGGACGCCGAAGCGGAATTCTGCGCCGGTAAGATTCAAAACTCCGTAAAGAAAAAAGAAACAAACTGGTCGGACTGGGCAATACTTTACCGCACAAACGCGCAGTCGTTAGGATTTGAAACGCATTTTTTAAAGAAAGGAATTCCGTACCGCGTTGTCGGCTCGCTCAAATTTTACGAGCGCGAAGAAATAAAAGACGCGCTCGCCCTTTTATCGATCCTTGTAAACCACCGCGATGAAGTTGCCTTCCGAAGAATTGTAAACAAACCGGCAAGAGGAATAGGCCCTGTAACGATTCACAAAATTATCGAAACATCGATCATCAATAATAAAAATTTACTTGAAACAATTCAACATCAAAATGAAGAAGGCGGGTTTTCGCAAAAAGCCCGCGCCGGTTTAAACACATTTTTAAACGTGATCAAAAACGCTGAATCTTGTCTGCAAAGTGAAACCATGGAAAGTGTGCCGCCAACTCCCGACTCCCCACTCCCTACTCCCCATGATAAAAAAGGAAATAAACCTAAGGCAAAAACATACAGCGAGAAAGGCGGAAAATCAAACCGTCTCAAATCCGGCAAAGGCCTTTCAGTTTTAGTAGAAAAACTTTTAATTGATTCCGGTATTGCCGAATACCACGAAACGCAGGACGAAATATCAGGCAATTCAAAAACAGGAAATTTGCAGGAACTGTTAAACGCCGCAACCGATTACCCGAACACCCGCGAAGGGCTGCTGGAGTTTCTGGAAAATATCGAACTGGATCGCTCAATGGAAGAAAATTCCGGCAATCAAAACGCGAACGCCGCATTAGCCGCGCAAAACGCTGTAACGCTGATCACTTTTCATAACACAAAAGGTCTTGAGTTCAAGCGTGTAATCATGACGGGTCTTGAACAGGGTATCTTTCCCAGAGAGGAAAAAAAAGGCGATGAGCTTGAAGAAGAGCGCCGCCTCTTCTATGTCGGCGCGACACGCGCAATGGACGAGCTGTACTTTACTACCTGCCGCGAACGGCGTATGTACGGAAAAACCTCATTCATGGAGCCGTCACTTTTTCTTCGCGAAATTGACAAGAAATGTTTTAAAACGGAAAAGGAACAATTTAACCCTAACTCTCATTATGCGGCGAATTTTCCCGCGCAAAGCGGCAGCCGTCAATTTTTTCCAAACCAAAGAGTGAACAGCCAATTTGCCGCGCCTGCCTCACAGCAAAGCGACCGTCAACTTGAAGAGCGCTGCGGCTGGCGCAGAGGTCAGCGCGTCTACAACGACAGCCACGGTTACGGCGCAGTGATGAGCGTCAAGGACAGCGAGGACGGTCACATCGTTCATGTTCGTTTTGACAACGGACAGGACAAACTTTTTCTCAGCGAAATTCAGGGCAGGGCTTATGAGAAGATTGGGGAGGATTGATGACAAAGAACAAAGTGCAAAGAACAGAGAACAAATATATAGTGCCATATTTATTTGATATGTTTACCAGTTATTTGCTTACCTATACTGTGAATATCCGTCTTGTTATATTTAATAATTGAGCTAAATAATCGGCAGAGACTTTTTCAATAAACTTAAAAGAACGGGCTTTATAATCAAGCGTTACAAGTTGGTCAAGTAGAACTGTTCCTGTGGTAATAAGGTTGTCCGGCAAATTTTGATATAATGGCAATCTGCGTTGAGTTGTTGATATTGGCGCTGCAATGATCACATTGGTATATTGCGAGACTATGTTGTTACTCAATACTATTACCGGACGAAATCCTTGTTGCTCGTGTCCCATACGGGGATCGAGGTTAATGGTGATAATATCGCCTTGCTGGGGAACATCGTTTACCATTGCTCGTTTCCAACGGCTTTGCCAAAGTTTATGATTGGCTCACGTATATCGTCATCAATATAATTTTTAAAAATAAAATCTAAAGAACCGTCATCTTCTGGTTTCGAGGAAATAGGGTTTTCCAAAAAAGTCACGATAACATCACATTTATCAACCGGCGGTGTTCTGTCTAAAATGACAGCCATTCCATCATATCTGCCTTTGACTGCAACCATTTTCTCTCCTTGAATATTAGTTATAATAAATCTTTGGCGTATAAATTTCAAGAAGAAGAAGAATTGAGAGGTATTGATTTACATACAACCTTGCAGTCTTTATCAATATATGCTTTAATTTGAGGTAGGGATATTAAATGGGCGCGTTGCCGAAAGAGGACCAATATTATACATACGCTGATTACAAGGCATGGGAGCTTGCCGAGGGCGAGCGTTATGAGCTCATCTATGGGGAAGCTTATCCTATGTTTGCCGCTCCGTCTGCTATGGCAGCGCCGTCTTTGAGACATCAGGCGGTTCTTGGAGAGTTGTATACTCAATTTCGTAATTATTTACGAGGAAAGCCGTGTAAGGTATATCCTGCCCCTGTCGATGTCCGGCTATTTTATAGAAATGATGAAAATGACAATACGGTTGTTCAGCCTGATATCATCGTTGTTTGTGATGAAAAAAAACGCGGCCCGGAAGGCTGCCGGGGCGCTCCTGAATTGGTAATTGAGATTCTCTCTCCTTCAAATACTGTCGCTGAGATGGAACGGAAACTTTTGCTGTATCTAAAAGCAGGCGTTCATGAATATTGGGTAGTCAGCCCTGAAAATAAAAGTATTGTGGTTTATAATTTTAAAGATAAAGGTATTTACGGATATAAAAATGATGAAATTGTGCCGGTTGCGACTCTTCCGGGATTAAATATCTCACTGGAACATTTGTTTGATGAGGAGTAAATGAGCGATAATTCGGATAAAAATAACAAAGATGATAACGGTCCAATGTTTCCGTTTGGTCCCAATGGACCGAAAATGCCCGATCTAAAAGGTTTTGGAGGCTGGAAAGCTCTTCTTATTTATATTGCAATTCTGTTAATCGGGATTAGCCTTTTTAATTATGTTTTTCTCAGCAGATTGAATCCTGCGATTGATTTTTCAGAGTTTAAAGCGCGTATTACTTCCGGTGAAATTAAACGGGTGGAGCTGTCAGATTCTTATTTTACCGGATATACAAACCCTGTAAGACAGCAAAGCTCAAGGCTTGGTATCGGGCGCACATCTGTCAGCTCGCCTCAGGACAGGACTTATCGTACTGTGTCAATTTACGATCCGGATTTTATTAAATTTCTTGATGAAAAAAAAGTCGCGTACAGCTCTCCTCCGCGGGAAGGAAACGCGGTTCTGAATTTTCTTTTTAGCTGGGTGTTGCCTATCGGCTTCTTCATTTTGATTTGGCGGTTTGTAATTAAGCGAATCGGCAATATGGGCAGCAATGTTCTTTCTGTCGGGCAGAACCGCGCGGTGATTGTCGCCGAGGGAGACATTACAACCCGCTTCAGCGATGTCGCGGGGGTTGATGAAGCGAAAGAAGAGCTTGTCGAAGTTGTTGACTTTTTAAAGAGCCCTCAAAAATACAAGGATATCGGCGGCAAGATTCCCAAAGGCGTGCTTCTTGTGGGACCGCCGGGGACAGGCAAGACCCTGCTTGCGAGAGCTGTCGCGGGAGAAGCGCGTGTCGCCTTTTTCCGCATGAGCGGCGCTGACTTTGTTGAAATGTTTGTCGGTGTCGGAGCGGCGCGTGTCCGCGATTTATTCAAGCAGGCAAGAAGCAAAGCGCCGTGTATTATTTTTATTGATGAGCTGGACGCTATCGGCAAAAGCCGAATCAACAGCATCTCGGGCGGCAATGACGAGCGTGAGCAGACATTGAACCAGCTCCTTGTTGAAATGGACGGCTTTGACGGAACAAGCGGTCTTATTTTGTTAGCCGCCACAAACCGCCCCGACGTTTTGGATCCGGCTCTCCTTCGCCCTGGCAGGTTCGATCGTCAGGTGCTTGTTGACAGACCCGATCTTAAAGGCAGGGAAGCGATCTTAAAAATTCATTCGGTAAATGTAAAACTTGATTCTGCCGTTGATCTGGAAACTGTCGCCCGCGTAACATCCGGTTTTTCCGGGGCGGATCTTGCCAACATCGTAAACGAAGCGGCGCTTCTTGCTGTCAGGGCAGGGCGTAAAATGGTATGCCAGCTTGATTTTAACGAAGCGATAGAAAAAACAGTTGCCGGTTTGCAAAAAAAGACGCGGGTAATCAAGCAGGCGGAGCGAAAATTGACCGCTTACCACGAAGCAGGCCACGCGATAGTCGCCGCGTTTACACCTAACGCCGATCCTGTTCAGAAGATTTCGATAATCCCCCGCGGCTTCGCGCTTGGTTATACGCTGCAATTGCCGCTTGAAGATCGTTACACAATTACAGCTTCCGATCTTCTCGGAAGGATAGACATTCTGCTCGGCGGGCGTATTGCCGAAGAGATGATCTCCGGCGAATACTCCACCGGAGCGGCGAGCGATCTGACCAAAGCGACAGATATCGCCCGCAAGATGATCACGGACTACGGCATGAGCGAGCGTTTCCGCCATGTTGCTCTTACTTCACGCGGCGTGAACATGAACGGACAGGAACAGCGTGAGCCTTCTTTCCAGCGCGAATACGCGGAAAGCACTCAGCAGTATGTTGACGAAGAGGTTGCCCGCATTATTGATGCCGAGTACGCGAAAGCGAAACAAATTCTCGAACAAAGGCGCGATATTCTTGACGCGGTTTCAGAAGCGCTGCTTGAGAAAGAAACGTTAGACGAAAAAGAATTTAAAGCTCTGTTAGGTGAAGGCGTTTATATAATAGCGTAAACCGGTCGGATGTTTTCCTATTTTTTTTCTTTTGTCAGATATTGCTGAGTAAGATCATACACCGCTTTTTGTACAGTATCATTCAAATCTTTCACATAAAGCATTATCTCATTGTTCGGAATGTTATCCGGGAGAAAAAATTGATAAGGTTCGGCGTTAAACACAATTGAAAGTTTCGCGAGGGTTTTATATGATACGCCTTTTTTGCAATTTTCAATATCATTGATAAAATTATGAGTAAGCCCGGTATTTTGTGATAGACTTAGCTGTGACATATTATGAAGAGATCGAAATCGTTTTATATTATTACTGATTAGCCGAAGGATATACTTTTCATTAATTTCGTTTTTCCTTGCCATTATTACATTTTCAATTATCTTAAAAAAATTGCAAATAACTACAGGCGGAAATATTGTCACTGTGAGTTTAGCAGTGAAATTATATCTCGGCTTTTTTTATAGTATTTCGATGAGCCTGTTGTAAGCGGTTTTTCAATCTAGGCTGAATTTTTTAATTAAGAACTGCCGTCTGTTACAAATTTTTATCAAAGAAATTTTCGCAACAGACGGAAAAGACGTGCGGGAAACATCACAGCTAAAATGAAGTTTCCCGTTATCCTGCTACTACTCTAACCCTAATGCTCTAACTAATTTATCAGATAAATCCTGAAATTTCTGTGTTTGCGCGGGTGATAATTCAGACGGTGACAGACCTTCCCAGCGTTTTACCATTTCATCAGCTTTTGTTCCCAATTCTTCGGCTCTACCGGCTAAAGATTCATCTCCTGATAAAATTTTCTGCATTACATCGGCGGCTTCATTCACAAACGTTTCATATTCAGCAAGGAAACTGTTTGCGGCGGCACTTTCGACAACAGGCGCAACAACAGGCGCTGCCGGGGTTTTTTTACATCCGATCACGGTAAATCCGATTAATGCTGCTAAAGCAATAATCCCTAAAATTTTTAATGTGTTTTTCATTAAAACACTCCTTTCAGATGATACCCTGCTTTCATTAAAGGGTAATCACCATAAGCGTATCCGCTGATAAGAGCGGTCTGCTTTGCTGAGAAAAGCCGCTCAAGAAAAGCCGCTTCGTTTCACAAAGCTTATCCCAACGGGATAAAATAAGGATGGAAAAATCCATCAATTATCATTTGAATTTGATAACTTTAACATTTTACTATGTTTTCTAAAAATTAACAAGCATTATCTTACTGTAATAATCCGTTTAAAATCAATATTTCCGGTCTGTATTCAAAATGCATTGTATCAAATAACGGCCATTTCCCGCCCCAGACAAATCCATGCGCTTCAAACGTTTTAATTACCGGCTCCGGGGGGTGATAGCGCTCATTATACGATACATTCCACCAATCTTCCCTGAATTTTAATGTCCAAAGCCAGTATGTCTGCTTTTTTCCAAGAGATCTTGGGAGAAGATCGATTGCTAACCCGTAAGAATGATACGATCTGGATTGGGTATGGGCAATATTGCGCCATCCGTACCCTTCCAGCGTATGGATGCTGTTTATCCATGCCTGAACATCTGCATCGGTTTTTCCGATTTGGCGGATTTCCTCTTCTACGACGGCTGTTTTATTCTGAATCAATTTGTGAATTCTTGCTTGTTTACCGAGAAATGTGATTCGTTCAAGGTTTTTTTCTGTTTCGGCGCGGTTAGGCGCTTGCCAAAGATCGTTAAGAAAAAAATCCGAGCGCTTAATCGGGTTTTCGCCTCTGTTTTGCGTCCAGTTTCTTCTGCGTTCTGTTTCTTCGGGAGTGCGTTCTCTCCACGGAGGTAATTCCGCCGGGTAATTGTAAAATTGATACGATCTGTAGTTAGCGGCGTTTTCGAGCTCATCTTCCGGCAGTAATTTTCCTTCCGAATAGTAATACCAGGTGTTTTTCAGCAGAATCGCCCAGTCGTCATTTTTAAATTCGATTTTTTCTATCTGATCGGGATATGCCCGCGCAATAGCCCGCATTACAATTTCCGCTCTTGTCGGCTCAGGCAGCCCGGTTGACTCATTCTGAGTTATATCCTGATCGTTTTCCGCATTGATGATGACCGCCGCTTTTTTGCTGCCGCTTTCCGCTGAGAGGTTTCCTGTGCAGGAATTAAAAACTCCTGCAACAGTTATCAGAATAATTACCGCTGCTTTTTTTAACATGAAAATCCTCTATTATTTATCTTTATATTGTATTATAATTTTTGTTTATGGGAAACCTCATGAAACACGGTATTGATATGTATAAACAAACTGTCAATAATGATAATAAGTTACCGAATAATTTTTTATCTGATGAGGCGCAGCCAAAGCAACGTTCGCAGCTAAAGCAGCGTGCGCAGCTAAAGCAGCGTGGGCAGCCAAAGCAGCATGCGCAGCTAAAGCAGCGTGTTTCTTCAAGCGCGAATTCAGCCGGAAGTTTTTTAAAAACAGGAAAAATTCAGGATAATGAAACACAGACTCCTCTTCTGACAAAGGTACAGGAATCTAAATACAAAAAAGTCGCTAAATTTCTTATATTAATCGGCAGCGAACAGGCTGCAAAAATTTTATCGGAACTTGATACGGATCAGATAAAAGAGATAACAAAAGAAATTTCTCTGATTAAAACAATTTCTCCTGAAGAAAGAGATTTAATTTTTGCCGAGTTTCACGCGTTATTTGTAAACGCGAAGTTAAAACCTTATAGTATAAACGGGTTTCCATCAGGCGGGATTGAAACAGCGCGTCGGATTCTTTACGCGGCGAAGGGAGCGGTAAAAGGAGAAGCGCTGCTTAATAAAGCGGTTCCTGATTCTAAGGCAAGCCCTTTTATTTTTTTGGAAGAATTTTCGCCGGAGCAGCTTGTCATGCTTTTTAAAAATGAGAGCAATCAAACTATATCGTTAATTCTTGTGCGCCTGCCCGCGAAACTTTCCGCCAACACTTTAAGCGCGCTTCCGCCGGAACGAAAAGCCGATGTATTGAAACGAATGGCTTATCAGAGGGAAGTTATGCCCGAGGTGCTTGAACAGGTATCTTCGGCATTTAAAGAAAAAGTCAGGCATATTTCAGGCAGAGCGAAAGACGTTGAGATTGACGGCATTCAAACGTTAGCCGCAATTCTTAAACAGGGAGAGTATTCTTTCGGCGACAGGCTTTTAAGCGAACTGGAAGAGGAAGACCCAAAAATCGGAAAAGAATTGAAAGATCAACTGTATACGCTTGATGATGTTCTGATAACCATTGATCGCCCAATTCAGGAAAAATTGAAACATATGACAGAAACAGAAATAGCTGTTTTATTAAAGGGAAGAAAAGACGAATTCCGCGATAAAATTCTGTCTTGCGTTTCTGAAGGGCGCAGAAAAATAATTCTTGAAGAATTTGAGATTATAGGACCTGTGCCTAAACGAGACTGCGATGCAGCGGCAAAGGATTTTCTTTCATGGTTCAGGCTTGCCCGCGAACGCGGGAATATTATATTGAAAAGCGATAAGGATGTGTTAATATGAGCGAAAAAATAATTAAAACAAATTTGATTAAAGGACAGAAGCTGGAAAGCGGATTTGTTATTCTTGACGTTGTTGATCTGGAAGAGCTTAAAGCTGTCGGTATTTGGGCTAAACATGAAAAATGCGGCACGGAAGTTTTTCATGTGTTAAATGACGATATTGAAAATTTGTTTTCTTTTTCTTTTGCTACATTTCCCGAAGATAATACCGGCGTTCCTCATATTATCGAACATTCGGTTCTTTGCGGTTCAAAACGTTATCCGCTAAAAGACGCGTTTATTGTGCTTGCCCAGGGAAGTTTGCAGACATTCCTTAACGCGTGGACATTTCCCGATAAAACAGTGTATCCGGCAAGCTCTGTCAACGAGCACGATTATTTCAATCTTATGTCAGTATACGGCGATGCTGTTTTCAGGCCGTTGATCCCCGAGTGGACATTCATGCAGGAGGGTCACAGGCTGGAATATTCACCGGCGGAGAATTCAGACAATAGCGGCGATAGCGGCTTAGAGCAGCTTACCATAACCGGAGTTGTGTATAACGAAATGAAAGGCGCCTATTCAGCGCTTGATACTTATGCCGCTAATTGGTCGGTCAGAGCTGTAATGCCAGACACTCCATATTCATTTGATTCAGGCGGCGACCCGCTGGAAATTCCGGATCTGACATGGGAAAAATTTAAGGAGTTTCACAAAACACGTTATTCCCCGGCTAATTGCAGGATTTTTCTCGCCGGAAATATTCCTACGGAAAAACAACTGGATTTTTTGAATAGGGAATTTTTTTCTGATTTAGAAGGCGGCAAAGCTTGTGAGCCTATCGTAAAAGTTAAACGATGGACGGAACCAAAAAAGATTCATGTGCCTTGTCCCGCGGGCAGCGAATTAAAATCGACAATTTTTTTATCATGGCTGTGTTCGGATGTTACCGATATGAATGAAAATATTGCGTTAGCCGCGTTAGTTGAAATTCTTTTGGGACATGACGGCTCTCCCCTTACGCGGGCTTTAATTGAATCAGGCATCGGGGAGGATATTTCTCCGGTATCGGGGCTTGAAGCTGAAATAAGGGAGAACTTGTTTGTAGCAGGATTAAAGAGCGTAGAAGGGGATACTGAAAAAACGGGTAAAGCTGTTGAAGATTTGATAATGAATGTGTTACGCGATCTTGTCAAAGACGGTATCCCGTCCGAAGAGATTGAAGCCGCGCTTCTTGGCATAGAATTTTCTCAGCGGGAAATTTACCGCGCGGGCGGTCCTTTCTCTCTTGTTTGGCTGAGGCGTTCGCTTCGCATGTGGCTTCACGGCAGCAAGCCGTGGGAAAGCCTTTTGATTGAACCTTCGTTTAAGAAAATTAAAGAAAATCTTGCGTCTAACAGCCGTTATTTTGAATCTTTAATTCAAAAATATTTACTGGATAATCCCCATCGCGCTCTTGTAATCATTGAGCCCAAGGAAAAATTTTTATCGCAGCAGGAAGAAAAAATTTCGCGGGAGCTGGCAAAAACAGAGAAAAATTTTAATGAAAAAGAGCGGCAGCAAATCAGAGAGAAATCCGATAACCTTTTAAAAATACAAAGTGAAGCTGACAGTCCGCAGGCGCTTGCGTCAATCCCTCATCTTTCACGTAACGATCTTTCCGCTGATATTGAGCTGATTCACCGCCGCCACGACGATTTGCGCGGAGTGCCCGCTCTCTGTCATGAGCTTTACACCAATGGCATCACATATATCGACTTGGCGTTCCCTGTTGATAATTTATCTATGGATGATTATCAATGGCTGAAATTTTTTTCCGGGGCAATTATATCTGTTGGGCTTCCCGGAATGGACTATGCCGCCGTTTCAAGTTTACTCGCGCGTACAGTCGGCGGTTTTTCTTCGCAGCTTCAAACGGGATCGGCTGTCATTAATAATATACCTGTCAGTTCGGAAGCGGGAAAATCCGCATATTTGAAAACCGCCTCGGGCAGTTTTGATTTAGCGGGGCGTGATTGGCTCATGTACCGTCTAAAATGTCTTGATGAGAAAATCGCCCCGTCTCTGGATCTGGCTCTCCGCCTGATTACTGAAGCTGATTTTACCGACAGCCGCCGGATTAATGATCTTGTTTTGGAATTTAAAAACGAAGCAAATTCAAGTCTTTCGCCGCTTGGGCACTTATATGCTTCCGTCAGGGCAGGCAGAATCAAATCAAAATCGAAAAATGTCGGCGAAATATGGAACGGCATCTCTCAGATTGAATTTGTTCAGCAGCTTGCGAAAATGGATACCGGTATTATTATCAGTAAACTTCAGCAGTTACGCGATAAAATTAACAGCGCGGGATTAATCGCGAATATTACCGGTACTTCGATTGACAGCGCGGGAGCGGAGCTCGCGAAAAGGTTCGGCAGGTTCGGCGCTCCTGTAAAGCGTATTGACTCAGGATTTGGCTCAATTCCTAATTCGTCAAAACCGGAGATTTTCGCGTCACAATCTTTGCAAATAGGTTTTGCGGCAATGACGTTTGACGCTGCGCAATTTAACACTGTTGAACAAATAGCGGAATCTGTTTTAACGCACCAGCTTTCCACGGGAGCGTTATGGGAAGATATCCGCATGAAAGGCGGCGCGTACGGCGCTTTTATCAACAGCGACAGCCTTGAAAATTGCCTCTCATTTGCCACTTACCGCGATCCCAATCCGCTGCGATCGTTAGACGCCATTTCTACAATTATGAAAAGCAAACAATACGAAAAATATTGCGGCGGCGGCGATGAGGATTATCTCGTAAAAAGTATAATAGGTTATTATGCGAAAGAAACATCTCCTCGGACAGGCGCTGAAAACGGTTATATCGACTTTTTAAGATTCCTTTACGGTATTGAAGACGATTACCGCCGAACACGAAAAGAACGGCTCATAAATCTATCAAATAAAGATATTACGAATGCTTTTGTTTCGCTTGGTTCCAGAGCCGCGTCAGCGCCGGTTGTTATTACCGGTATGAAGAGCGCGGAGCAGGCGGCAAAAGCGATGGGAGCGGAGGTTACGGTGCTGCCGGTGTGATGTGGTAAAGACGATCAGCATCTGATAATCCATGCATCGCTGTAATTGCAAGCAGTAGCAATCCTTCTGCGGTCGGGTGTCCATGTTAAGTTAAAGTAAGTAATAACTATGGAATTGTCACAAAACAATTGGTTAAAATATTATTTGGATTGAAATGATGTCGATGTGCCAGAATTTTAACTATCGAACTTGAAATATAATGCTTTCCCGATCGTACAATAATCTGTAATCTTATATCTCCTAAATTATTTGGGTTATTAAAAATAACCGCATATTCAGAATAGTCGGGAGGTATTAACTGTTGATTTGTCCAAGGATAATGCATTATCATTCCAAGATTACAAAGATGTTGTATCACACATTCTGCATCTAATAAATCCCGGTTCATGCCGCGTCCTTTATTTCATTGTAAGTGAATGTTGTAGGATTTAAGGAATAAATTTTATCAATTAAGGATGCTAATTTGTCAGCGTTATTTTTGGCTATTTCCATAATAATTTTTTTTGTTTCTTCTGAAAGTTTTTCTTTAATAGCCTGTACAAGCTGTCTGTCCATTTTATGACTGAGATCTCTGCCCTTACGGGCCATTTCAAATTCAATTTTTCGGTATTGTCTCCAATAGTCATCCATTACATGATCATTTACTTCCCGAATGAATTCATCAAACCCATTTCTCTCCATAATTGAAAGAATATGAGAATGAGTTTGTTTTGCAAGGCTTTTAATGGCTTCATTCTCTTTTTCCGACCATGAAACCAAGCCGAATTCAAGCAGCGTAGCTTCATAATTTCCAGAAATCGTATTGTCAACCATAAAATGAAGGTGTGGAATATTCCATTCGGTATTTTTTTCAAAAACCATTTTACCGATTCCAACAAAAATTTTATTAGATACATCAAGAATTCCTAATTCTTCAATCTTAAAATTTTCATTCATTTTATTTCCTCACATAAGATATTAACATTATTTAATCAATTATTTATAGTTGCTTATAATATACTACTTTTAGTATTTTTTAGCAATGATTATTATAAAAATACACCTTTTACCCGCCAGCTTGCTTCTTCATCGAATCCTTAAAGAGCTGATCTGCGTCTATTTTTACATCTACGCCGAATAATGGCACTATTCCCTCATCTCTGATACTTCGGAAAAGGGGACCGGCGCGGTTGGTGTAAGACCAGCTATTTTCGTTATTTATAATATGATCAAGAACTGTAATAGCTGATAACGAATAGAAAATAATCGTTGCGTTCATTCTTCTTTCAGGCGGGAACATCACGTCTATGCGTTTTGATATCGGATTTGGAACTTGAAAATTATACGGCTCCCACGGGTTGTTGATACCGGCGCACGGCGATTTATTTGCAGCCCCTCCGGCGCGCATTCCCTGCTCTATACCTTTGGCGATGGCTGTAAGGTTTACCCTCAATTTTCTTACTTCTGTGTAAATCGGGATAACATCGCTTTTTGAAAACGGAGGAGGTCCTATGGATTCAAACTTGTAGTATGGAAGGAAGTAAAGACGTTTTATCCAATGCAGTTCGTTTATTATTTTTTTTGCGTAAGGTGACATTCTTGATTCTTTTGAGTTTTCCAGCAGACGGCAGTATTCCGAAAGGCGGGGAAGATATGTTCTGGAAAAACTTTCCTGTATAAAACTGCGCCAGTTATTCAGCGTTTCTAAAATCTCATCGCTCACTTTTACGGTTTTTCCGTCGGAACTTGTTATAGTGCCGAAATTCACGTAACGCAGTCCTATGAAAAGATCGTCAAGTATGTTAAGTAAAACAGCTACCTGCTGAATTGAATCAGTCGGCGGAATTAATTCATATCCGTTTTTCAGGTTGTATACATTCGCGAAATACTGATACAGATCGGGAAACTCATCAAGTTTCTCCCATCCTGCTTTCGGGAAAAGGGTTTCCAGAGCGCTTCGCCCCTGATCCATTGCTTTTTGCTGCGCTTTTTCCGCTTCTTCTTTCGCTTTACGCTCAATTACTTTAGGATCCTCGGGATCTTCCGGTTCCAGTTCTTCTCCGTCTTCCAGATTTTCTATATCATCTTCGTTGTTTCTTTCTTCTTCTGCGGCTTTTATTTCTTCTTCGGTTATATCTTTTTGCAGCGCTTCTACGTCAATGTTTTCAATTTGCTGTTCGGCTAAATCATCGGAGTTTAACTGCACTGTTTCTGTAACGTTCAAAAAAGCAAGGAAGCGCCTGCGTCTTTCGATAAAAATACGTTCGTAACTGATAAAGCGATCGGAAATTAATTTCATCAATAATGGATATAAACCGAATTGAACATTCTGCCTTATATCGCCCAGATACCAGATTATATTACGAATGATAACCTGATATTTATCCTTTGCTTCCATCGGGCTTTCAATATACAGCACTTTATAAATCAGCTTAAAAGCGGTTTTGATTTTTTCGGTGTTTAAGTCATCCAGAATGAATAAAGGCTTATAAATTCCCCGCAATACTTCCGTAAAATCAATGGTTTTTACAGAACGCGGATGCGCCTGTAATTCGGCAATGTTACGTGCAATATGTTCAATGTCCCAGCCGCGGATAACATCCAGCATTTTATATACAAAAGGAGACGCTCTCTTTAGCTGAGCGTTTCGTTTTAAATTGCTTTTCGGAAATAAATTTCTTGCCGCGGTAACCAGTTTTTCAACTTTATTATAATGTTCATTCATGCGTGTGGTAACAAAACGCGGATTTACATAATCTACCGGTGCTTTAAAAAATGAAAAAGTAGAAGTTAAAACCTGAAGCGGTCCTTTTACTTCAAACATCGCCTGACCCGCGTATTGATCCATTTTTATCCGCTCACCGTAACCCAATCTGAGAGGAATTGTAGGATCATCGCCGGGATACGGACCGGTCGCTTTTTTTGTTGATGGACCTTTCCCTTCATCAGGCGGAGCAAGTTCAATTCTTCTGCGTTTTTTGCCGTCAACCGAGACATCTACAGTTTCGCGTTTTTGTTTCTGGTCTTCTCTTCGTTCTGTGCCAACTTCTCCTCCCAGAAGCTGAGCCATCCGCTTTGCTTCGGCATCGTCTGTTACGCCAAGTTTATCCCTTACACGGCCAAGTTCACCGGGCGCGTAAATCGCTTTATCATTCTTTGCCATACTCACACCCTTAAAAAGAGTTTTTCTCCCATTCCAAAAAGATTTTTTATTTGAATTTGCTCTCCATCTGAATTGAGCAGCATCCCGTTAAAAATCCCGAGGGGAGCGTTAAAATCCGATTTCGCGAAAATTAGGTTCGTCCCCAATCTGTTTGGCTCTTTCGGAGTAAAAGTTAAATCGACCATTCCCTCAACATCTTGAATTACCCATGTTTCTTCGAGACCGTTCGGCATGGTGATAAGCACAGGCGGAAGCGGGGTTAATTTGCCGTTTACCCATAACGCGTTCTCGTTATTTTTATTTGTCTCCTTTGTTTGATTTTCGGCAATATGGAAGCCAAATCGCCTCTTTTTTTCATCAAAACCCATTGCGTTACACATTGTAGAATGCATTTGAAACGGGAAAAAACCTTTATAATCGCTAAAAAAACCGGAACATGATTCCTGTTTTAAGATGATATGTTTTCCTCCGATTACCATGTGACCGCGCACCGGCGCAAGCGCTTTAAAGGCGTACATAATGCGCCGCTCGTCAAAACCTAAAGAAACTGCCATCGGAGTAACTTCCTGACTGTTTACATTGAACGCCAGATGAATCGTCAATGCCGGATTTTTCCTCGTAATAGTGTTAACAGCGTCAATATTTACGTCTAAATTGATAGTATCCGCGTCAAGCCATGTGTGGATATGGAAAAAAAAGCGGGCTGAACGGCTGTCAACATATGAATTTGAAAGACTGCGCGGCAGATTCCAGCGTGAACCCGGTCTTACCTTCCTGAAAACGTACTTTTTCTTGCTTTCTTTATCGTAAAGCAGTATTTGAGCCATCCTATACAGCTTAAAATTGCAAAAAATCGCTTCCAGCAAAATAGAATCGTTCTGAACAGTAAAACATTGCCATTCTTTTATCCTATAATCCCTAAATCCGCGCGGCAGCGGATGTTTGAACGGCCTTTGTATTTCCAATAAATCTACTTTTTCAAAAGCTCTATTCCATGTTCCAATGACAGGTTTTCCGTCTTGTATGGGCGAGGCTATTGGAGCCAAAACTTCCCTAGTATACATTTACTTTAAGTCTAGCATACTTTTGGCAATAAAGCGATATGGTAAGAAAGAAGATTACGCAATAATCATCATTGATTTTAGCTGATTTTATAAATGAACGACGATTCTCTAGCTTATGAAGCTTTCTTTACATTCTATACGATACTTTCTGAAGGTTTCTGGTAGAATCTAGGGTATTATGTAGATGCATTTTTTTTCCTTTAAATTTATATTATCTCAGCGCTAAATCCGCGTTTAACGTATATTGCCACATCCCCCCTACTTCCTATCAAAAACAAACACACTCGGCAGAGCCGGATTCTTAAGATGTTCCATTGCATCACAAAAATAATGCTGAGCGCATATATCTTTAGGGTCATCTGTTATTACCTTTTGAAAACGATCTACGGCTGTAGCATAATCTTTCATGTGGAATTTACGGACTCCGGATTCGAAATATTTCTTTGTGGAAAGCCGCGCCTGTTTTTCTTCGGGTGGAAGTGCGCCAAGCATATCGAATAGGCCGACTACTTCATTCACTCCGGCGGCGCGTACCATGCCGATAAAACGGTATTCAAATTCCGCTTCAAAACCAGCAAGTTGATTCAGAGTATCACGCGTAATTAAAAGCCCTGATCCTGTTTGTTTGGTGAGACCTTCAACTCTTGAAGCGAGATTGACGTTATCTGAAATTACTGTGCTTGAGAGCCTTTCGTTTTCACCTACAATACCCATCATCACAGAGCCTGAGTGGATTCCGACTCCGATATTAATTCCGTCAACTCCGATTTTTATTTTTGTTTTATCATTAACTACAAGCGTCTGGTAAAGCTCGATGCCGGCGCGTACGGCGTCTATGCCGTTTACAAAAAGAGCCATTGCGGCATCTCCGATAAATTTATCCACAAAACCGTTATGTTTGCGTATGATGGGTCCCGCAATCCCAAGTATTTTATTTATAAAATTGAAGTTCTCACGCGCTGTCATCATTTCAGAATTAATTGAAAAATACCGGATGTCAAAGAATAGCACGCTGATGTCACGCTGAACGTTATCACCCAGATTCATACTGGTGATATCAATAACACCCAAATGTTCCATAAATTGCACAGGAACAAATCTGATGGTTGACTCATTCAGGCGATTAATACGATCAAACTGAGTTTGAAGCTCTTCCGCCATCCTGTTAAGGCCCTGACCAACCTTGCCAAGCTCATCCAGCGCCTTGTAACGCACACGCTCATTACGATTTCCGTCCGCGATAGCGTGAAGAACATCGGCAACGGAAGAAAGCTGTTTTACAACAACTGAAACCATTATACCCAAAGCCAGCAGAATGAAAACGCAAATAAATGCGGTAATAAGCGCAACCTGACTTTTTAATTTCGCGTTGCCGATTTCATGGCTTGTCATGTCAAGTCCGATTTCAAACTTGCCGGAGATTTTTCCCGCGCTGTTGTATATTGGTGTGTTTGCGAAAGTCCATTTCCCGTTGTTCAGGTCTGTGGTAGCCACAATAGGTTTTCCGTTCATCAGCGTATCGTAATCATCTCCTTCAAGCGCTGCATCCGTGCGGAAAAGATTCCATTCTTCCTCGGATATTACAACGACATATTCAAAATTGTCTCCTTTATAAATAGCCGCGTAATATGCCTTGTTCCATGGATTGGCATTGTATCCGACAATTTTTTTTACCGTACCGGAAAGTCTTTGGTATTCTTCGCTGTGGAAATGTTTAATAGTTTTAATACTATCAATATCATCTCCATTAATCATTTCAGAAGAAAGTATTGCCAGTCCGATTATATCGTTATACAATCTTTCATTCTGTTGTTCTGTCATAATATTAAATGTTACCGAAAAAACTATGATAAACGCTATTATCAGTAAAGGAATAATTACAACAGTCTGCTTTATAAAAAGTGAAATATAACGCGCCAGAATTTTTATAAAGAGAAAATAAAGACCGGTTATAAAAGCTATTATTCCAAGTACCAGCGCAATCTGAATAGTCGTTATGCGAAATTGTTCGCTTACCGGAAGATGCAAATCGCCGTCATATACAGAAAAATTATTACCATCGTAAAGCCAGACAACATCGTCATACACACCGGCATAAGTATTTTCATAAAAACCAAAACCATTAAGCCATGGCAACTTTCCCTGCTCTTTTAACGGCTCAAAATACTCATTCGGAACAATGCGCTGTAATCCTGTTTCATCGTATACGACCTCGGCGTCATTACTATTGTCATTAATTCGGAACAATGCATTTGATCCCATATCAAAAAAAACTAACTTATTGTCAGAGTCATAAAAAATAAACCACGGATATATGCCGCCTTCATTTATACTCCAGTTAAATGAAGCGCGAAGTTCCGGAGTCCCGCCGTTTACAACCTCATAAATATCGCCGTCCCGCAGGACATAAGCGTAATTGTCAAAATCTTTAAGAATAAGCTGAGCGACAATAAAATTGAAGATCGCGTTCCCGGGTGAATATTCGTAAAGCTCCGATGAACGCAGATCGTCTCTGTATGTGTCATAAGTATAAAGTACAACTTTTTCTTTTAAAGTTTGCGAAAAAGTGAGGATGCCGTCATCGCATCGAAATGATCCAAATTGGTAAAACAAGCGCGGATTACTGTAAACATCATCTTCATAACTGATACTGATGATATCTTTTACAAAATTCCCCCGATTGTCATACTTTCTGATTATATCTCGTTTTGTAAGCAGGGCATCATACTCGGATTCGATCGCGTACACATAAAGATTCCCTGCATTATCAATTGCGCCGTCCACAATGCGCGTATATTCCTTAAATTTATCTATTTCGATAGTGTAGTGAATTTTCCTGTAGGGAGACATACAAACAAGCCGGAATGAACCGCTGTCTATTACGTATAAATTTCCGTCTTTTTCATATTTTGCCGTTGCGGGGGCGTCAAATGTTGTAGAATTCTGAAAAGGTTTCTTTTTCAGCACATCAATATTGTAAAAGAACAGAAACGCGCAGACAACCAGAACTGCCGCGGAAATATAAAATATTAGCCACATCATGGTCTTTTTCATACTTTATTATAAAATTATATAACATCTTATGTCAATTATGTTTTTTGTAATTAATTTATTATCTTGATTTTTCTGAAAGTTCATGTTATTTTTTTTAAGGAGAACAAAATGAAAAAAATCATCTTTCTTATGGTACTCATATCGATTAGTATTCCGCTCATGGCTTTAGCTTCCGCTCCGGACGCTGCTATCAGTAACTCTATTGTTAAAATCTACACTGTAAGAAGTAATTACGATTATGATAATCCATGGCAGATGAAAGGGCAATCAAGCGGAACAGGATCGGGCTGTATCATAGACGGAAATAAAATTCTTACAAACGCGCATGTGGTAAGAAACAGCACACTGCTTCAGGTAAGAAAAGCAGGCGAGGCTAAGAGATACACCGCCAAAGTTTATTCGATAGCGCATGTAAGCGATCTTGCCATCC
>Ga0209755_10002510_pt1 | contig 25125 bp, 17 predicted proteins | sample TergutCo191P1_FD_187301 | JGI IMG/M metagenome (GOLD analysis project Ga0209755, IMG submission 187301) | Cornitermes sp. P1 segment gut microbial communities from Petit-Saut dam, French Guiana - Co191P1 (SPAdes) (version 2) | ecosystem: Host-associated > Arthropoda: Insects > Digestive system...
ACATAAATATCTGCCGTGTAATCTGTTGAGCGGTGAGTCTATGTCAGAACAAGAACAAAGAACAACCGAAGTACTGGAGCGGACAACACAAATTAAAATCATCAAACTTTATGCTGAGCTTCGAATCTATAGCACAGGATTTTTCAGTTGTTTAATTGGCACTATAGGAACTGCTTGGAAATAAACTTTACATATAAATTTATGCGTAAAAAGCGTGAATAGAAAATGTCCATGCGTGACAATCACCATTGTTTCTGAATGTAAAATTTATTTTCGGACACTCCCTAACACTACAACGAACGCTACATTAAATTACATCCATTACAATTGTTTTACCCGTAAAACCATAGCGTAACCTTGCTTTTCTTAATCAATATCTATCAAAAACACCCGAACCATCTCACATAATATTGCATTAAGTAACACTGTTCGTTGTAGTGCTAAACAAAGAAAACCAATAATATTGTCCCAAAGCCCTAAATTCGTTAACTAATATAAATTCGTTAACTATGAAAAAGAAGAAGATAAACTCATAAAGACAACGCGACATTTTATTAAGTTAATGACATTTAGGGAGTGTCAGAAATTAAAGTTGACATTACCTCAACGCAAATATGTCGCTACTCCATGAGGTTCCCAAAAAAGTATCAACTTTATTTATCGACAATTCCTTAGATAATACTTGTTTTTAGCAGTCTTGTATTTCTTCTATTTTTGGACATGTAGAACAGGCCTAGTGCTGCAAAACATGCAAATACTGCAACAAGTCCTCCCCAAGTGTACTCAGGAACTTTGAATAGATCTGATGATATTTTGCCTTGTGTATATCCACCAATGTTGAAATTGTTAACGTCACCGTTTGTTATCAAATAGCATCCGCTTTTGTTATTGTTGCCGCTGTTGACATAGTCCAGCTCCCAACCACCTGGTGCTACGATAACCCAACCGGGGTTATTGCCAGCAGGATTAGTTGAAAAACTTGCAATTGGGTCATTCAATGTAAATGTTTCTCCGTTAGTGAAAACGAGTTGCATGTAAGTAACGCTAACAGATGCTTTCGGAGGTGCTATTACAAGGTGCCATACCGTCTGGTACTCGGAAGGTAAGGAATTACTTTCACCTAAATAGTGCACATTGTTCCATCCTTCGAGGTTAAAAGATCCACCGCTACCTTTTAAATAGATAGTTTTGCCTTGTGCTTCTGCTGTTGGTATAAATGCTGCAAAGCAACCAGCAACAAGTAGCAACACTGACATGGTTATCATAGTTTTTTGTACATTACTTTTTTTCATACATTTTTTCTCCATATTTTTTTGCTATATTATAATAAAAATGTTTATTCATATAACTTTTACTCATGAAAGCATTTTTTCCATGCAACCATAATTAACATACAAGTTTTGGCAACTCTCATGAAAATTTCTGATGCCTGTTGTTAGCAACCACTCGGGTCTTTCCTGAAAACAGCAAATCACACATCAAACCCAACCTATTTAACTTCCCTCATACAACCTTTCATTCACACCACCATAAAACTCCCTACAAACAAACACCACCCACACAACCTTCAACAACTTATTCGCCACAGCAACAACCGCCTTCGACCCCCACGACAAGACTTAACCCTACCATAAAACTCACAAAACTTTACATCACACCTAACAGCAGTCCTAGCAGCCTCAACAATAGCCACCACAAAACACCCAAACCACACCTAGAAATCCCACCACACCACAAAACATCACCCAACTGATGCACACGAGGAGCAAGCCCAGCCCACAAAACAAGACGCTTATAATCCACAAAACGCGATATCGGACCAAACTCAGACTTCAACAACAAAACCATACGCACATCAACCCCCGGCAAACTCATAAGCAAACAAAGCATCCTCATCCTCACACGCACGCTCCTTAATAGCAGCATCTGCTTTCTATATCTGTGAATTAATCGACTCAATATACGATAAATGATTCTCCAAAATAAGCAGATCTAACGTATCCAACTCAACAGATCTAGCCACTTCAATCCAGAGGCCCAAACATGTCTGAACATTCACATCGATAACCGTATTTATCCGTTAACAAGTGAACCTTGTTTTTAATCATTGTACGTATCTTCATCAAAGAAAGCCGGTGACGCACCAACGCACGTATAGCTCTTATCTGCTTTGGAGGCACATAGCTCTCAGCAACAAAATCAGTCCTCAGCAAATGAGCTAAAATCCTAGCATCTACTTTATCGGTTTTCACTCTTGCAGAAGCTATAGCTTTGGTTTTCAGGGGAAAGCTGGCACAAATAATATTGTCCCAAAGCCGACCTTACATTTGCTGCATCACGAATTTGAAACAACATTAGATACATAATACAAAATAAATTCTCGAAAAATCATGGTATTGTTAAAAATAACTAAAATTTAGTAACATCAAAAAACATGTAACAACAAAAACAAAAAGCTAAAAACGACCAACAGCAGAGATAACAACGACCAGTAACCCGTAGAAATAAATATCTTTTACACAAAGATTCATAAGCAATACAGCAGAAAAACAAAACCATCGCAAATATTAAAAACAAAAAACAGGTGTATTAAACGCAGTTCTCTTCAGACGGTTGAGTAAAAAACAACACCAAAATTCTATTTATCGCTTTTTATATGAATACGCTATATCGTGTGAAATACGTTTTATATGCTCCAAAAGCTATAAACGGCAACTCTTGTCTATTTTGATAGGCGAAAGAATTGGATTTAAGAAGTTTCATTGACTTGCTGCAAAAAAGTGGCGAGTTAACAAAAATTACAAAACCAGTCTCCACAGAGTACGAGTTAGCAGGCATAATTAACGCGTTAGAGGAGAAACCGGTTTTTTTTGAAAATGTTAAAGAATCCGGGTTTCCAGTTATAGCGGGTTTAGTGTCCTCTAAAGAGTTAATTTGTCGTTCTCTTGGCATAACAAAGGAGCAGTTGTTGCCAAAGCTTTCCTTAGCTATTGAAAAGCCAATAGCACCACAAGTTGTAGAGAAGGCGCCCTGTCAAGAAGTAGTATACACCGGCGCTGAGGTGGACTTGACTAAACTGCCAATTATGCATTATACAGATAAGGATGGAGGCAAATACATTGCCTCAGCGGTTTCCATTATAAAAGATCCGAAAACGGGTCAAAGAAACATGTGTTTTCATCGGCTTATGTTTAAAGATAAAAATCATTTCATTGTCCGTATAGTTGAAAACCGTGGAACAGACAGTGCACTAAAAAAAGTGCCGGAAGGAGAGTTAGAAATAGCTATATGTGTTGGCAATTCAACAGCGGTGCTTCTTGCAGCAGCCACCTCGCTTTCGGTAGGCGTTGACGAGTTAGGCATGGCCAATGCTCTTGAAAAAACAGACTTAGTTAAATGTAAAACTGTAAATTTAGAAGTTCCTGCAGAGGCAGAATTTGTGTTTGAGGGCAGAATTACAAAAGAGAAAGCCTTAGAGGGACCTTTTTTGGACTTAACAGGCGTTATTGACAGGACACGTCAACAACCGGTAATTGAAATCACATGTATAACACATCGCAAAAATCCCATTTACCAAACCATTTTGGCAGGTAAAAACGAGCATAAATTTTTAATGGGTATGCCTAAAGAACCTACAATTTACAATGAAGTAAACAAGGTATGCCAATGCAAAGACGTCTACATTACGCCGGGAGGTTGCAGTTGGTTACATGCTGTGGTGCAAATTCACAAAACCCAAGCAGACGAGGGACGGAAAGCTATATTTGCAGCGTTTGAAGGACATAAATCCTTAAAACACGTAATTGTTGTAGACGAGGATATTAACATTTATGATCCTCATGATGTTGAGTGGGCTATTTCAACACGGTTCCAAGCTGACAAAAACCTAATTGTAATGTCAAACCAGTCAGGGTCCAGCCTTGACCCCTCAGGAGACCTCTCAGAGGGCAAAAAAGCAACAACTGCAAAAGCCGGCATAGATGCAACAACTCCTGTTGTGACAACAGGAAAAGGTTTCAAAAAAGAAGACTACATAAAAGTAGATTTAAACAAATATTGTAACTAGGAAGAGAACATATGGAGCTAACTAAGCAAGAACAGGCAATGCTTGAGGGTAGAGAAGGCTATGCTGTACGTAAAAGCATGGAAATTCTAGTTGCTCTTGGCGAAATTTTTGAAGCAAAAAACTTGATTGATGTGGGCAGTGTCCAAGTTTCAGGTGTTTCGTATCATAACTTAGGTGATGCGGGATTAGAGTTTTTGGATTCTCTTGCAAAGGACGGCAAAGTTAAGGTTTTAACTACCCTTAATCCGGCAGGCATGGATCTTGAGAATTGGCAACAATTAGGCATTACAGCAGAATTTGCGGAAAAACAAAATCGGGTCATTGAAGCGTTTCAACGCATGGGTATACTTGTTAGCTGTACGTGCACACCTTATCTTATCGGAAACCTTCCTCTGTATAAAGAACATATCGCGTGGTCTGAGAGTAGCGCGGTAACTTTTGCTAACTCTGTTTTAGGGGCTCGTACTAATCGAGAAGGAGGTCCATCAGCTTTAGCAGCAGCTTTTGTAGGCAAAACCCCCTGCTATGGACTACATATAGATGAAAACCGTGTGCCTGACGTACAGGTTCAAATTAAAACAGAACTAACCAAATTATCAGACTGGGGCGCACTAGGTTACGCCATAGGTCAAAAAGCAGAAAACCAAATTCCATACATAACAGGCATCAAAACAGCTCAATTAGATGAACTTAAAAGTTTTTGCGCTTCAACAGTCACATATGGCACTAAACCCCTATTTTACATAAAGGGCATAACACCAGGAGCAGACCAACAAGTTCAACCCAAAAAGACCATAACTATTGAAGCCGCAGACATCAAAAATGCATATGACAAAATAAATGATGACACTAAAGAAATTGATTTTGTCTGCGTCGGTTGTCCACATTGTTCAATTAAAGAAATTCAAGAAATCGCAGATCTAATTGAAAACAAAAAAGTTAAAACAGACGTAGAGTTATGGGTGGCAACATCTCGAACAGTAAAGCAACTGGCAGATAAAAGAGGCTATACAGCGGTAATTGAAGCTGCAGGTGGCAAATTTGCATGCGATACCTGCATGGCAGTTGCACCCCTAAAGGGCAGATTCAAAGCCTTAGCAACTACATCAGCTAAAGGATGTTTCTATTCAAGACATAACCTTATGAAAACTAAAATGGGTAGCATGAGAGAATGCATTGAAGCAGCGGTGAGTGGAACATGGAACAATTAAAAGGAAGAGTAATATACAAAGGAAAAACTCAAGGCGAAGCCCTCGTCACTAATACACCAATTAGTTTCTACGGCGGTGTAGACCCCAACACAGGTATAGTGCTTGAAAAAGGCCACGAGCTAGAAGGAATAAGTATCAAAGATAAAATATTAGTATTCCCTCAAGGCAAAGGCAGCACAGTTGGCAGCTACACTCTATATCGCATGAAGAAAAACGGCACAGCCCCAAAAGGTATGATAAACAAAGAGACCGAAACCATAGTTGCAGTAGGCGCTATCATAAGCGAAATTCCCTTCATAGACAAAATAGACACCACCAAAATCAAAACAGGCAACAACATTTCCATAGAAAACGAAACTATAACCATACACTAACCACTCTTTTCAACATTTTAACACATTCACACTCAAAACTTAAAATAATTAGCCAAAAAATTCAACCTAAAAAATAACTCACAAACAGTTTATTTGACAGTTTCCACCTAAAGTCCCTGATTTTACATCTACAATTAGCGAAAAATCTAAAAAATCCGTTAAATTATAGAGGTTTAAAAAATATGAGACACTATTTTTGTAGTAGGCAGCTTGGGACAATATTATTTGTGCCAGCTTCTCTTGAGTTTATGTTTTCCAAATAGTTCAGGTGTATAACGTTTCACGACAAACGCATGAACTGTGCTGTTTATGACATTTTGTGACACTTAACACTTTTTTAGACATCTTTTGTTACAAATAGCTAATTTTTGTTACAAAACAACCATAACCACGTCAATCCAACAACTGCTCGTTTATAAACATTGGGTCAGTTTTGCTTCATGCGTTTGTCGTGGCAAGTACAAGTATCATCGTAGGGGACTACTTGAGAGCATTCCTCATATCAGATTTATTCGTGGGGTTATTGTTGTGCGGGGGGTTGATTTGGGAGTGGTTGTGGATTTTTTGAATAAGTATAATGCAGAGTTATGGGTTTGGGACGTTACGTTATCGTCTGAGGATGAAAAAACCCTAACTAGAGAGCCGTAGAATTTTGTCCCAAAGCCGTAGTAGGCATAAATTTTATAACCCCTCAGTTAACACTACAACGAACAAGGTTTGAATGCGGTGTTGCTATGAATGGAGCAGACGTAATTTTGAGGGATATTGATTAAGAAAGAGTGTTTTTTCAGTGTTTTTGTGACCAAAACTGGATATAATATACGCAGTTTGAAGTAGTGTTCGTTGTAGTGTTAAATAAACACGTGTTTCCAAACGGATATGCTATTTAACGGTTTTAGACATGTTAACTTTTGCAGATATAAAGTCGGAAATTCAGATTTCTATTCAAGATCTCGCTAGATGTTGTTTGATTTTTATAGTTGTTAACTGTAAGCGGTTAACTTTAGAATTATACCATTATGTTAAATTCAATTGGGCGTAAAAGACTAGTTTAATAGCTTTAAGTACTGTAAAATTAATTAAGTGTAATGATTAGATTATAGTTGGTAATGATTACAATGAATGATGCACGACCTATCATATTGAAACTTGGGGGCTCAGCCATCACTGATAAAGCTGTGGTGGCAAGTCCTAGAAATGAGTTAATTAACCGTATGGCTGAAGAAATTAAACGCGCGGATTTGGATAATTTAATTATAGTTCATGGCGGAGGCAGTTTTGGTCATCCAACAGCTGCAAAATACGGCATTAGTGATGGTTATAAAGAAGATAATTTGTCGCAAAAGTTTGGTTGTGCTGAGACGCATCATATGATGACTGTGCTTAACGGTATTGTTATGGATGCTCTTATTTTGCATGAAATACCAGCATTTAGCGTTGCGCCATTAAATTGTATAGTAACAGATAATGGTAAAATCAAAATGTTTGATGAGGCAGCTCTTAGAGCTATGAGTAAATTGAGTTTTACACCGGTAATGTATGGTGATGCGGTTATGGATGAAAAACTTGGTTTTACTATTCTTAGCGGGGATCAACTTGTTTCGTATCTTGCAGTGAAATACAATGCAGAGAGAATCATTATAGGTGTTGACACTGATGGAATTTTTGAGGCAGATCCAAAAACTAGTCCAGAGGCTAAACCTATAAAGCATTTGACACTAGCAGAACTTAAAGCGTTGCAACCTAAACTTGGAAAAGCTTCAGGAGTAGATGTTACAGGTGGTATGGCAGGAAAAATTGCTGAACTTGTTCCAGCTGTTGAAGCAGGCATACCTGTTACAGTTACTGGAGCCACAAAAGGCTTATCTATTTACAGAGCCTTAACAGGTCAAAGCGTGTTAGGTACTGTAATAGAGAAGACGTAAGATGGCTGCAGAAAAAACTGAAAAAAGAAAAGCAGAACATATACGAATTTGCCTTGAAGAAAAAGCACAGGCAAGAAAGGTAACAGCAGGGTTTGAAAACATAAAGTTTGTTCACAGAGCTCTGCCAGAAGTTGATAGAGAGAGTATTAACCTTTCAACTTCTTTTTTAGGCAAAACGTTTTCAGCACCCTTAATGGTAGGCGCTATGACGGGCGGTACAGAGGAAGCTATTGAAATTAATCAAAATATCGCCATAGTCTGTGAAAAACTAGGATTAGGTATGGGTGTTGGAAGTCAAAGGGCGGCTGTTGAAAACTATGTTCTTGAGAAAACTTATACAGTGGCACGGAAAGCGGCACCAAAAACTTTTTTGATAGCAAACATTGGAGGCGTTCAGCTTGTTCACGGTTATGGTATAAAAGAGGTAAAAAGAGTTATAGACATGATAGACGCTGACGCAGTTGCTATTCACCTTAACGCATTACAAGAGGCTGTTCAACCGGAAGGGCAAACTAGATTCAAAGGGGTTTTAGCAAAAATTGGTGAAATCGCAGGCGAATTAGACAGACCAGTTATTGTTAAAGAGACAGGTGCAGGCATTTGCGCGGAGGATGCTAAAGCGCTTAAAGATGCAGGTGTAAAAGCTATTGATGTTGGCGGCGTAGGCGGAACCAGTTTTGCTGCGGTAGAATATTTCCGTGGTGAAAAACAGTTAGGGGAAGCGTTTTGGGATTGGGGTATTCCAACAACAGTAAGTGTTGTAGAAACTGTACAGTCCACAAAGCTACCGGTTATAGCATCTGGCGGTGTTCGTAGCGGAGCAAGCATTGCAAAAGCATTAGCTTTAGGAGCAAGTTTAGCAGGCATTGTACAGCCAGTGTTGGAAACAGCGGTTAGAGGCAGTAGAGAAACAGAACAGTTTCTATCAGGTTTGATAGATGAATTAAAAAATGTTCTATTTCTTGTAGGCGCAGAAAACGTGGCGTGTTTAGCTAAAGTTCCATTATTTATCTGTGGGGAAACTGCAGAGTGGTTAAAAGTAAGAGGTTTTAACATAGAGAGCTATTCATGTAGAGGAGTATGTTAACTTGGACATTGAAAAATTTCTTGAAGAAAAAGCATCGTTAATTGATAAAGTTATTGAAAGATATCTGCCACGTAAATTTTCCGAAAACTCTATTCTTTTCCAAGTTACTCCGCCAGTTTATAGTTATAATTTGGAAACGATAGATAAAGCTATAGCAGAGCCTATTTGGGACATGTTAGATAGAGGAGGAAAACGCTGGCGGCCTGTCCTGTTTTTGCTTATCTGTAAAGCGTTAGGTAAAAAAGAAGATGATTACATAGATTTTGCAGCTATCTCAGAGGTTATCCATAATGGCACGCTTGTCATAGATGATATTGAAGATAGTTCAGAGCTACGACGTGGAAAACCTTGTACATACAAATTGTATGGGATAGACATTTCAGTTAATGTTGGTAACGCCATGTATTATATGCCCCTTTTGTCTTTGATGACTAAAGAGATAAGATTACCAGCTGAGGTACTTTGCGGTGTTTATGAGGTTTATGTACAGGAAATGATTAACCTTAGCATGGGACAGGCTATGGATATTGCATGGCATAAAGGATTAGCAAACGCGGACAATATAACTGAGACAGATTACCTACAAATGTGTGCATATAAAACAGGCACTTTAGCACGTATGGCCGCAAGAATGGCAGCAGTTATTTCAGGTGCAGAGAAAAATTTGGTAGACAAACTAGGCCGATTTGCCGAAAGTATAGGTGTAGCATTTCAAATGCAAGATGACATCTTAGACTTAACAAGCCAAGAGTTTGCTAAAAAAAAAGGCGGTGTAGGTCAAGACATTACAGAGGGCAAACGCACACTAATGGTAATATATACACTTAAAAACGCAAATGAACATGATAAAAAACGTCTAATTGAAATTCTCAACATGCACACAAACAACCAAACCCTTCGGGATGAAGCAATTGCACTTATGCAAAAATATAGGGCTATCACGCATACAGCGCAGACAGCCGAGAAAATTGTGGCTGACAGTTGGAATGAGGTAAAATATTTACTACCTACACCGGAGGCTAAGGAAAAAGTAAAAGCATTCTCCGAATTCTTGATTAAACGCAGTATGTAACATGTAGGGAGCGTAAAAAATTTGGCACTTGAACAGGATAAAGATCTTAGAGAGTTAATACGGAAAGCAGCGTTACTTAACGCAGTTTCACATGATGGTAAAGCGCAAGCAGGTGCAATGGTTGGAAAAGTTTTAGGAGAAAGGCAAGACTTACGATCATATGTTAAGGAACTCTCAGCTGTTATTAACAGTGTAGTTAACGAGGTTAACAGTTATTCATTATCTGAGCAAAAAGATATTGTGGAGCAAAATTGGCCGGAAACACAAAAGAAAGAAAAACCTGAAGAAAAAAAACTCCCCGCCCTACCTAACTTAGACAAGTTTAAACAAATAGTTACAAGATTCTCACCTAATCCAGATTGTGTACTACATCTGGGCAGTGCTAGAGCAATTATGCTTAGTCATGAGTATGCACGCATATATAACGGTAAATTTATTCTCCGTTTTGAAGACACGGATCCTAAAATCAAAAAGCCGGCCTTAGAATTTTATGAAAACATACGCAGAGATCTAAAATGGCTCGGCGTACAAGTAGATGAAGAATATATCCAAAGCGATAGATTACCCATTTACTATGAGCACGTAGAAAAACTAGTAGTGTTAGGTGCGGCTTATGTTTGTGAGTGTGCGCAGGAAACTTTTCACAAGATAACTGTTTTAAGACAAGCATGTCCATGTCGTGACTTATCGCCTTTAGAGCATTTGGAACGGTGGCATAAAATGTTAAACGGTGACTATAAAGAAGGCCAAGCTGTTGTGCGAGTTAAAACAGAACTTGATCATCCTAATCCAGCAGTTCGTGATTGGCCCGCTTTGCGCATTATTGACACTAAAAAACATCCACACCCACGTGTAGGCAGTAAATACACTCTCTGGCCACTTTATAACTTGGCAGCAGGCATAGACGACTATTTAATGGGCATAACTCATATTATCCGAGGTAAAGAGCATTACACTAACATGATACGCCAGAAATACATGTATAAAGCTCTTGGTTGGGAATACCCGGAGGCTATACATTATGGCAGACTTAAAATTACAGATGCCTTTCTAAGTAAATCCAAAATTATGGCAGGTATAAGAGAAGGAACATACGTAGGGTTTGATGACCCGCGTCTTGGCACTTTTGCAGCTTTACGTAAAAGAGGCATTACATCTGAGGCAATCAAAAAAATGATAATAGACGTCGGAGTAAAGGCTAATGATGTAACTTTAAGCTGGGAAAATCTGTATGCGCATAACCGTAAAATTTTAGATAACTCAAGTGACAGATACTTTTTCGTGTCTGACCCCGTTGAACTCAAAGTTAACGCAATACCGAAAACGTTCATTTCAAAAATACCGTTATATCCTGAAAAACCTGAACGTGGCTTTCGAGAATACACCATAACACCAAACGTAGAAGAAAATGCGTCAAGTTTTTGGGTTTCTAAAAAAGATACTCTAAATATGGAACTAGGTAAAATAGTTAGGTTCATGGAACTTTTTAACATAGAAATTACAAAAATAAATCAGCAGGCAACTATTGATGCTATAGAACCAAAAATGTTAATTGTTGAAGCTAAATATTATAGCGAATCGTATGATGACGTAAGAAGAATTAAGGCACAAATTATTCAATGGATTCCCAAAGGCACTGAGGTCAACTGTGAAATTGTTCTGCAGAACGCCCAAACAATAGAAGGATTTGCAGAAAGCGAAAGCAAGAAATTAAAACCAGACAGTACTATACAATTTGAACGATTTGGGTTTACACGCATAGATAAAGTTAACCAGAAACTGGTGGCTTATTATACCCATAAATAATAATATGATGAGAGGCTATGTAAATGCGAAAATCAAGTAATGCAATAATTTGGCCGGTCTACTTTGATGTTGCAAAAAGCAAAAGCGAAGGCAGACGAGTTCCCAAAAATAGGGCTGTTATTAGTCCTAAAATTTTGGAAATCAAAACAGCAGCAGATAAACTGGGAATACAAAATGACATTAAGCCAACAGCGGGCTATCCTAAAACACCTTGGATAAAAATGGGTATGCTCACTGTAAAGAAAAACGAGCCAAAAGAACAAATTATTTTAAGACTTGCAACCCAACTGGTAGATATAAAACAGCAACAACAGGCGGAGCAACAAAAACAGTCGCAACATTATCATTATAGAAAATAAAAAGAAATAAAAATTATTGCTTTTCTTTGCCAGCGATTAGAACAGCGTTTATAACTCCGTCTGCACCTGGTCGACTAGTTACTTTTGCGTGACCAAGAGATGTGTCAATTTCAGCTCCTTTAGTAATGACACCTCGACGGTTATAGTCAACGTTTGCGCCGTTTCGAATTACGCTAACGATTTCTACTTTCTGTGTTTGACCAGTTCTTTTATCAGTTACTGAGGCAAAACTTTCTGTTAAAACCTTAATTTTAATGTTACCGCCTAGACCATCGGTACTTTTGCGTTTAGGCTCACCTAGAACTGTTTCAGCAGGATAACCTGCCGCTTCGTACTTCTTTTTTGTACGGTGAACTCTTTTTTTGCCGCCAGTTAGTTTTCTTTTACGTAAACTGCTATGAGTAGACATTATTCTGCATTCCTTTTAATTTGCGTAGACGTTAACGGTTAATTTCCATATAAACATATCCGTTTAAGGTTGTTCTCCTTCCTTATATACACTGCCAAAAATGCGTTTCAACTCCCGCTTCATAATAGAAGTATCCTGTGTTAACCCAAAATAATCTGCAAAATGATCCGTAGTTTTAAGCCCCATTGAACGCCCAACACGTTCAGATACAATCAACCCCATGTCCTTTAACAATTTCACATGACCATAGGCATGCTGTCCACGAACTTCAACCACACGCTTCTGCGTAATAGGCTGTCTAAACGCAATATATGACAAAGTTTTAAGTGGTCCAGACGAGAGTAACGGTCGATTAACCAATTTTTTTATAAGGGGAGTAAAATCAGCTTTAACCTGCAAAACATATCGTTCATCTTTTAAAGCCAAAATTTCTAGGGGCGAATTTCTCTCAACATATGCATGCATAACAGATTCAACATACTTTTTTATTTTTTTCTTAGACCGACTGCCGACAACTTGACATAACTCATTTAAATTCAAAGGCCGTCCAGCCACATACAGAGCAGCCTCAATAAGGGCTAAACTATGTTTTAATTTCTCAACTGCTTTAACTGTGTTAAGTTCTTTATCCTCAACGTCATCACCCTGATCAACTGAAGATGAACTAACAGATTCAATGACAGACTCAGATTGTGAAACATTCTCCAATATTGACTGAGTTTGAGACACCTCTACTGAATCTACTTCAACAAAAGGACTAGAAATAGTCTGCTCAGTTTCCTCTGTTAGAGTTTCAATAGGGTTGCTTGGCTTTTCCAACTTTTAGATTCCCCACTGCTATGTATAATTCTTCTGTTTCTTCATTTTGCCACAAACTCACTAAACCGTCTTGTGCTAAGAAAAGCAGATAAATAAACATTCTTAAAGCCTCTATACGAGTTAAGCCCTTAGTTAGCGTTGAAAAATCAATAATACCTTGACCATGCACTTTTTCAACTAATAAAGCATAGAGCTGATCAACTTGATTTTCCAATTCAGCCATAAACTTGTCGAACTGTGGAAGCAAATCTGAAACTGCAGGTAAAACGGGTGTTTGAACTACCACACGGTCTAATCGGGAGAGTTTTTCGCCTTTTAAAACTTCGTCTAAAACCTCGATAAGGTGCTGTATAGTCGTTGACGTTAATTCATGCCGAAGAGGCAGAAATAAAGGAGGAGGAACAAAATCTGGTGGAAGTTTTTGAACTGCTACAGAGGGAGGCTCGTTTAAAGCTAAGAGGAGCTTGGATTTCATAAGATAAATTAAAGCAGACGAGTCTAATGCAACACCTGAAGCTCGAAAATCAACTTTACCGGTATGATCCATTTCCGTGAGAAAAGAACGTAGAAGGTAAGCAATGTTTACACTCCAAGGGGTACCAAGTTTTTCAAGTTTGTTAAGTTCAAAGAGAATATTCCATGGAGGACGTAAATAGAAGGGTTTACGAGAAGGAGCTGATTGAGGGGACGATGATTTAGAGGACACTATTTAGACAACTCCCTCTTTGATGGCACTTCAGGCGGAAATTTGGCAGTTACAACATTTGAGATACCATTACGTTCGTATACACCGTAGACTTTTTGGGCTTTGTTGACCATTTCTGGACGCAGGCTGATAACTATGAATTGTGTTTTGGGAGCTTCTTCGAGCAATAATTCAGCGAGTTTAGTTGTATGGAAAGCATCTAGGTGGGCATCTGCTTCGTCTAGAATATAAAAAGTTGCGGGAGAAAATTCTCTGAGGCTAAAAATAAAAGCAACAGCTGAGCAGGAGCGTTCGCCACCGCTGGCTGCGCTGACGACAATTTCAGGTTTGTTTGGAAATTGCACAAGCAAATCTATACCACCGGTGAAGGGGTCATCGGGGTTTTCTAGTCTCAGTGTGGCAGTTCCACCTCCTGTTAATTTATCAAAATAACCCTTTAAACTAACATTGATTTTATCAAATGCTGACATGAAAACGCGACGTTTTTTTGCCTCAATTTCGTCCATAAATGCAACAATAGCTTGTTTTTCACGTTCCAACTCGTTTAGGCGTATGGAAAGTTCTCGATATCGCGAAATTTGATCATCATAATGTGAAAAAGCCAGTTGATTAACGGCGCCTATGCGTTCTAATTCAAACTGCATCATACGAATAGAGATATCTGCGTCTTCAACTTGTTTTTGACTAACTTCAAATGCTTGTTCAAACCCGTATTGATTAAGTCGGTTTTGTAATGTTTGATGTTGTAAATTACTGGTTTGAATTGTCAAAGTTAACTGGTTGAAGAGTTGAATAGCCTGCTCATATTCAATTTCCAAACGGCGTAATTCGGTGTCTATATTATCAATTTGTGAGGTAAACTTTTTTGACTCTTCACGTGCAGATAAAACAGTATTGGAAAGCTCGTCACGTTTTTTTTCTAACTCTTCAATTTCTTTCTTTAAAGTGTCGCGTTGCTGTAAGGCCTCGGCAATTTCTTTTTCAAGCTTTTTCTGTTGTTGGCTAGTTTTAGATATTTGAATTTTGATGTTTTGGTAACCTACACGTAGAACATTGTCAAACTGAGATTGACGTGTAGATATATCTGTTTGTAGAGCGCCCAATTGTTGTCGTAAAGTGGTTATTTCTTCACCAATTTTTTCTCGTTGAACTTCAAGGTCTTGGATATGGCTAACGTCTGTTTTTTTACGTAACTCTGAGAGTTCGATATGATTTTTCTGCATGACTTTTTTAATTGTGTTGCGCTCAGTCATATACATACTCATATGGCCTTTGTATGAGGCGATTTCGCGTTCAAGTTTTCCACCATACTTTTCGGTATGTCTAATGTTAATTTGAGTGCGTTTAACACTGCGCTTAATTCGCACGACTTCTCGGTCTAAAGTTATGATAAATTCATTAAGGCGTGTCATCTCAATTTTTGCAGATTCAATTTCTTCGTCAATGTTTATTATATCTGAACCTCTTTGGGATAGATGTGTTTGAAGGGTGTTTACGGCTTCATCGAGACTTTTTAAAGCGTTTTCACTTGGAATTATTGTTGAAAAATCAATAGGAGAACGGAAAAATCCGCTTTCAAAAGCGCCCGATTCATACAAATCGCCGTTAACTGTTACAGACCGATAACCATCATTTGAAAGCGCAAATCCAATTTTATCATTTGAAACAACAACTGTATCGCCAAAAACATAGTCAGCTGCGAACTCGAATTTTTTATCATACTTAAGAAACGCTACAAGTTGACCAATTACACCCTCACGCATCGGCGCAATTTTTGTTTTCTGCGGAATAGCACCCTGTAGAGGTATAATTTTAATTCGCCCCAATTTCATACGTCGTAAAGTTTCAGCGCACATAAAAGCTGCGTCGACATCTTTAACTACTAATGCATCAAGCCAACCAGTTGCGGCGGCTTCAACAGCTTTCTTGTAGTTTTTGTCGACTTTGATTAAACTACGAAGCCGTCCATAAATGCCATTAATAGCACCCACATCACCCATTTCCTCTATGCTACGCAACGCTTTTTCTTCTTGTGCTATAGTTGCAGCTAGATCCTTTTGGGTTGCAAACTCTATTACTGCGTCTTTAGCATCTCGTGCAACACGTTCAGCGGCGGCAATGTCTTTTTGAAATAACTCTTTTTGTTCAGTTTTACGGTTTATAGTGTTTTCAAGAATTTTTATCTGAACTTTTTGATCTTTTTGTACTTGTTCAAGATCTACAAGAGACTGCTCTAATTCAGATAAATTAGTCAAAAACTTTTCTTTACGTACTGTGAAATTTTTTAGTCGCCCAACACATATACGCATCGCAGACTTGTCTTTAGTATACTCAGAACGAATATACGCTAACCGTTTAGTACTGCTCTCGATTTGTAACTCTACGCCGCGAACTTTTTGGCTGTTACCGCTAAGGCCTTCCCAAAGCTGGACAGATTCTTTAGATAGAGTCTCATAAATAGCATTTTTTTCCGCGATTTGTGCTTCAAATTTTTCCTGTTGTATTTTAAAGGCGCGAATTTTTAATCGGTTGTCTTTTATTTCGTTTTGCATAGAGTTATGACTTTCTTGATAGTTTTGTGCAAAACGTTTTAGACCGTCAATACTTGCTTGACTAGCGCTAATTTGTGTTGTTAACGGTGTTAGGCGTGAGCTTAACTCACCAATATCAATTTGAACTTTTCGAATTTGAATACTGCCTTCATCAAGAGCTTCTCCGCTAAGCTTGCGCCATTCACCTTCAATTTCGTATCGCTTATTTTTACGCAAGTCAAGTTGTTCTTTAGATTTATTAACGCTAATTTGTACTTTCTCAAGGTTAGCAGTAGATTCTTGAAGTTTCTCGTTTAACTGCAAAATTTCGTTTGAAATTTTTATAGCTTGAAATTTTTTAGTTTCTTCTTGGATAAAGTTGTATCGAGCAAGTTGATTACGTTCCCGTTCTAGATCATCAAGACGTTTTTGGACTTCATCGATTCTGCCCATGGCAGTGCGGATGCTAATGTCAGCAGTGCGCAGTTTTTCTTCTGCTTCAACCTTTTCTCCATCATACTGACCTATACCAATAAGTTCTTCTATGATTTTTCTGCGCCCAATAGGATTAACTTCAGTTAAGTAAGTAATTTGGCCCTGGGGTATAATGTTTTGACTTAGACTGCTAATAGCAGCCATGGAAAGAGTTTCAATAACTTGTGTTCTGCTCATTCTTCGGCCATTTAGCCGGTAAACACTTTGACCGTTGTTGCGGTAAACTTCTCTGGAAATTGTAACTGTAGAGGTGTCCACGGGCATTAGACCGTCGGCATTGTCAAATTGGACAATTACTTTAGCCATTTTAGATTTTTCTAAACCACCTTTCTCAGAGCCATGAAAAATTAATTTTGAAGCATTATCTGCTCGCATTCTTTTAGTGCTTAATTCGCCAAGCGAAAACAGGAGGGCATCCATGATGTTGCTTTTGCCACTACCGTTTGGTCCAGTAAAGGCTGTGAAACCTTTTTCCAGATTTACCTTTACCGTCTGCGGCCCAAAAGACTTGAAGCCTTTTAGCTCGATACGTTTAATATATGGCAATTCAGTCCTTTAACCTCACTTGACAACATATCTACTATAAGATGTCATCATCATACGTATAAAAGCTTATACTTAAAACACAAACTCGTACATAAAATATCGGCAAATAACGATAAAAAATAAACAAAAACAGCGCTCAACACAGTTTAGTAAAAGCAAAGGTTACACTTAAACTATGTCTATTTAACCAGACAGCCCTTATCTGGAAAAGTTATTTGCTCAAAAATATGCGTGGGAGCATTTTTCCATAAACAGTTAGAGTAGGGACATCTAAATATTTAAGTACAGTAAACATTTACCTTAGAGAGGTGAGTGTATTGAGTTTCGGCAATTCATTAAAAAGTCTTGGAAGAGTTCAAGAAGCACTGGTATTTGGATTAATGTTTGTTACCATGGTTGCATTATTTTATTTTGATTTTGACTTTACGTTAAAGATTGGAGTTGCCATTTTAGCTTTCACGATAATTATGTTAATAAGTATTGCAAGTCAGTTACTTAGCATGCAAAAAGAAACAGCAAACGGTGTATAGAGATAAATCAGTGCTTTTAAAGTATTGAATAGAGATCTGGTATGTTTGGAATAGTTTACGTTTAAAGTCTAAACATCTATATCAACATAAACACGTTTATAATAAAGATGTTTAGTTAAGAAAAAAGTTGCATCGGTAATTTGTTTGTAATTTACAGCTATACAAGAGAAAAACATAATAATCATTGACACATTGCATAATAACTTTATTAACAGCAATTTTTACAACGTTATGTTAAAACATAAATACCATTAATATCTACTAAACTATATAGACACTGTTAAGTGAAAAAGAATGCAAGAAGAAAAAAAAGTCGCTGGCTGGCTAAAAGAAACACAGAAGGGTTACATTAGAATTGCCGTTCTAATATTGTTAAATAAGAAGCCTCATCATGGTTATGAAATGATGAAAGCGTTAGATAAGAGAACTAAAGGTTTTTGGAAACCAACCGCTGGCGGCATTTATCCTATATTGCAGGATCTTGAAAAGTCTAAATACATTGAAGGCGAATGGGATTGCGGTACTAAAAGAAAAAGAAAAATTTATGTCATCACATCTGAAGGCAAAAGAGTACTAGAATACACTTTAGAAAAAGAAAAACGTTTAGTCAACACAATGGCTGAATTATTAAAAGAGTACATGAAAGACGTAATGGCTATAGACGTTAACAGTACTCAACTGTCTAAAACGCCCTTTGCCTTGTTTTTTGATGAGGAAAAATGTAACTCTGAAGATACAAAAAATGATCTTGAAAATAAACGCGCTAACATTGAGGGCATTATTGAGAAATTACAGGAAACCATAGGACAGATCAATAAGCAATTAACACAAATAGAAAAAGAAGAAAACAGCAAAAACAAAAAGTAACACAGTCTGCGTGTCTATGAATGCTATATTGGTACGTATTTAGTCACGTAAATGTTGTTAAAGTGTGCATACATAAATGTGTGCCTAACCCCGTTTTCTGGACAAAAATATCTGAGATTTTAAAACCTAACAAAAGGAGCAGTGTCAAGACTCATTTTCACTAAGAGTCAAATCAGGGCAAAAATGTAATCAGTATGGAAAAGATACCATCCAGAAAAACAAAATAATCATAAAATAGGCTTTAAATGGTAAAAGGACGGGGTAAATCGCCTCAGAAATAGGCCAGCCCCTATTTTAAAAAAACACTGTGTAACCAGCATTTAAACACTACCAAAACTCACATCAACACCAAACACAAACACCACTTTATCCAGCCCAAACACCAGTAACACACAATCTAAAAAAAGTTGTCACCACCACTTAGGAACAGTTAAACTATAATTTGGGAAAATGTGTGGGCACAAAGATTTTAAATTGGTGTATTAGGCAATAACACCTTGTTTTGTCTTAAATTTATTTGCTAAAGCTATAATTTCGCAAATTATTATTTAACCGTTCCTTAAACAATCAAACTGCCAACATTAACCGTTAAACATATGCCTATATTGCGTTTATTCTTCTATTTTTTTGTTTTTCAAATAGATGTGCATATTCTGTGTTGACTTTGCCATAATAGTCAAGGATTGCCTTGTTTATGCGTATCCAGTCTTTGTTGACCATTGACCATATCGTTCGAGTTGACACGTATTCTGTAACGTATTCGTTAATGGTGCCTTGCCGTTGAATGGTGCGCGTGTCCCAGTCTACACTGATTAATCCAGCGCTGTGTAGGTGGTTTAGATTTAGTACTACAGCGTTGTTGCTAATTGGGTATTTGAGGCCTCGTTTTAGATCTCCAATTAGAGATTCAAAGGAAATTTCATCTTCATCGCGTAAACAAATTACTGCAATTATTTCTTGGACTAATCTAGAGCGTCTGCTTATGTATAGGCCACGTTTTTTAGGTACTAGTAATTGGTCTACGTAGTAAGAATGTCGTTTATGGAACCAGCGTTTAACCATTTCTGCAACGGCGAAATAAGCTAACACTATACCTACAAGGGCCAACAAAAATGTCGGATGTAGGGACGTGAAATTAAAGTAATTCTGGATGTAACGTACACCAAAGTCGGTGAAGGGTATTATTAATGCTATCGCGGTAAGGGCTATGCTGCTCAGGATTAGGTATTTTCCTGGTTTGCTCTTCCAAAATGGCGATTGTCGTGTACGAACAACAAAGACGATAAGAGTCTGTGTTATTAAGGATACTACGAACCAGGCAGTTTGAAATAGCGTTTCTTGTTGTCCAACTGGCACAGTGGGTAGGAAGAAGAAGATCACTATGAAGAACGTTATGAAGTCAAATAGTGAACTAACGGGACCTAGGGTGAACATGAAACTTTTAATGTAGTCTAGGTCCCAGCGTTTAGGTTTCTCAATGTATTCAGCATCAACATTGTCTGTTGTAATGGATGATTGTGAAATGTCATATAGCAAGTTGTTTAGAAGAATTTGAATAGGCAATAGAGGGAGAAAAGCGTAACCTAGAAAAGGTAGGAGTAAAGAAATTCCTAGAAAGCTAAACATGTTACCAAAATTGCTACTTACACTCATCATAATGTATTTCATGGTGTTGCCAAAGGTTTTTCGGCCTTCTAGTACTCCTTTGGATAGAACGGTGAGGTCGTTTTTGAGTAAGATAATATCTGCAGATTCTTTTGCAACGTCTACTGCATTGTTAACAGATATGCCCACGTCACAAGATTTCAAGGAAGGAGCGTCATTAATACCATCGCCCATGAAGCCAACTACGTGTCCATTGCCTTTTAGTAGAGCAATAATGCGTTCTTTTTGAACAGGTGTGACTCTGGCAAACACATTAGCCTCTTCAACCATACGTGAGAGGGCTTCGTCAGACATTTGGCTTATTGCGCTGCCTAAGGCTATGCCTTTAATTTCCAATCCAAGAGACTCACATGTTTTACGAGTAACTTGCTCATTGTCACCAGTTAAAATTTTTAATTCTATACCGGCTTGGGTAAGTAATCGTATAGACTCTTTAGCTGTTTCTTTTGGGGGGTCAAGAAAGGCCATAAAGCCCATAAAGACCATGTCACATTCGTCATCAATGGAGTAGACAGATTTTTCTTCTTTTAATTTTTTGTATGCTACGCCTAAGACTCGGAAACCCTCAGAACTTAAGTCATAATATTTTTGTTCGGCTCTTTGACGTAGTTCCTCTGTTAAGTCAACGGGTAAACCGTTTATTTCGCAAAATGATGATACTTTGAGGATTTCTTCAGGTGCTCCTTTGCTGATAAAGTATCTTTGTCGATCACTTTCTACAACGACGCTTACTCGTCGGCGAACAAAGTCAAAGGGTACTTCATCGATTTTTTGGTAACCGGATACATCCATTTTTTCGTGAACAAGTATAGCCTCATCCATGGGGCTTTTTAGACCTGTTTGGTAGAAACTGTTAAGATAACTATACAGTAACACTTTATCATCATTGTCACCCTCAGGGTTTACGTGTAAGACTAAGGTGATTTTGTTTTCTGTAAGAGTCCCCGTTTTATCTGTGCATAAAACGTTCATGCTGCCAAAGTTGTCAATAGAGGCTAAGCGTTTGACGATAACTCCTTGTTTAGACATTACAATGGCGCCACGGGATAGGTTAATAGTTACAATCATAGGTAATAATTCAGGTGTTAAGCCGACTGCAAGGGCTACAGCGAAAAGTAACGCGTTTAAGATGCCCTCATTTGTGTGGTTGATAAATGCGTTAATCATAAAAATTAGAATTACCATAAGCAGAGTTATCCGCATCATAAAGAAACCGAAATGTTTAACACCTTTTTCAAATTCGGTTTCAGGCGCTTTTTCAACGAGTTTTCGGGCAATTTTTCCATATTCTGTTGTGCTACCTGTTTTAACAACTATAGCTGAGGCGGTGCCGCTAACAACGGATGTTCCCATAAAAAGGTAATTATTCCAATCAGTCATGGAGGAGTTTTTTGTTTTCATAGGTGTTGATGTTTTTTCTACAGGGAAGGACTCGCCTGTTAGAGCGGACTGGTTGATAAAGAGATCTTTAGCAGAAATTACTCGTGCGTCTGCAGGAGTTATGTCACCAGCTGAGAGATAAATTATATCACCCGGCACAACAGCATGAAGTTTGATCTCTTGTTTTACGCCTCCACGAGTGACAGTAGCCGTTGTTGTTACAGCCTCTTTGAGCATTTCAGCGGCATTTTCAGCTTTGCGTTCCTGATAGAAATCTAAAATAACACTAATTAGAACAATTGTGAAAATGATAATTGTATTAGAAGTTTCACCTAAAAACCCTGAAATTAGACCTGCGACTATTAAAATGATTACAAGAGGACTTTTAAAGTGTAATAGGAAATCAACTACTACAGAGTGTTTATGTTTTTTTGCTAATTCATTTCGACCATAAACTTCAAGCCGTCTTTCAGCTTCTTCAGGAGTTAAACCACTTAGAGAAGACTCCAAACGAGAAAGCAACACATCTGCGGGACTATATAAAATTTCATCCGATGATAAGGAAAGCTGCGCTACAACAGCAGTATTGTCCTCGAGCCTTTCCGTAACAGCAGAGTTTTGCTTGCTTAACGCAGTAACCTCCTAACATCACCAGACATTCACACACTAATTTGACTAACAGCTACTCAGGCTTAAATTAGTTTCTTAAAAGAAACATTAAGCATCACCTATCTAAACCTTAACTTGCTGATTTTATACAATGCCATTAACTTAACGAGTACAAGCGTTTGAGATTGTTATTTGATATAGTTGATTAACACTACAACGAACGCTACTTTAAATCGCATCCATCACGACATGACTTACCCATAAAAACATGACACAGAACAACTTTTTCTCAACAATACCCACCAAAAAACAACTGCTCTACACACATAAATAACACATTCCAAACTCTATCCGTTGTAGTGATAACTTAAGAGGTATTAACTTTAAAATAATCGTATACAGCAAAAGTAACATCACTATAATCTGATAAAGAGCCTACAAGAGCATTTTTCATATTCACCCAATCCTTTTCAATAGGATTAAAATCAGGAGAATACGCGGGTAAAAACTCAATGCTCATCCCATGACAACGAGCCAAAATTTTCAACTTTACCCTCCGATAAAAAGAAGCCCTATCCAAAATAATAGTCAAACCCCTCACAATAGATCTTACAAGAGCAAATCCTTTCAATGTAGTACTATATGATATTAGAGACACAAAATTTAATCATCATATGGCGCAGGTGATTAGAGAGAGACGAATATGTATTGGGCTTGATAATGGTACTATGACCTACACACAGGGTTACAAAGTTGTTGTGGTTTAAAAAAAGATTTCTTTAGCGTGACGGGGATATGCAAGTTTCTGTTTTCAGGTTTTTTATTTTTGCGCATTGTTTCGTGTAATGTTTTGTCTTCTTTGTTTTCCATGCTATCCAGTCGTTGTTGCTACCGCCGTGCCTGTTGCGGAGCGTCTTGAGCTTCTGTTGATTATTTTTACGTCCATATGGAAAAATGTCACCGCAAACACCGTCCTGACTTGATACTTTTAAGACAGCGTATACCGTAGTGTTTGTCCAAAATGCAACATGTTCCGCAGAAACATACAGTTACACCCTTCTAAAATTAGGGCAACTTGACCACAAAATGCCTCGCAAAAAACTACAAATCATGGCAATGGTTATGTCGTTAATTCTAATGGTCTTACAACAATAACAATGACTGGACGCGAACTAGTGTTCAAACGGTGATTGGTGATGGCAGTGGAGGACAATGGATTAATTGTGGCACATACAACAGTAGCTTCCACTATATTGGACTAGCCGCTATTGATGACAACAGCTGGAGTGCTAACATATACATTGACGCAGTCATGGTGATATAGTCAAAGAAACTTTAAAAGTTCACCACTTTTTTATATTAGGAACTGTTACTAAATAATTTTTATAACTTTTCTTTAATTGGGTTAATGGTGTAATTCCATTCACCATGAAAATCATCCTTAACAATATTAATAGAGCCAAACTCTTCCTCACTAACCTCTACACCCTTCTCATACTCTGACTCATCCAAAACACACCTAACACAAAGCCCCCTCTCCATCCTAGTAGCCCCAATCAAAACAACCACAACAACCGCACTAACCAAAGAAACCCCACGCCAATTCTTAGAAATAAAAGAAAACAACCTATGCTCAACCTTATTCCACTTAGACGTCCCAGACGGAAAATACAACACCCTAACAGACAACCCCACCTCACAAACAAACTTTTGAAGCTCAAACTCCCACAACCAACTACAATAACCATTACCCCCACAATCACACGTCAAAACAATCTCCTCAGCACTTACATACTCAAATCGCCCTTCCGCATACCACCACCTCCGCAAAGACTCAACAGCAAAAACAGCCGTATCACAACTCAAACCCACATTAACAAACCCCCGATTCTTAAAAATATCATACACCCCATAAGGCGTAGCCTTACCCAACGCTTCAACTGGAAAATCATGATCAAGCACCTCCACAGGCGTTTTAAACTTTTGATACGTACACCCATTATTCTTAAAATTACCCAAATTCTCTTTCTTTTTAGCATCAATAGACAACACGGGATTGCCTGCTGCTATGGCTTTTAGAGTTTGAGCATTTATGTACTCAAATTGCGCGTTTCTATCAGGATGAGAAGGCTCAACGGTTAGAGTCTTTTTATCAGCCTGCAAACCATATCCCAACTGTTTTAGCATTACCCCGACTACACGATAACTGACTTTGTAGCCTTGTGTGTTTAGGTTTTTTTGGAGGTTGCGCAAACTTTTGTTGGTCCAAAGCATAGGGCGCATGGGGTTGCCTTTGGTGTGAGGTTCTATGAGGGTTTTTAGGGCGTCAAGTATTGTTGGTTGGTTGTTGCAGATGGTTTTTCTGCCGCCTCTTTTTTTGCGGCTTTTACCTATTGGAGGAGGCGGGCTAGGGTTTGGGTTGTTTAATTCTTTTATGCCTGCAATTATGGTTGGATGGGTGACGCCTGAGAGTTGGCTTACTATGCTTATTCCGCCGTAACCTATTGTTTTTGCTTCAGTGGCTAAATATCGTTGGCGTTGGTACTCATTTAATGTTGGTAACATCGTATTTATACGCGTTTGCAAAGCAAGTTTATCTTTTCTGTTCATACACAATAAAACGTCGTAAACTCATATTTAAACTATAAAAATTATTTAGTAACAATTC
>Ga0209755_10002511_pt1 | contig 25123 bp, 23 predicted proteins | sample TergutCo191P1_FD_187301 | JGI IMG/M metagenome (GOLD analysis project Ga0209755, IMG submission 187301) | Cornitermes sp. P1 segment gut microbial communities from Petit-Saut dam, French Guiana - Co191P1 (SPAdes) (version 2) | ecosystem: Host-associated > Arthropoda: Insects > Digestive system...
CCTTCCACAGGCATTACGATGCGGATTAAACCCCCCAGCCATGGCGACATAGTATTCCCAGCCACGATCGGGTATAAAAGGAAAACGCCCTGGACGCGCAACCCCCCCTGCCACCGTAACAAAGAACTGCCTGAATGGAATGATAAGCGTGTCATTATTCTGAATCAAAATCTCGCTACGGTAGGAAGCGTCGAAAAGTGCAGGGTTTAGATTTATCAATATCTCCTCACCACACTCCCGTACTATACGTGCATTTTCGGTATCTGAAAACGAACAAAACCATGCTCTATTTCGACGAACCATAGAAGCAAAGGTTTCGCCAGAATGAAATTGCACTGTTATCCGGTGTGCAGCAAAAAGCCGCTCATGAGAAAAAAACTGAGGTTGATTATTGATATCCACAGCCCCTTCCACAATCAAAACTGGCCTTAAATCACTAACCGCAGGAACAATTATTGTATCGTAGTTTTCCAACACAAAATTATTCTCTATGTCATCCAGTGTTAAAAATAATCGATTCCCAGAAGGATCATCGCTGTTTAGATGCCGCACAAGCTCTATCCTGGTCGGATCCGAAAGCGGCGTAAAACCACCCCCATAGAAATCTATCAATTCCCTAATATTCTCCCCGTCCAGCAACAGGTAGGCCCCTGGGCGTTCCACCGCCCCCTGAATAGTAACACGCCGACTAATCTGGCTAAACGTAATTGTATCGCCAGGCCGAAGATAAGGGTTTTGGCTCTGGTCGCCGAAACGCCAAAACTGAAAAAGGTCAAATACCTGGGTCTGCCCGTTGACAGATCTAATTGTAATATCACGAGTGGATGCAAATCTAGTTAAGTTTCCGTCAACCAACGAAGACAACCTAGTTAAAGCCCAAGCGGCATGCTCTCCTGCCCTATGCACCTCACCATCGACAAAAACCCTGAAAACTGCTGGTTGTGTTAATGTCAACTGCGGACCGCTCAACGGGATGTTATTTGCGACAATGGCTTCGACTCTGGCCCTTACCTGCGCAAACGTTTGTCCCGCCCCATTCACAATCCCCAAGTTTGCAACACGAATACGATAAGCAGTATCAACTATTATTGTATGCGAAACAAGCCCACCATCAAGCAGAAAAGTCAAGGTATACACATCTCCTGGCGTTACCCTGAAATTAGGATCGGAACGAGCCAGCATGAGCACATCTGCACCACTGGCCGTCCCCACCCCGTCAAGAGCAAATCCATAGAACCCAGAACTTATTAAAAAGAAAACGACTCCTAAAAAAAACACTCGTTTATTCATTTTTCCCCCTTAGTTTAGCCATAGCCACAGGATCATTTCTGACGCTTGAAATGCCCTCTAAAACAAAAGCCAAGAGCACCGAAAAAACAACCGCGACAAGGGAAACAATAATACATATCATAGCCCGACTTGGCTCCGATCTTTGATACGGTACCTCTGCAAATTCCAGAATTTGAAGCATAGGTATTTCCGCTGCAACGGTTGCCCTTAACACTTCATGTTGTATTCTAAGTTGAGTATAAACCTGCCGCATCGCTTCCGATTCCATAGTCGCTCTACTAATATCAGCCATAATAGCCGGGAGGTTTCCTCCAACGAGAGGAATAAAGGCAACCGATTGCTCGAGTCTGCGCCTTTCCTCGTCAAGTAAAAGAATATTTTGGAAAACCTCGGCAAGGTGCAATTCCAACCTTTCCTGTTCAGCCCTGCTTCTATCAACACCAAGTTCGAGAAAACGGCTTTCCAGATTGATAACGGTAAGATTGACAACATCCCGTGCAAAGACAGGGTCTATATGGGTAAAACTAACACTTAAAACACCATTATTTTCATTATGACTTGGGCCTAAACCAGCCCTGAGCATTCCACGAGTCAACATCGCATGTAACCCATTATCGTCATACCATCCCATCATGGCCAAATCATCTATCACCGAATCAAGCAATGTATTACTTCTAAGTAAAAACATGGCCAGACTAGCATAAGTTTGGCCTCCCCTGACCCTATATCCTAACAGGGTTTCACGATCCCCAGCTGGTGCCCTACCCTCGGTAATAAGCATATAAGCCCTAGAACTGTACCGATTTGGAAGAGGGGATGTTTCTGGTGGCAACCTAATCGAAATAAATGAAAAAATAACCACACCTATCATGGCTATCAAAGTAATGCCAATTATCATTCCCTTTCGACGCCAAGGTATAGCAAAAAGATCCAAAAGACTGAGTTCTTCATCTTTTTCCACACCAGTATATCTATTTTCCAGACTCATGTTTTCCACAATACATTCTCCTTATTGATATAAAGAACACACGAAATATTTCGTTAAATTCAATATTTGTTATCCTTACATCCATTGTTTGTATATTTCACCCATTTTAGCAATCGCATTGCTAAGTGAATATTTTTTTCTCATATCCAAATTATTTTTAACTATTGCACTTCTGAATTTTCCATTAACATATAATTCTATTATCGAATCTATCATTTGATTGGGATCATCCAAATCAAACAACAATCCGTTCTTTCTATCGATAATCACATCAACATGCCCACGTATCCTTGAACACACAACAGGTAGTCCAGAAAAAAAATATTCCACTACGCCAATTGGGAGCCCTTCTTGCTTACTGGTTGATATCCCAATATCGGCAACATTGCATAATTTATCGATATCATTACGATAACCCAAGAACTGAACTGTTTCCGATAATCCCATGCCCCCAATTATTTTTTTATATCTATCAATCAGAAGACCCGATCCAGCAAAAATTATTTTCAATTGTCTTATTTTTTTATTCAATGCAAATATAGATTTGATCAACAAGTCATGATTTTTTCGTGGTATAAATTCTGCAACATACAATAAAATGAAATCTGTATCTTTAAAGCCCATTTTTTTTCTTAATTCATTTTTTGTTATTTCATCACAAGGCATAAATTTATCCAAATCAACTCCAACGCCATTTATTTTATATATTTTCTTACATATGGGGAAATATTTTTTTGCCATTTTATAATCCTCATCATTTATAGTTATAAGAGCATCTGTATGCCTTATGAGATACTTCTCAATAGGATAATACAAGAACCAATTAAACAGGGGTGCCCCCTTGTAAAAATGAAATCCATGTGCAGTATATATCACTTTTGTTTTTACGTTCCTAGCTACCAATCTTCCCAAAACGCTCCCTGTGGGAGTATGGCAATGAATCACATTATATTTGTTTGATAATACTATTTTCCTCAATTCTATATACGCCTTGATATTTTTCAGGCTGAAAGGATCTCTCCCTATAGATATTATATACTGGCGATCACAATCGAATACAGTTTCCTCTCCCGCAGACACATAATCAACCTGCCAATTATGCTCTTTGAACCAACGCATAAAAGGTCGGTTAAATTTTGAAAAATTAGCGGTGTTGGAAATAAAAAGTATTTTCAAACTCATTTTTTTGTCATGCACAAACTTTTTTTCCTTACGAGATCATATTTTTGCCTTTGTCCATATAAATACAATAATAATATTATAAACATAAAAATAAACCTACTACGATATCTAATTGCCGAACCAGAATTAAATACCCCGAATGGATAATGAATGAACAAAATTCCCGTGAAAATCATAAGATAACTTATTGGCAAAACTAAAGGTATACGGCGCTTAAGAAAAGTTTTTATGAAAACATATTTTGATAAATAAAAAAAGAAAAATATTTTTAATAAACTTTCAATTCCAGCGATTGCATGCAAAGGATTTTCCTTCATTTCGCCAAGGGTAGGTCCAAAAAAAGCAATAAACATACCCCATGGCAGGTGTCTAAAAAAATCATAGTCTTCCAAAAAAATATTATCTCTGGTCGCTCCTGCCCCAGGAAAAACGAAATATGCATGCATCCTTCCCGCATACAAATTTACCAAATCTCTCATTATATACAGAAACAAAATATTAATACATAAAAAAACAATAGCCAGCCATAATTGACCCATGGGCTTATATTTCAAGAAATTATGAGCCATGTAAATAAAAATTAAACCCTGCAAAATAAATGGCATAAATTGAGGATTAAACAATAGACATAAATAAAAACCCAATATATCAATTTTTTTTATCTTATAGTTTCCCTTTATGAAATCAATTATTAACACGGCAATAATGGCAGCAAAAACCAAACCAAATGTTTCTTTTGACCAGATAGATGTCCAAATTGAAAAATTTGGAAAACTTATTATTGTCATAAGAAACACATTATTGATATATTTTCTCAACTCTAGCTTCTCTACTGCCCATTTAATGATAAAAAATGAAATAAGCATTGCTGGAAAATTAGCAAGTATCATATTTCCCAAAAACAAACTGCCAATAATACGACCAAAAAAAAACATAAAAAATGTTGAATCGAAAAATATTCTTAATGAAAACGGAATAATAGTCCCACTTAAATAATTTTCTGTATCTCCAAGAGTTGTCAATCTTGCATAAATAAGGACAGAAAAAAGAAGATAGAATAAACGAATAATAAAATAACAAAGCCAAAATCGATTTATTTTATAACGATTTATAGACATCATTTCATTATCCTCTGTATTTTTTATAACAAAATATAATGGTATCAAATATGCCGTGTATACTTATTCTTTTTATACCTAACAAAAATATAACAATAATTTTTGAAAATACAGTGTCTCCAAGCATAGCATATACTTTTTTTCGTGTTTCAACTCGCCATAGTTCTTCATCTGAAAGCCAACTCCCTGCATAATGATGAATACAATAAGTATTTTCTGTTATATTAATTTTTCTAGTTTCTAATGATACAGGACAAAAATATTCGGTAGGATATGATGTAAACACACCGAGTTCCTGATAGGTATTATTTCGCTTTAAACCATATCTCAATAAAAGATTTGTAAATATTTTGGGGGATGGTGTAAGATTTAATGCGCCATCTTTTTGTATAAAATTATATGATTCATAAAATTCCATTAACTCTTTAGCAACAATACACTTTTTTTCCCCAGCAAACACCAAACCAGGAGCAATATTTTTTTTGTTTTCAAATCCGCTAAAACAGGTGTTTTGCAAAATATCCTCACTGAAAGGTTTTAATATTTCAACATCGATGTCTAAATATATTCCTCCATAACAATAAACCACATAAGCCCGTATATAATCTACGATAAACCCCCACTTATTTGCTTTCGCTACCTGTGCCGTAAAAGGCACCATGTCTACATTAAAATTATCTTCATTCCAAAGCTTTATCTCATATTCTGGACAATGTTTTTTCCAGCTTGCTATACACATTTCACCAAGCTCTGGCAAAGGATTGCCGCCAAACCAGCAGTAGTGTATTATTTTTGGTATCATTTGCCCCTCGATTTTGCTGTATAAGTCATGTCCATTCCTGTATATTCTTCTGAGACAATGCCCATTCTATTCTTTTGTTCTCTACGGCGCAATATTTGCAAAATGGTATTGGCTTGCTTAGAAATGTAAGTATTTCATGCAGAGAACGTGCTTTGTAAATGTCTATATAATCCCCCCCTGCCGTGTCAGCAGCAACTTCCAAATTAGCCCCAAAATATTTATTGAAATGATGTATATATGCGGGAACAGGACAAGTAAATAGTTTGCCTTTGCTCAAGTTGATACATTCATTCGACTGGGAACATCGTCTGAAACTTTCCAAAATGGGTTGCTTTCCATGCAGATCCAATTTCATTTTTCCCCACTTTATAACTCCATCTCTAAAAAAATAATAAACAACTACTTTATAGTATTTGGCCAAGCTATTTATCTGCTCCCAGTCAATTCTTATTGGGTAATTACTGATTCGTATTTTGACATGATTTTTCCTACAATTGCACCAAAACGCCTCAGATTGTTTTGACAAAAGCACTCCGTTGGTAACAATCGTTAACTCCCCTTTGGGAAAACATTTTCGCGCAACGTCTAAAAATTCAGTTATTTGGGTATGCAACAACGGTTCTCCACCTAAAAAATTAATATGCTTAATCCGTCCGTCAGTTAATTTCGCAAGGCGTTCACAATCTTTCACAAAATCATCAATCTCCATAAAACTCTCTTCAACAAGAGGGGAAAAATGACTACAACTTTTACAATTTAAATTACAATGATCCGCTAAATGCACTTCAAGCTGCAACATTTTTTTTGCCTTTGAACCTTTCTGCATTTTTAGTCTTGATCTATAGTTTCTTGAAAAAATCAACAAATTAATTGGTATCAATTTTCTTACAATAGCTTTGAAACGTGCATTCATTTGTATCATACCACCCCTAAATACTTCCTGTAAATAAAATTACGTAACCTAAAAGCAACATTATAAATAAAAACAAATAATTTGCCCAAAACAACTGAAATGTTACACACAAATATAAATAATCTGCCATCAATCCTCATGAAGTGAATATAGGAACATTTCTTATAGTAATTCTCATAAAAATACAGAAATTCACTCCTTTTAATCTCACAATAACCTTTTAAATAGCAAGTTACCCCAACATTCAAAAAAGAAAACAGATATGCGGAATATAGATAATTATCACCTTGCATTAAATTTTTTAGTAAATCATAAATACACTGATATGCATTTATCATAGGGTGTTCAGCATAGGAATTATATCTTTTTAATCGTAACTGCGCAATCAAACTGTCACTGTTCTTTGTATTATAATTATACAAAAAGGTGTCAACAAATTGCACTTGACTATATGCAAGCTTTAAAAATAACTGTACGTTAACAATTGCATCTTCAAAAATATTCGTCTGGGGAACGACATAGTCGTCATAAAGCTCTCTTTTGTATAATTTACCCCACAAAAATTTATGCTCGCAGAGTAAAAACCAAACTACTGGATTTTCATATTCCTTGATTGGGGCAAAATATCTGTTTTTTATACCGACTGCAGAAATTTCACGAAAATTGCCTACTACAATCGCAGCCCCTGTTTCTTTTTGCCTTTTATATAGCAACTCCAGTGCATCAGGTTCAACCCAGTCATCGCTATCAATATGAAAAACTAAATCGGAAACAGCCATGTCTAGACCTGATTTACGCGCCAATGGCAACCCTTCATTTTCTTTTTTGTGTATTACCTTTAATCGTGGGTCTTTTTCGGCATATTCATCACAAATTGCAGGACAATTGTCGGGAGACCCATCATCTACAAGAATACATTCATAATCGGTAAGTGTCTGTGATAAAACGCTGTCCAAACACTGTCGGAGACAATCTTCAACTTTGTACACAGGAATAATTACTGAAATAAGCGGCATAAGCGTATATAGGTACAACGTAAAAAACCATAAAAATATTGAAATATTTTACCTAAAATTAAAGAACTGTGATACATACTTATCAACATCTTATGATGGAAAGGATACCCCCAAATAAAAATAGATTTCTTATAATATTCCCAGAACATATGCACTTCTTCCTTTATAACATATTTACTTGCGATAAGGTAAGGAAACCCCATAAATTGCATATAAAACTTGGAAAATGCTGCATCCAGTAAACTCATATTTTCTTTTTGTGATAGCAAGATATAATTTTTTATCCAATCAAATATTGCAACTTGTTTGATCTGTCCAAATGGCTTATTATAGTCATCAAAATCCATATAAGAAAGGGTTCTTATAGTTGTATCACAAACTTGATTATATACAGGAACATCTATACAAACAATTTTACTTTCATCAATTTTGCTAAAAATTTGAACTCCTGTTATATAATCCTCAAAATTTGATTTTTCGGGAATATATAAATTTACCCATAATTGTTTGCACATTAGTTTATTCCAATTACTTTTTATACCTTCAGTTGTCAAGTAATATACTAAAGGTGATTGTATATTAATATCTATTGCGTTTGTTCGTTTACGATGTAAGATTCCATCTAAAAAAAAATTATACGCAGTAGAAATAATCATATCAGCACCTGATTTTTCATATGCCTCATAAAAAGTTTCTAATGCCTTGTGCTCAATCCAATCATCGGCATCTACAAACATAACCAAATTGCCCCTAGATTTATTAATGCCATTATTTCTTGCTACTGCTGGACCAGAATTGTCTTGGTAATAATATCTCACACGAAAATCTTTATCTTTATATTCCTTACATATCGCAGATGAATTGTCCGTTGAACCGTCATTAATTAAAATACATTCAAAATCTGTGAATGTCTGCACCAAAATGCTGTCGATACATCTTCTCAAATAAACCTCTGCATTATAAATTGGAATAATTATTGAAATAATAGGCATAGACCTCCTCATAAATCCAGACGGATTACTTTATTCCTCTTTCTCTAAATAATGGTACATTTTTTGCATAATTTCTATATTCCAAAACCATGAAATTATTCGTAATACTGGGAATATTTTTCCAAGGCTTTATTGATGTAATAAAATGAAATATTTTAGCATTCAATTTTGTTGCATGACAATAAGATTTACCCTTCCCAGCTATACTCAAAGTATAATTCCATTCTGGCGATAAAGAAAAATAATCATCTTTAAATAATAAAGCTATAACATCTTGATCATTGAAACGTTTTCTATATCGATTTGTGTAATAAATGGCAAGTTTAAAACAATCACGATACGAAATTTTTTCTTTGAATTTTTGGGTATCGAAAACCAAGACACCACTATTTAGATATCGCAACCAGTTGTCAAGAAGCATATATACTGCCGACCATTTCAAAAGATAAGAGTACATTCTGCTTTCTATATTTTCATGTGTAGTCTGACACTCCACCGCACCCATACAGAAATCTTGAATATCCAAATCGTATAATTCAGCAATGTCAGCCCTTGCAATCATATCACTATCACAATAAATAACCTTAGGATATTTATCAAGCCAGTATGGGATAAAAAGTCTTGAAAAGGCATCAACACTAAGATGTGAACCTGGCGCAGGTGCAATCGGAATTCCATCCAATACACCTTCAGTATTAATAAAATCAATCGTACAATGTGAGAATTTTAACATTTGATCCATTAAGTATTTTTTTGTTTTTTTTGAGAAATTTCTCTCAAAAATTATAAAATGATATTTTCGTTCCTGGTTTGAATTATCCATTAAAGATTGTAGCATTACGGCCATATAAGGAGCGAAATCCTCATTTGCGGATAAAACAATCGGTATTGCGTTTTGAATAAACCGCAAATTTGGCGGTTTAGATTCTGTACCTTGCCAATTATCTGCTAAACTTCTTGCCGTTGCCTCATCGTGGAGATAAATATCACGACGGGATTTAAACGTCTCTTTTATCGCACTCTGGATGGCTGGCGTAAACGGTTTTCCATTAAATTTAATTCTGCATTGCCACTCCAAAAAAATTTGACATGTTCTTCCGAAAGCCCTCTTAATTAAACTCCTTTTTTGTACCACCTTCATGGCATAATTTTCTCCCAAATATCTTTTCATACCCTATTCTGTCTTTGACTAATCATGACAAATTAACCTGCTATTATTTTTTCAATAAATTGTCCATAATCTATCGGATTATGTTCTTTTGCTATTCTTTCAAGACACAATTCACCTTTTTTACGTATGAAATTTATTCCACTTGCTTTATATTTAGAAAATATATCAACCAAAATAGAATGGAGCCCCTCTTCTATCTCCCTGCTCAAATTTGATAACTCTTGCTCATTTGAAAACAACGCAGTACCATATTCATTTTTGGTAACAGGAATAAGCCAACCACAATTGTTATTGTTTATCTCAGGCAAGGCTCTGATATCAGTCGATATTACAGGAACTCCTGATGCCTGCATCTCCAGAACAGAGTAGCCATAGGTGTCGTCTTTTGTCGGTAATAATCCAATATCCGAATTTTTAATGATTTGAAGAACTTCATTTTCTGGTAAGCCATTATAAAAATCAATCCAATCGGAATTTTTTGAAAAATAATCTAATGTAAACCCCTTTTGTTCTATTGTAGAATGAGTAACATAATCATTAATATTCATCCAACTAATGATTATTAATTTCAGTTTGCCATTAAATATTTCAAATGCATTCAACATTTCCATTCCACCTTTCCGAAAGAAATCATTACCAACAAAAATAAATATCAATTTATCATTTTTATGTTTGTCAAGCACACTCTTAACTAATAATTCTTGCGGCGGATGCAGAACTTTCATTTTTTTTGAAATTTTATCTTTATAGCTTTCGGGAAAGGATGCAAGCCAATTCATTTCCAATTTATATGCACACTTACTTAATGGCAAAATGGCTTTGCATCTTTTATCCGCAATTGCCTTTACTGCCCTTAAAGTCGGTGTTATATACCTTGGCAGTTCAGTTTCAAATTGACTTATCCAATTCATCGTGTTATCTAAAGATATTTGATTAAATAGATGCACACATTCAATATCTATTTTTCTATTAAAAATCACAAAACAAGTATTAGAAAAATAAAAATGCCATTTGCTCCACTTTTGTAAATAAAGCCCCGATTTTTTGAATATATCAAGCAAGACAAACAAACATCTGCTCAAGGTATAAATACGAATATATTTTGCGTTTTTGATTTTACCAATCACTAATCGTCTTGTGGCATAAAAATCTGAATAGTAAGCTATTTTCAATTTCGCTTTATTATACTTTTAGCCTTCAGAAAACATACATATATTTTTTCTTCCCAATGTTTTCTGAATCTAACCTATTGGTACAATTTTCCTTAAAATCGTCTTAATTTGTGGATAATATTCAATTACCGCTTTTAATTGCTTGTCATTTCCATTCTGTGCTACATTATAACTTAACAAAGTATCGTCATTTTTTTCCTGTTTGAGACTAATCAACAATAACATTCGTGAATAACCATTTTTTATGACAACATATGGGCTCCCTCCTTCAAAATAATTTATATTTATCACTGCCATCGCCCAAAACCAAATATCGTCGGCATAAGGAGCAAGCTTCATAAATAGTTCTCTATTTGTGAAGTCACTGTGAAAACACCCAGGAGGATATAAGATTCCAGCGCAACCAGTTGGAAAGACGCTTTCCAGCTGAGGATATGAAATAGAATTTTCTTGTGATAGAAACGTTTCATCGAAATAAATTTTTGGTTCGATACAATAATCCCATTTGAAGTATGGAACTGGAGCATAATTTTTGTCAACTTTTATTCCATGGGCACGATGGCAAATAATCTTTTTAGGAGATTGTTTATGTTCCATTATTAATCGTTCAAACCAATCCCGCGGATAAAAAATATCATCATCGGCTGTTATTATATAATCTTCAGGAAAATTTTCTATTGCTGGGACAAGTTTTGTATACGATTTTGTATCGTCACAAAAATTGACTTCAAGGCCCTTTTCGATTAATTTATCCATAATTTTCGGAATATTTTCTTTATCCTCATTTGCAACCCATAAAATAATCCTATCGGGTTTGATAGTTTGATCAAAAAGCGTAACAATTGCGTAAGGAGCGGTAATTGTAAGCCGCTCGCCGTAAGAAGTCAGCGAAACAATATATTGCGGTGATTTTTTCTTTGTGAGAGGTTTCAGTGTTGTAATTAAATTAGCGATTTGTCGCTTCTTATATATAGCGTAAATATTAATGTATAAATTTTTAAAATTAATTTGGATATGCCCCAAAATCAATATTAACCTTACAGGCAGAATGTTTTTCAATAGTCGCTTAATAATGTGATTCATACTAGACTTACGTACTTTAATAAATTTTGATATCCTTTGTGGTATTATTTTTTTTATAAGCCTAATATCTTTTAAAATTTTCCAACGGTAAAAATTTGTTTTTGGATACAATTCAAATAATTCGTTTAATTTTTTTAGTTTTTTCAGATCATTTTCTGATCTATAAGTTTCCTTTAACCAATTTAAACGTATGCTTAATTCGGGTTCAAATATTTTCATGTCTTCATATTTTTCTTTTAAAATGTTTATAATTTTATACCAGTTCCTATTTTCTTCGATGATCCCCTTCACCTTATTTTTTGTACTATTTGATAATGAGTTTGCGTTATATCGATAATTATACAATGGGACATTAACATATCCTATCCTTTTCGAATTACATACATTTTGTATGGTTATCACATAATCTTCACTACGACTGTATTCAGGAAATTCAACCATTAAAAGCAAATCACGTCTAACTAATTTATTACAAAGATAGGTACGCACTCGAAAAGATATTATATCTTTTATTATTGATATTTTATCAAACCCTGAAAATTTCTGTTCTATTACTTCTTTAAAACCATTTTTTTCATAAAAGCAATCACATATAGTTATATCATAATTTCCTGATATTGCTGCAGAATACATTTTCTCAACCATGTCTATTTCTATCCAATCATCACTGTCTATAAATTGAATATATGCGCCCGAGGAATTTTCAAAGCCATTTTTACGAGATAATGATGACCCAATATTAACTCTATTATGTATGACTTTTATACGCTCATCTTTTCCTGCATATTCATCGCATATCTCTGAACTACTATCCGAAGAACAATCATCTACGAGAATACACTCAAAATCGACAAATGTTTGCGCCAAAATACTATCAAGGCATTGATGGAGATATCGTTCAACGTTATATATTGGAATAATTATTGAAATTTCAGGCATTTCCTTCCTTCTTGTTTTGATAATAAAAAATAGAAATTATACGCCCTATTATAAGATATGATTTTCTGTAAAATCTTAATAAATATGATAATATTTTTGTATCGCCAATCTCTGTGATAATACCATAATATATAGTACTTCGAAAATTGTGATGTTCAATAATTATATTTGCTAATTCCTGAAAAACATTTTTTAATACCATCGTATTCTCAGCGAACCTTTCTACCGACTTTTGGGAGCCAATACCATGAATATCAAAAACTGAAATATTTGTTTCTATATGATAAAAAGTACTCTTGTACCTCCAATACTCATTTAAAAAATATTCCCAGTCAGATGCGATTTTCAAATTTTCATTATATAATCCATGTTTAAGAAACAAAGATCTCCTTAAGAGTGAATTTTGGTGGTTTATCCGCCTTTCCAATAAAAAATCAATTGTCATGGATTTGGGATATCGCACTATAGTATTATCGGTATTAATTCTATCACTATAAAAAATATCGGATGGGTTGCCACTTATTTCCTTGAAAACATTATCTAGGGTTGAAGAAGAAATAAGCCAATCACCACTGTTTAAAAATAGGCAATATTCACCTTTTGCTTCGCATATACCTTTGTTCATCGCATTATATATACCTGTATCTGGTTCAGAAACCCAGTAATTTATTTTATCTGCATATTTCTTTATTATCTCTACACTTTCATCGCCAGATGCACCGTCAATTACTATATATTCTAAATCCGTATATGTTTGGCAAACAACGCTTTGAATTGTTTTTTCAAGCCCACCCGCATTATTCTTATTGATGGTAATTATTGATAAAGTCTTCATAAGCAAGCCTTATTCCCTCTGCCAAACTGGTTTTTGGAGAAAAACCCAATGCTGTAATTCTGGTAATATCCAGAAGTTTCTGGGGTGTACCATTGGGTTTAGATGTGTCCCATTCAATAGCACAAGATCTATTTGATATGCCTTCGTACACAACATTCCGAATATTTTCCGCCAACTCTTTTATTGTCAAGTCTTCGCCACAGCCAACATTAACAAAATCCCCTGCCGAATTTGATAAATCACTTGCATTATTGTTTTGCATTAGCATTACAAGCGTTTGCGCAAGGTCAATGCTGCACAGGAATTCACGACGGGGAGAGCCATCTCCCCAAAGCGTTACGCAATCAGTGCCAGAGACTTTTGCCTTGTGGAATTTACGGATAAGAGCTGGCAATACATGGGAACTTGAAAGATCATAATTATCTCTAGACCCATATAAGTTTGTCGGCATCACCGAAAGGAAATTCGTCCCATATTGCTTGTTATAAAAAGTGCATAGTTTAAGAACGCTAATTTTAGCAATCGCATATGCTTCGTTGGTTGGTTCAAGTAAGTCAGATAATAGATATTCTTCCTTTATGGGCTGTGGTGCAAGCTTTGGATAAATACAGGAAGAGCCAAGGTTCATGAGTTTTTTTACTCCGTTTTCATATGCGGCATGGATTACGTTAAAACCTATCATTGTATTGGCATGCATAAATTCTGCGGGAAATGTTGAATTCGCACCAATTCCGCCAACTTTTGCGGCAGCAAGAAAAACATATTCGGGTTTGTTTTCGGAAAAGAAACGATCAACTGCGAGTTGATCTGTTAAGTCTAGCTCCTTGTGGGTTTTTGTTATGATATTGTCATACCCTTCTGATTTAAGTCTTTGTAATAATACACTTCCAACAAGCCCGTTATGACCAGCCACATAAATCTTATCATGTTTATTCATAATAATTATTTACCTCATACCCGCCGTTTTTTAAGTGCAGCTCTTTTTCAGCAAGTTCAACATCACTCGTGACCATCATTTTAACTAATTCCCGAAGTTGCACTTTTGGTTTCCAGCCAAGACAGGAAAGAGCTTTCGTTGGGTCGCCAACCAAAATATCGACTTCCGCAGGGCGAAAATATCTAGGGTCTATTTCAACAAGAACCTTATCCGTATCACGGTCTATTCCTTTTTCATCAATGCCAGTACCCTCCCAATATATGTTTATTTCCACCTCGGAAAAAGCCATCGTGATAAAATCGCGAACAGTGGTGGTAATTCCAGTGGCCATAACATAATCATCCGGCTCTTTCTGTTGAAGCATAAGCCACATTAGCTCAACATAATCGCCAGCATAGCCCCAATCACGCTTTGCTTCGATGTTACCCATATAGAGTTTATCTTGAAGCCCCAGTTTTATACGAGCAACGGCACGGGTAATTTTGCGTGTAACAAAAGTTTCTCCACGAATAGGACTCTCATGGTTAAAAAGTATACCACTACAAGCATACATCCCATAGGACTCTCGGTAATTGACCACGATCCAATAGGCATATAGTTTTGCCGCCGCATAGGGGCTTCGTGGATAAAATGGAGTGGTCTCTTTCTGCGGAATCTCCTGTACCTTGCCGAATAATTCACTCGTGGAAGCCTGATAAAACCTTACCTTTTTTTCCATGCCCAAAATTCGTATGGCTTCCAAAAACCGCAGAGTACCTATACCATCAACATCGGCGGTATATTCAGGAACCTCAAATGAAACCTGGACATGACTTTGTGCGCCAAGGTTGTATATTTCATCGGGCTGAACCTCTTGGATAATACGCACAAGATTGGAGGTATCCGTAAGATCACCATAATGGAGAACGAATTTTTTATCCTCTATCTGTGGAGCCTGATATAAATGATCTATGCGATCGGTGTTAAAGCTAGATGCCCGTCGCTTGATACCATGGACGATATACCCTTTTTTAAGGAGAAATTCCGATAAATAGGCTCCATCTTGTCCCGTGACACCTGATATGAGTGCTGTTTTCATTTCCTGTCTTTTATGTTTGCCATTAAAAGCATATCTTTAAACTTTCCATCTATCAAAACCGTGTCCCTTAAAACACCCTCTTTAATAAATCCAGCTTTTTCATAGGTCTTAATCGCAGGAATGTTGTCTATGAATACACGCAAATATACCCTATGTAGGCTTAGTGTTTCAAATGCGATCTTTAATATTTCCTTTGTTGCAAATAAACTTAAACCCTTCCCTATGTAATCTTTTTCACCTATAAAAATTCCAAATTCGCCGTTTTTATTTACATGATCGATATCACGTATGTAAACAGAACCTATAGGAAAATTATCATTGAGTATAATATATTGTATCGCTTTTCCTTTTGCAACCACATCGGAAAGCCATTTTTCTTGAGTTTGCTCTGTAAATTTTTCTCTGATCACAAAATTATTTCTTACAAAATCAGAATTTCGCCATTTTAATATAAGTGGAGTATCACTTGTTGTAATCTCTTTTAACGAAACCATTGCTAATTCGTTAATCCCTTTTTTTTATGCGGTAAGTACATTCGTTTTCCCCAAGGTAACAATTTTATTTCCTTGAAATTTTTATATTGGTTTTCATTAATTTCAGAATCAAATGAATTTGCTTCCAAAAGCTTTTGTGTAACCGTGTTACCTTCAAAATTCTTTAACAAATACTCATAATTTTCATTTGCAATGCGTTTCCGTTCATTTTCATTAAATAATAATTTTTCGACACCAGCTTGCACATCACACGTATTTTCAAAAAGATAACTATAATTTGACGGCAAATATTCATGAAATGAAAAAATCAAATTATCCTTGTTTTTATAAGCAACAACAGGGACTTTCAAACTCATCAAATCTATAATAGTATTTGCGCTTGCAAAAGGTATGCTATCAATAAAAACATCTGCACATTTAAAATATACTTTGTAGTTCGTTTTGGGACTTAATAATACGAACCTATTTGGCATATTTATTTCTTCAAATATTTTTTTTTGATCTTCATTAAAACAAGTAATCAAAACATGCCATAGATTTTCATTCTGTTCCAGAATTTTTTTTATCATTTCCAAATAGGGAGAACTATTGCCATCAAAAAGCTTATAAGAATTACATCCCGTCATAGTACAATATGAATCTTCAGGAACACCAAGCTCTTGTCTTGCGTTTAAGATTTCCCGTTCACTAAATACTGGGAATTGTTCTTTTTTAAGATAACATATACCTGCAGTATATGTGTTTCTAAAACCCCTATATTTCTGTGTAACAAACGCAGTAGATGACATGCATTCCCATATTAAATGAGCAAAACTCATTCCTAAAACTGAGTGTTGTGTAGAATGATTACAAAAAATTATTTTTATGTGCGTATATTTTTTTAACAATGCAAGTAAACCAACCGCAAATGAATCAAAATGTATAAACACTATCAACAACGTTGGCGAAAATTCCAATATTTTGTTTAGCAATTTTTTTAATATAAATTTTTCAAAAACAATATTTTTTGAATAGAAATCAACTCCATCTATTTCCGAATGCCCTTCAATACTTGAAACTCTTACCGATGCTCTTTGCATCAATAGCGTTTTTTTTGTTAGAAATAGTTTGCGCTTAAATGTCGAAGGAAAAGCCTGCATTGTATTGTTTAGTAATCCAGTATGTCCTCCAGTATCCCATATTTCTGATGCAAGAAACGCTATGTTATTTTGATTTAAAACGGGCACTACCACTGGACATGAAATAATTGACGATGCATATTCACCTATTTTTTTATCTAGGAAACGCATATCAAAAATAGGGTTCACTCTTTTAAATTCTTCATCAAAAGTATAAAATTTGGAAAACATCTTTTTTATCTTATTTTTTATACCAAGCATCTTATAACATTTCCATAACTTGAATCGATTTTTCTATAATTATATTTTGAGTCTCAAAATCCATTCCATAAAAAAGCGGCAACCTAACCAACGTATCACTAACATTATTGGTGTTTTCCATTTTACCCATAACCCGCCCATATTTTTGCCCCGCTGAACTTGAATGCAACGGTACATAATGAGAAACACTCATAATTTGGTTTTGCTTCATAAAGTTTATAAATTTAGTTCTGGCATTCAAATCATTAAACCGCAAATAATACATATGGGCATTGTGTTTACAATTTTTGGGAACATAAGGCCTTTTTACTATTCCCTTTGCTTCAAATTGCTCGAATATCTTATGATAATTATTCCAAATTTCTATCCTTTTATTGTTAATTTGCTCGCATTTAGAAAGCTGCGGATATAAATAGGCTGCAAGTATATCACTTGGCAAGTAGGAACTCCCTAATTCCACCCAAGAATATTTATCTACCTGTCCCCTAAAAAACTTGCTACGATTAGTACCTTTTTCCCGTATTATTTCTGCCTGTTCAATAAAATGCTTGTCATTTACAAGCAAGGCCCCTCCTTCCCCACAAGAGATGTTTTTTGTTTCATGGAATGAATAACAACCTAAACCACCAATAGAGCCACAAGGTTTATCCCTGTAATAACTACCGACCGCTTGTGCAGCGTCTTCGATAACCGCAATATTATAGTTTTCAGCAATTTCCAAAATTTTATCCATTTCACATGAAACACCAGCATAATGCACTGGGATAATCGCCTTCGTCTTTGTGGTTATTGCCTGCTCCAATAATTCTTCGTCTATATTTAAAGTCTCATTTTTTATGTCAATAAAAACAATTTTTGCACCGCGCAAGGCAAAAGCACTCGCAGTTGTAACAAAAGTAAAACTCGGACAAATTACTTCATCATCTGGCTCTAGACCAAGTATCAATGCGCTTATTTCAAGCGCAGCGGTACAGGAATTTGTCAAAAGTGCCTTTTGTGTTCCAGTTTGTCTTTCTAATATTTCATTACAAAGTTTTGTATATTTACCATCTCCGCTTATATGTTTTGAATCAATAGCTTCTTTTATGCACTCAAACTCGTTACCCAAAAAAGGAGCTTCATTGAAATTTATCATAATATTTTCCAATTATATATAACAAAAAATATTTCATACATGAAACATTCTCATTTATTTCTTTCTATTTTGTGCAATTATAAAATTATTCACGTAAATATTCCCTTCTTTATTAAAGATATTTGATAAAATCATTCCTGATAAATTAAAAATAATGCATAGCAAACTCATCATCAATTTCCCTATTCGACTTAGATGTAAAATTCGAAATAAGTAAAAAGTTGTCGTTGATACTATTGCTTTAACTCCGCAGGTTAATTTTTTATAAACAACAATTTCTAAATTCGCTTTTCGAAACATGTCCGCTATTGCATAGGAAGAAAACCTGAAAAAATCATAAGGTTCTTCGTGTTCTTCCTGAAGAAATGGAACGGAAATCATTAGATAAGCCCCAGGTTTGGAGACACGACACATTTCGCTTAAGATCTCCGTTGGATTTGGAACATGTTCCAATACCTGCGTGGACAGAATACAATCAAAATAATTATCATCAAAAGGAATGATTTTGCCGTCATAAAAAAAATCTGCTTTGCTATTTTTTCTACCTAACTCAGAATTGTACTCTAGTCCGATATATTCAGACGTTTCAAATAATTCTGAGTACGGTTTTTTCCCGCACCCAAAGTCTAATACTTTTCCTGTAATGAATTTTTTATGCTCCTTAATTTGCCTACTCAAATCTCTACTTGCTAAAAACCATGGGCTTGAAAGAGAATTAACCCCACTGTTATACAAACCTCGCACTAATTTTCGAATTATACGTTTCACAATATTGCTTTTCGGTCTTTGTCTCCTGAAAAAATCACAAATCAACCTAGTTGCTAATTTATTTTCTCTAATCTGAATTTCTCTAAATTCAATACCTGTTTCACTTAAAATACCATCATAAACAGATGTGTCTTTGCAATGAACACCCGAATTATCCATACCGATATTTTTCACAAGAGTTTTTGCGGGGAAAAGACATAACCCCTTATTAAGATATATCTCTGCTGCCCAAAATACTGCCCAAGTATCTAATTCTCCTGCCTTGTTTGCAATAATTTGCTGAAATAAATTGTATGTGCCATAAAGATTGAATTTATAAATATCTTTTTTGGACATCAGTGAAATATACTTATCTGGATTTTTATCGAAATATTTCCATCTATCAGCCCAAGTTCCCCAACCCCAACAAGACGAAGTATAAGAAAAAAAAAAGGAAGATACTTTGTTAGTATTTATAGCATATTGATATCCCGTGATATTCCAAACTTGCTTTTCGTTTTCATATGTATTTAGCGCATTATTCATGAATTCAAGAAAATATGGGCTCGTTTCAATGTCATCTTCTAGAACAATAATTTTCCCGTATTTATTGACAACCTCAGTCACACCATCAATAATTGACTTTGCCAATCCTTGATTTTCTGTATATTCTTTTATTGTGATCGTCTTAAATCCAGAAATTGTTTTGATATAATTTCTTACTTGTTCTACATTCTCTTCGACTTCTTCATTTTTTTGAGCGTCTGAAAAAATGAATAAATCTGAATATGTTGCCTCTTTATTTCTTTTTAGTGCTTCTATAACTTTTTCTGTGTGCCTAGGACGGTTATATACAAATAACACAATAGGTGCTAAATTTTCCATTTTGTACTTTGTCATGCAGTAATATCAAATACTCATTAGAATCTTCTAATTTTTACTGGATTCTGTTCATTTACTATTCTGAAATGTGTAGATAACAGATCGTTTGCATTTCAGTATGGGAAAATAACTTTTTGACCTCATAAAAGCATTTATTTCCGTATCAGTCTCTAATAAATCATTATTTAAATCTTCTAGCAAAAAATATTTTGGGGAATATTTACTAAAATCAAATTTCTTTAAAATTTGCAGTTCCATTCCTTCAATATCAATGTCAATAAAATCGATATTTTGATTAACAGGAAGATATCTTTTCAAAATATCATTTATAGATAAAACGGGTATTTCTATTTTTTCCTTTAGAGCCCACCCATTATTTATGCGGTTTTCAGAAAGAATCGGATCAAATGAATTTAAAGCTGCTTCAGCAAAACTATAATATAATAAATTTCCTTCTCTATCGGATACTCCACATTCAATGTTGATATCTTCGGAGCGCAGTTCATTAAACCTTCTCATGGATCCAGGTGTGGCATCAATGTTAATCCCTCTCCATCCTTTCTCATAAAAATATTGAGTATTAGAAAACTTTATTGGATCATGCGCCCCAATATCGACATAAAACCCTTTATAATTTTGTTGGCCTTCATAAAGAGACATTAAAAGCATATCTTCTCCATCTTGCGAATATGATTTTCTAAAGTATTTATTGTACATGAGAAAATTTGCTCTATTCCCAAAAATAAAATATTGGCACATACCTATTTTTTCCCTAGTTATCGGAAGCATAGATTTTAATTTTCTCATCATATTCATTGGTGTAAAAAATTAACCTCCCATTTACCTTTTATCAGATAAGAAACGCCATGGTGAGAATCTTTCCCCGTTCCATAATAGTTGCCCTTGATAATCTCAATTGCACCGAGTGCAAATTTTGGCCAATCACTTATATCACCATTTTGTAATTTAATCAAACCAGCGATTCTTATTTGCGGCATACAAATTGCAATATCATTAATATGACATGAGATTAAATTGTACCCTTCCTTAACATCTGCTAAAAAATTTTGATACCCAGAATATAAGATACTGATAGTAGAATTATTTATGTTATCATGCAGAGAAAATCCCAAATCGATTTTGCAATTCTTCTTTGATTTAATGATAAAATTAAATATGATATCTTCTCCAGTTGTAATTACCGATGTTTTTTCACCAGATATTCTTGAAACATAAAAATCGGTAAAAATGATCTCTCTTGTGCCTTCTCTTCTATCATCATTTTCTATGTTAACCAAGGAATTATTTATATACCCAGTAAGGTACCTACCAATCACATCGCCAACGGTTCCATGAGAGGAAACTACTCCAGCTTCAAGCAAAAGACCTGTCTGACAGAGTTGTTTGATGCTCCCCATATTATGGCTGACAAAAAACACCGTTCGCCCTTCGCCAGTACTCAAATCCTGCATTTTCCCAAGGGCTTTTTTCTGAAAAGCCGCATCCCCAACAGCCAACACTTCATCGGCAATCAATATATCGCTATCCAAATGAGCAGCCACGGCAAACGCCAGGCGGACGTACATTCCACTGGAATAACGTTTTACCGGCGTATCAATGTGGTGTTCAATTCCACTGAATTCAATAATGCTATCCATTTTTTCTGCGACCTGGCGTTTCTTCATGCCAAGTATTGCACCATTAAGGTAAATATTCTCCCTTCCTGTTAATTCAGCATGGAATCCTGTGCCTACTTCCAATAAACTTGCGATTTTTCCTTTTATCTTGACGCTTCCTTCCGTAGGGGCAGTAATGCGAGAAAGAATCTTTAATAAGGTGCTTTTGCCGGCACCGTTTTTTCCGATAATTCCTATGCGATCTCCTCTTTTTACGTCAAAGCTTATATCTTTGAGAGCCCAGAAACGATCTTTGTCTCCAGCGTACTTGTTTTCTCCAATTCTCGAATTCGGATCTTCTTTTCCCCGCTTTAAAGCGATCCATGTTTGGATATCTTTGTGGAGACTACGATTGTTAATTACCCCCAAACGATACATTTTAGAGAGGTGTTCAATTCGTACTGCTATATCGGACATCTTCTTTATATTACATCAACAAAGGTTTGTTCATTCCTGTTAAACAGGATGAGTCCCAGAAAAACCAGCAAAACGGTAATTCCCAGGCTTGAAATTATCATACGCCCATCTACTGAAGCCGAGCCGAAGAACCATTTTCGGAAAAGTTCTATGGGGGCACAGACTGGATTTACAAAGGCAATCCAACTGAATCGTTGCGGAATTTCCGAAAGGGGAAACACAACCGGGGTCGCATACATAGCCAAACCGATTGCAAATGATACAAGATGGCGCAGGTCACGGTATTTGGTGGTTAGGGATGAAACTATAAGTCCCGATCCAATACCGATGGCTGCCAGCCAGATAAAGAGTAAAGGGAAAAGAAGCAAAGACCACGAAGGTTGTACAGGGGCTCCTGTAGCAATATAAAAAACAAATATAATCAGCAATAAGGCAAACTGAATGGCGGTTTTTATCAGGTTCGTGAATGCGAAATTGACAGGAACCACAAGGCGCGGGAAATATACTTTCCCAAAGATATTTGCATTTGTGATAAACGTATTGGATGAATCGGTGAAGCAAGCGGCGAAAAAGCCCCAGAGCATGGTTCCCGAAAAATAAAAAAGGGTATGGGGGATACCATCGGTTCCGATTCCTGCAAGATTCCCGAAAACAAAAGTAAACATAATCGTGGAAAGAATGGGATTGATTACAAACCACAATGGCCCCAGAATGGTTTGCTTGAATTGTGTTGTAAAGTCCCGTTTTACAAAGAGAAAAATCAAGTCCCAGTATCGGATTAGTTCACGGATTCGTAAATCCAAGAGTTTCCGTTTGGGGGTTATGATTAAAGACCACTTTTCTTCAGACATTACTGCTACCCAAATATAAATGTGTTTTTTCTTATGTGCTTATTTGCTTGCCAAATTTAACACCATTACTATTTTGTACAGCAAAATATTTTCTCTATTTTTGTCAAATGCATTCTATTTATTTCATCAGGTGTTGCGACTTCATCTGATCCCATAGAAGTTACATTGAAACCAGCAGATATTAACCTATCTGTATAATCATTTCCATACTTACGCACATGGTCGTGCTGTCCAAAAGCTATACGCCTTCCCTCCTCAGTATCAAATGGCTCATCGATACCAATGGATGGCTATGCCCTCTTCCTGCTCTATCACGGAAAATTCATGATGGTCCGATGTTACCAGTGGTTCCCCGCTGGTTGTGGCAAGCCCTAAGGCAACCGCATCGGCAAGCGAGATTCCGTGGGTTTCCTTGAGTCGTCCGGCTTCAAGGAAAACGGCGTCGCTCAATTCCTCTACAATTCGAATGGGCAATCCAAGGGCATCCTGAAACATTTCCCCCGCTTTGTCCTTGCCGTCGTCACGGAAGAAGCCATAGTAAACCTCAAGAAGATTGTACTTGCTCATGGTAAGCCGCAGTCCACCAAGGGCGGCTTTTTCAATCAAGTTGCCGACAACTTCCCATCCTTCCTCGCGCTTGAAATAGGCGATGAGGGCACAGGCGTCAAGAACGAGGCCGTTTCGCATTCTCGCGTTCCTTGTCTTGTTGCCGTTCCTCAAACAGCCGCTCCGTCGAGAACGCACAGTCCTTGTACTTTCCCGCCAGGCTTCTAATATAGGCAAGCCGTTCCTCGACTGTCTGCCCACCGCTCCCAGCAAGGGTCGGCTGGCTCAGGCGGACTTCGAACGGAAAACCCTGGTGAATCTGCACCTGCCTAAGAAAGATGTTGATTCCGTCCGACATGGTTATTCCCAGTCTTGAAAAGATAGAATCCGCCGCTTCTTTCACCATAGCGTCGGTACGGATTTGAATCGTGGCGTTTGTCATAAAGCCCCCTTAGTCTTATCCAAGAATACCACGTTAGCCTACAGTTGTCAACACATTGGCAGGTAGGGCTGTAGCACTTTGGCCATTTTCCTCGGTTATCACCGCTTATCCTGCGTTATTTTCGCTTGACATTCTTCTATGTAATTTCTCCATCCAAGTCTGCTCCCATTTTATCCTTCATTACTTTTGCCAGAAAGGGAGGCATGGGGGCCGATCTTATAAGACGGGTATATCCTTCCCTCCACCTGCATCCAGTCGCTCAAAAGCTCTACGTGATATGGCAAGCTTTTCATCGAGCGTCATGGTTTCGATTTGTGGCATGGCCTTCTCCTTGACAAAAGTCATGATGAATCTGTGGGTATTCGTCAATATTCGCCATCAATCTTATTTTTATTTCAAATGAAACAATAAATCCACGTCACAGAGGGAAAAGACTCAAGGGTGAAGCTTGTCGAGTTCCTTAACGTTTTTTAAGATCTCGTCCAGCGTAATGCCCTCTAGCAGCTTTTCACGCTCGGCGGTGTAGTCGCCTTGTCCTTGGCTGAACTGCCTTAGAAAGTACGCCGTACCTACGGCCCCTAATTCCTTTTCCAGTGCGGCCATTCCCAGCTTGCGAATTAGGGCGGGATTGCGAAAATCGATTTCAGCGCCACTGTTCATTATTGACCTCCCAAAGCCATCGCACAGGATTAGTTACCTTGACTTTCAAATCAATTCTATCCAAGATTTTAAGCAAATGGTCATCGGTGGTTAGAAATACATCAACCCCGCTCGCTTCCGCCAGCGCTATGTGTACTATCTTGCGACAAATCGTCAAACGGACGGTTCAGACAGCAAACATCCATATATATTCTCAAGTTAAATTTTCCTACTGATTGATTATATACGCATCACAAGTAGCCATGTCAAGCAACCGCTCAAAGGCCCTGCGTGATATGCGTCAGGCGCTATCGGCCTCCGCTATCGCCCCGGCGGGCGCACGCTCCCCCGGAGCGATAGCCCGCGACGGCCCCCAGACTGCCTGTCCAGGTAATCCCG
>Ga0209755_10002512_pt1 | contig 25121 bp, 24 predicted proteins | sample TergutCo191P1_FD_187301 | JGI IMG/M metagenome (GOLD analysis project Ga0209755, IMG submission 187301) | Cornitermes sp. P1 segment gut microbial communities from Petit-Saut dam, French Guiana - Co191P1 (SPAdes) (version 2) | ecosystem: Host-associated > Arthropoda: Insects > Digestive system...
GGCGCTTTTTAGATTGAAAAAGGCGCAAACATAACGTTGGATTTTCGGTACTATATGGCGGAAGATTTCAAGCGCACCTATCCCGAAGCGTTTTGTACCTATATCATGCCACGTAAAACAAGGTTTGCGACGACGGAACTTGCCAAGCGCAACGTAAGCCAAAGTGAGAAACTTATGCGCACCAAAGCCATGTATGCGGAACTTTGTTGGTTCAACGCGGACAATAACAAAGACATGTTTGACGCGATTTATCAAAATGACTATACCAAAAATTCGGTTGCGGGTTTCCGTGAACTTGTAAAAAACGAGTTGGCGCGCGAGGTGTACCATGGGTGCTAAACTTTGGATTTTTGGCGGTATAGTGGCGCTTGTGTTATGGGCAAATTTGTTGCCGGATTCCGCCGAGCGCCAAGCCCGTCGCCCAAAGACAAAGGCTGCGATTGAACAAGAACAAAGGGCGGGCGTTAATGACTTCGTTGAAAATTACAAAATAGATGCGCATAAGCAACGCGAATCGATGCTTGACATTGTGAGATTTTTCGAAGGTACAGAGCGCGACGGTTACGCGACAAGGGGTCACACCGACGGTTTAAGTGTTGGGATGATACAAATGAACGTCCACCCTTCCGCACAAACTTTGAACTATGCCGTAAATCACTTGATAACGAAACACTCACAAGTCGCGCGAAACGTGCTTGGTGGTGATTATGCGCACATCAGAAACGTGTTTAGGCGGGATGCTTCGTACGTGTACAGGTACTTTTTGAACAGGACGAATTATGACAGGTACGCCCCCGCGATTGCACGGTTGATGGCGACCGAGCCCGGCGTTGAAATACAAGTCCGCGACATGAACGCGCGATACGAGCGCGCGGGCGAAATTTCCAACATGTACGGGTTCGAATCTATGCGCGCGATGACGTATGCTTTTGACAAAATGGTTCAATGGGGCGGACCGTCTACCGAGTATTTGTTTGCCACCGCATTGCAAGGCTTTGATAAAAGCCAAGTAAACCTTGACACGATTTACACCGATTACTTTATGAAAAAGTATTCAAAAGTTTTTAACGGCAGGTTAAGAGACCAAGCCTCGTTTCTTGACGCAAAGTACTGGTTCCTTGAAAACTTGCGCTCGCAAGGTGGCGACAACGCATTAATGGAGTACTATATGTTGAACCTTGTGGATGACGCGACAAAGCGGGTCAAGTCCCACATTGACGACAAGCGCGGGCGAACGATTTTGACGCTTGACGCGCGACGCAATGATAACGGGACTTGGATACACGGGCATACGATTTATCAAACTTTTCATACGCCTAACCAAAATTTCCTTAACCAAAAGCGCAAGTGCTTTTCGAAATTGCATAACTCGATGATAACCGCGGGACATAATCCAAACCACGACCAAGCGCGTTATCATTTGGACCCTGTAAACAAAATTGATTACATGTTTATTGCACCGCACCACATGCGGGTGAATACCGTAACAAATAATAATGTCACGGTACGAGCTGTGGATTAATCAATCTCGTCGTATTTTTTATTGCTGCCTTTGAATTTTTCGATTGGGTACTTTTTGGCGCTTTTTTCAAGTTTTTGGGTCATTGCTTCCGTCATGTCAATTTTGTACAATTGCGCGAAACGTAGCACGAAATACAGCACGTCCATTAATTCGTCTTTGACGTCTTGACCTTTTTTCGTGTTGAAAATGTCTCGGGATTCTTGGTCAGTTTTAAAGCGGAAGATTTGCAACAACTCGCCCGCTTCCGTTGCAATTGAAATCGCAAGTTCTTTGGGCGTGTGGAATTGGTCCCAATCGCGGTCTTCGTTAAACTTTTGCACCATTTTGATTATATTTTCCATACTTGATTGTAACACGAATATTTGGTATTGACAAAGCGGAATAATAACACTAGTATATCTTATGGGGCGAAAAGCCTTTTAAAGATATACATAAAGATTACATAAAGGATATTTCATGAGAAAACTTCTGCTTGGGGCAAGCATTTTGATATTAACGATTGTGTGTGCGTGGGGATTGACCCCAAGTGCCAAAGTTTCGCATGTCAACGCGGCAAGTCCAAGTCCCATAGTTCCGAATTACAGTTGGTACAATCCGTCGAACAATTCGTTTGGCATTGATACCGCCGGAAAGTTGCTTGCGTTTTCGCGCCTTGTGGGTGGATTTAATGACGAGATAAATCCGTTTGGTTGGACCGCGCAAAGTTTCGCGGGCAAGACCGTTAAATTAACCGCCAACATCGACGCGACGGGGCTTGATGAACTTGTTTGGGACCCGATTGGTTACAGCGACGGCGAATACAACTTCCCTTTTGCGGGAACTTTTGACGGAGATACCTATATGGTTTTCAATCTTAATGCGGGGGGCGAAACGCTTTTCGGGCATGTCACGGGCACGGTGATAAATGCCAACGTTATGAATTATGCGACCTTTGCGGGCATGGTAAATACGGCTTTAAACGGCGTCACGTTGCCAAGTTCAATCGACACGGTCGCCAAAGCCGAAGCCCAAGTTATCGGTTTGGTTGGGGCGCAATACACAAAGGCGATTGGGCTTGTGTCGCACGGGTTTAGTCCCGCAGTCGACGGCACGAAACAAACTTGGCAAGGCACAAACGGGGCGTACAATTTCACGGCGCTTGGTGTGAATTATAATCTTGTCGTGCAGGCGACGCCTTTTGTTGGCATATTGGGCGTACAAATTCAAAACAAGCAACTTAACACGGTGCTTATTGGTGCCGACCAACAATTTACCGCGAAGGTAACGCGCAATGACGGCGGAGATACTTCGGGCGCGGGCATTGTGTGGCAAGTCGTGGACCACGGAACCCCAAAGACCGCGGGTACACGTATGCACCCGACGATTAACGGGCTTTTGGAAATTAATACTCACGAAACCGCGGCACAAGTAAAAGTTATCGCGACCTTTATGGGACCAACGATTGAACAAGACGAACACGACGAAATCATTATAACTATTGAACGTCGTGCCTTTCCAACCGCGCAATTGCAAATGTTAAAGGACAATTACTTCCCCGATGTGGAAGACGTCGAAGTCGGCGGAAACATGATTATGTTTCCCGAAGTTCCGCAATATTACTTTACCAACAATATTTCGGGGCAAGAGTTTAACGACATCTTGGTTATTCAATACGGGATAAGCACGACGCAAAACGTAGCCAACGCCACGTGGATTGACACAAGGAATTTGATTGTAATGGGGCTTGAATCGGAAACGCGTTATTTTGTGTATGTGCGTTATGTGGGCTCTATCGTATACGGGGAAAGCGCCGCGACCTTTGCATTTATGGTGACGACGACCGCAGGGGCTCCGCGTTCGCCTTATACTCCGCCAAAGGAGTGGCTTGATTACAGCACCGCCGTGGCGATTTCGTGCGTGTCTTGTATCGTGGGCACTGCGGTAATCTTGTTTTGTGTGTATTGGTTTTATTTGCGCAAAAACGAAAAGTTCAACGCCAAGGTAAAAAGTATTCTTAAACGAAAACCCAAGGCATCTTGACATCTTGGCATGAAAGTGTTATAATACCGAAATGGCAAATGATAAACGACAAGAGATAATGATTGGCGTTTCAGGTGGTTATCAAGACGAGCGTATTGAACGTATCGCGGAAAAACTCCGCGAGATGACGGGCGAGAAAAAAGAATATCTTAAAGAAATCAAATTGACGCGCTTTGGCAATCGCGAGGGCAAGGCGCAAATCTTTGACATGGTGGACGTTTGGAAAAGCGATTTTTACATTTTGGAAGACGTCGGGAATTTTAAATACGACAGTTCTTTGGATAGAACGCGCCCTGACGAGCGTTATGTGGATTCTTTGCGTGCACTTGGCGCGTTAAAGCGTACCGAGTTAATTCCCGGGCGCATCAACATGGTGTCGCCGCTTGGACCTTTTTCGCGCGGGCATCGTGCAAGCGAACACAAGACGGTAGCCGAAAGCCTTGACGCGATTGACGCCGTGGAACTTTGGTCGCACATGGGCGCAAACACCGTGATGTTCACCGACCACCATGCGTTCAGCGATTTGCAACGTTATTTGCCAAATGTCGCGATGTCAAATTTAATGCCGGTTTACAGTGTGGCAAAGGAACTTATTAAAAATGAAGGCGCGCGAAATATCACCCGCGACAACATGATTATTGTGGCTCCGGACGAGGGCGCACGGGCACGCGCAGAATTGTATGCCAAGGCGTTGGGTCTTGACATCGCGATATTTTCAAAGAACCGCGACAAGACCAAAGTCAACAGTGACGGCAGTCATCCTATTGTGTTGTCGAATTTGGAAGAGATGTTCAAATCTTCAATCGACGGCAAGGACGTTGTTTTGATTGACGACATGATTGCGACCGGCAAGACCAATATCTTGACCGCGGAAACTTTGAAAAGCCTTGGTGCCAAGAAGATTATTTCGGTTGCGACGTTTGGGATTTTCAACAATGGGGGCTTGAAGAACTTTTTGCACGCGAAAAAGAACGACCTTATCGACAGCATTTATTGCACCGACTTGTCCTATTTGCCGGAAGAAGCAATTGGGCACGATTGGTTGAATCCTGTGTCGGGGGCGGAACTTTTGGCGGCGGGGATTTATCACAACAACCAAAGCCGCACCACGCAAGAATTCACGGAAAACATGGGGACTTATTACCAAAAACAACAGCATCAGGTTGACGAAATGCTTAAAGAGGTGTAAACTACACAGACTACACATAGGAGGAAATTATGGCAATATTTGGATGGATTATACTTGTAGTGTTCGCTTTGGTCGGGGTTGCCGTCATCGGTTTCGTTATGGCGGAATTCTTTTGGGCACAAGTGCGCATATTTCAAATTAAAGTTGGTAAAGACGTCGAAGTTGCAAACGAAGACATCAAGGCGCGCGCGGAAGCAAAGCGTTTGAAAAAGGAAGCGAAGCGCAACCACGTCCCTGCACCAAAACCCGAACCCAAGATTGAACACGTTGCACCAAAGGTCGAAGAACCAAAACCCGAAACAAAAGCGGAAGACTTTTGGTCGGCACCCGAGCCTGTGCGCGAACCCGTGGCGGAAGCCGCACCCGAACCTGTAACTCCCCCACCTGCACCTAGTTCGTCATTTTCTAACACTTTGTCGGAACTTCGAAACCGAACAGGGTTGAATGGCTGAAACCTTCGAGCACAATGTTTGCGCGGGTTGTGGCGGGGCGTGTTGCACCGAAGGCTTGTACATAACAAAGAAAGAATACGAAAACTTGCCACATGAATTCAAGGCGAAACTTAATTGTGCGCCGTTTATGAACGGGTACCGCAACAATCCCGGCAAGTGTGGCTTGGCGGGCGACAACGGTTGCATAATCCCCGAAAACCAAAGATTTTTGGAGTGCAAACTTTTCCCGTTCGAGGTCTTGACATTGGACAAATTAACAATCAATTCGTCTGCGAAAGGACATTGCACCGGCATCTCGCAGTTCACAAACAAGGATTATTTGCGCAAATGTCGCGAACTTTTACACCAAAGCGTACAAGACGGCACCCTGACCCAAGACGACGTGAACTCTATCCGCAATAACGAGTACGAGATTAATTAAAAACCGATTTGTGGCAGGAGCTCTTTTTCAACTATGGAAACCGATGGATTTATTTGTGACAAATCTTGTTTTGTAAGTTTAACTCCGTCAAGGTGGAAAAGATCGAGGATGTCTTTGACCGCCGATTTGCCCGCTTCTTCCAATGCCATGGATATGCCTTCCTGGGCAGATTCCATAATTGCCCTTGGCGAAACGATGTATAATTCTTCCAAGTTTTCTTTATAATCCGAAAGCGCGTTCGCAATGTCTTTTTTGAACTTACTGTAAAAATCTTCAATTTTGTCACAGTCCGCATAATATTCATCGGTAAATTCGATAAACCTGTCGCCCAGATATTTGTGGTACTTTTCGGTCATGGCGTCGGCGTTTTTCAAGTAATCGCGCATTGTTGTTATTACGTTTTGGTCAAGGGTTTCGTCCGCGACACCGTACTCGGCATAATCTTTGCGGATTTTGTTGAACTCTTTAATATCAAGAGAAACCCTTACAATTGGTTTGATGTTGCTTCCGACAATACGACGCCAACACTCGTCCGCCAAACCATACAAAACTTTGTAGGTTTCTTTGGGGTCTTGCGGGCGGAATTGAACTTTTTGGGTTTCTTCTTCCATAAATACTTTTCGTTCACTCATTCCCTACATCATACCCGAGAAAGGCGCGTTTGTCAAGACCGGTGTTTTTTAAGCAAAAGCACAATCCCTGTTATTATAAGGGTGACCGTCGCGCACATCACTGCTATTGCAATGAAAGCCAAGTACATATAACCGCCAAGGTTATAATTGCTTGAAAGCAAGTAAACTATGAATTGAAAAAGGCTGTGTGTTTTCCATGTCATTACATCTGCTGCACCGCCTTTGTGAAATCCGGCAGGCGTACCGTGGTGAACCGAAATCAAAGGGATAAACATAAACGCAAGCAAAACACTTCCAATAATTATAAGAATTATTCCAAGACGCTTTTTGCTTTTCATTGGTGGAGCATACCATTTTGTATTAGGACCGTCAACACTTTTGATTTGTCGCGGTTTAATAGGTAAGTTTATCGCGTAATCATTTTGAAATTTGAACCAACCGAGATATAATAAAGCATGTAACAAGTGAAATCGTTTTGTGCTTTTTTTGACCGCACGAAACGCACCCATGCCCGTTGACCCACCCATGATTATTCAATGCAAGTTTTCATGAAATCTTTACCAAATTCAGTAATTTTATAGCACCCTTTTCGGAAATCAATAGACGATATATCTCTCATTTTATTTATGCTATTGCAATACTCTACAATACCATTTTGTGTCTTTGCTTGATTTAACAAATTATCGTATGGCGTGCCTTTTCGTTTCATTATTTCTGGACCAGTGAAGTGCAACTCTCCAATGTTGCCGATACTTGTTATCTCAATAAGACCTAATCGTGATATACTTGTCATACTTTTTGAAATCGCATTAAATGATAAGTCATTTATATTGCCGATGTAGAACTCTGGGAAATCTTGATGTGTTTGCTCTATTTCGTCAACACCTTGTCCGTCAGTTTTCCTTATTCGCAGTTTATAGATTGGTAACAATAACGGCAAAAGTCCATGATAATTTTTTATTGCTTTCAATAATTTTGCGTCTTGTGTGCTTAATTGCTTGATAACATCGACATAAGATGGGTGGCATTTTTCACTTGTTCTATTATCCATACTGCTAATAATAATATTCTCAAACATTTCGCGTAACTCGTCTTGGTCTATTGTGTAACGCAATGCTTCAAGTGCATTCCCGAGAATATTCATTTCTGGTTCTTTTCTATTTATCTCTGGTATTGCGTTGTATTTTAATTCTAATTCTTTTTCAAATTGCTTAACACTGTATTCACGCTTGATTATCCATTTTTTGACGGGAGCAAGCAAAGCATTGAAAACACCAAAAACCGTGCCTAGAAAACCGCCAACTTCTTTCATCGCTGGTTGCAATCCATCTTGATATGTTTCTTTCGCAACTTCTTTTGCTACGCCAATTATGATTTCCTTTGTATCGTTATCCATATTTCTCCTTTATATAAACCTTACTTGCATACTTAATTTGATAAAGGTTTTGCCGTTTTCTTTGTAGAGTTTTGCATATCCATGTCGGGTTGTGGAAGCACGCTCGAACTTTGTATTTTTCAGTAGGTAGTTTTTGAAACTATCACGATTGAAAATGTGATATGCCAAGACATCGCCTTTCTTTGTGACGATAATGTAACCGCCGTTTGCGTCATCAATTCCACTCCACTTGTGGGCGGGTGTCATACCAAGTGCCGTATTGCAAAGAAATTCTTTGAACTTGTGAGAATAGAAGTTATCAACCTTTATTTTAAGAAAGTCGTGTTGTTCAAGTAATTTGACAATATCAACGCAAGAGATAATGTTTTTACTGTAAGAGTGATATAACGCATACGCTAAAATTTCTGCCATGCGACTATCAATCATTGTAAGATTATTCATAAACTCTTTGTTAAGGTCGGCAAATTGTGTATCTGCCGAAAGTTCGTCAATCCGTTTCATGCGGTCAATGATTTTTGTTTTACTTTCTATGGCATTGATTTCTTTGATTTGTTCGTCTGTAAGTCCTTTGACTTCATAAACAAAATTTGTTGCACCCGAAGCATTAACAAGTGTAGGCATACCGCCGATTTCGCTCTTGATACTAAAACCGCATACTGGGTCATTCGCTTTGTTATCTTGTAATTGCATTGAAATATCAATCTTTGCTTGCGATGACGCTTTAATTTTGTCGCAACAAATATCTTTCAAAAAGTTTTCAGTTTCAGTCACGCGGAACGCTCTGTCGCCACCAGTAACAATTTTGCCAAATAGAAAATTCGCTTGTTCTGTAAATTGCTTTTGTTCAATTTCTTTGACAAGTTTTTCATTTACAAATACTTGCACCTTACCATTGATTGCGTATGTGGTTTTATCGCGGAAAATTTTAAGAATAGGAAAATGGTTTTGCGTTGCTTTAAGATTTTCGTCAGCAGTAAATAATTTGCCGCCGCCAAGCAGTTTTAATAAAACATATGGCTCGCTCCATTCGCCACGATTGCCCGAGAAATTATCTTTTGCCATTCAATACCGCCTTGATTTGTTTTGCTACCGCTTCGATTACTGGAACAGTTACGCTATTACCCATTTGTTTGTAGATATGAACATCGCTTAAAGGCAATTTGTAAGTGTCTGGAAACCCTTGCAACCTTGCCCATTCGCGTGGTGTCATTTTGCGTATGCCTTCAGTATTGACCGTGCCTTTGATTTTTGTTGTAGGTGTTAAATCAGTTTGCCGTTTGTCGATTATCAAGTTTCGCTCTTTACCCATGCCACCGCAAACGATAGCACCCGTAACACCCTTCAAGTCGCGTATCTCATAACCAAAACCGTTGCCTTTACTTGCGTGGCGTTCCTTGTGTCGTTTCAATGTTTCCCAATAGGTCGTGCTAATGTAATACTTTGACGGAACTGGCGGTTGTTCGAGTATGTCGTTGATTGTCTTTGTGCTATCCGTAGGCAATGGAAAAGTAAACTTTGAACTGTCGATGTCGTTCCTAAAAGCAACAATCATGACCCTTTCACGGTTTTGAGGAACACCGAAATCTTTACTGTTCAAAACTTTGTGATGGACTGTGTAACCCATGTTTTTCAATGTATCAAGTATGATTTGGAATGTTCTCCCTTTGTCATGAATTGTAAGACCTTTCACATTTTCGCAAAAAATAACTTTTGGTTTTTGGTTATCGCAAATGCGGGCAACATCGAAAAACAAAGTACCGCGACATGACCCTTTGAAATCGTCATGGAAGCCCTTTTTTTGCCCCGCCATACTAAACGCTTGACATGGAAACCCAGCAAGGCAAATATCAAATGTCGGTACATAGTTCTCGTCAATTTTTGTTATATCGCCCGAAATCGTAACTTTATCGCCAAAGTTTGCCTTGTATGTTTCTTGTGCTGGTTTATCCCATTCGCTAACAAAAACAGTTTCGATTTCGTCTTTGAAAGCACGCTCGAAACCCAAGCGAATACCGCCAACGCCTGCAAACAAATCAATGGACTTGTAAACCATACTTTGATTATACATATTCAGTACGGCAAAGTCAAAAGTAAAATAAATTAAAAACAAAGATAAAATCAAAATTTCCCGCTCCTTTATGTTACAATGTTACACAGTCATGTGGTAATACTATGCCCCGACCTTAACACCGAACTTATGAAATTGCGATTTTTGAATACTGTACCCAAGACCAAAGACGACTACAAGAAACACTTATTGAAATTTGTAAAAGACGACATCAAAGACCCCGCATATCTCAAGCGTATAATTCACGGACTTATCAATTCGGTGTGGGTAGCCGACGGCGGTATTTTTGTATTCTACAACACCGACAACGAAAAGCCGTTGACCCTTGACGATGTCAAAGAAACACTAAAAAAGCACCATATCGACTATGATGCTTTATGTAGGTCTGATATTGGTGGTTGCGGTTCTAATATCAAACATGATGGTGGGCAGGGATGGATTCGAACCATCGAAGACGTGAGTCGGCGGATTTACAGTCCGCAGCATTTGACCGCTCTGCAACCTACCCAGATTTGCCAAGCATACACTATAAAAAACCTTATGTCAATATTTAAGCAACAACGCGATGTAATTCGATTTCGAAGGTGACCAAAGTTATGGGGTCGTCCCAAAAGGAATTCGCACCGGTGATGACGTCGCCGTCAATCGTGTATCTTTCGGTGCGTGTGATGCCGTTTGTCTTTGTTATGATTTCCAACTTGCCGTTTTTGATTTGCCACTTCACGGTCTTTTGCACCGACATGTCGCCAAGTTTTTGGCTTCGGATTACACAGTCTTTGTTGGATTTCAATTCAATGGTGTAATACACAAAGTCGGTTTGCGTTATGTTCACCCACATAGGGTTCGTCGTGGAATACATCGTCGCGGTCACCATTTCGTACTTGCCCACCGCCGCTTTTTCGGCGCCGCTTAAACCGCCGCACCCCGCAAAGGTCAAACTTAACCCCGCAATCATTACGACTACAAGTCCAAATAAAGTCGCTTTTTTCATCACCGCATTGTATCACAGGTTGCCCCTTGCAATCAAGACCTTTTTGGTGTACACTGCGTAATGATGAAATCAAAATTAATCGCAGTTATGGGCGTGTCCGGCGGAGGCAAGTCAACACTTTGCCAAAACCTTGTATCTTCCGACCAAAGCATTGGGATTATCAGAGTCGAGAACTTGGATTACTCGGACAAAGACATTGCCCGATTGGAAACCATTTTTGGTGGTGACCTTACGCGCGGTGGCACGGACAAACGGTTGCATATGTTCAGAATGGCGAAACTTTGCCCCGATTCAATCAAACCTTGGGAAGAATCGCAAGAAATCTTTGCGCCATTGGTGCAACGCGAGATTCAAAGAATGGCGGAACTCGGTAATGATAAGTTTATTCTTGATTGTTACGCGATGCCTGCTATGCCCGACATTTACAAGACGACAGATTTGCAATATCAAGTAAATCCTGTTGACGAGCATCAACGTCTGCATAACCAAATGTTGCGTGAATTTCCCCGTCACCCTGAAATGAGCCACAGTAAAATCGAACAAATGTGTCGTTTCGCGGGCGACGTGTCCGACACAATCATGCGTCTTGGGCTTGTCAAAAACAATTTCAATCCAATTCGTTTGCACAACGATTACACCGAGAAATCATTGCAACAAAACGTTGACATAATTAAATCCGAGATTGATATAATAATATGATGGAGTACAGTAATCTTAAAATTTCTTGCAAGCGTATGGGATGTTTGGCTTTCCGCGGGATTAAAATCCCCGACAATATGGAAATCGATACCGTAACAAAGCAAAACAATAACGGCGAGCCTTTCGCAATCGAAGTCATGGCGCACGACAACGTGCCTTTCCCAAATCAAAAAGCCCTGTCGATTTGGCTTACAAAAGATTCGCACATCATAAACGGCGACGAAGACACCATGACCAAACGCGACTTTATTATGAAGTAAGTTTTGGTGGTCGATACAGGACTCGAACCTGTGGCAACTACAATGTCAATGTAGTACTCTACCAACTGAGTTAATCGACCGAGATTTTTATTATACTATTGAATTTGGGATTATGCAATAGTTTTGATTGTGTAAAATGCGTCGTGGGTGTCTTTTAAAGCGTTTGCGCGGTAAAGTTTTTGCAGGGCGCTTATTGTGTAGATGCTTTCCGAGACGCGGTCGCGGTAGATTTCAAAAGTTCCGTCACATGGGGTCGCTCCCGCAAAACGTTGGAAGTCGCGGGTTGAAAAGTGCCCATTTGTGGTGTGGCACAGACCGAAATAGCGTGCGCTTATGAAACCTATGCCAATTGAGTGGCTTTGGTCGTCAAGTATCGATGCGCCCAAAGTGAAGCGTGTATTGGTTTCAATATTGAAAAGGTGCGCCACGGTTTTATAAATATCCATGTTGGACATGAAGCGCGTAATGGTGTTTCCTCCGTCAAGGGCTTCTCTGTCTTCGGGGTTATAAATCATGAAAGAAAGTTTTTCACCAATTGGACTTTGTTCGGTGTGCGCGGCAAGAAGACCTGCGCCACGATTGCGGGTGTCTTTGTATGCGGTGTAGTTATAATGGTCGGAGAACAACACAATTGCCGTGGTGTCGATAAGCATTTTGCCGGCGTTTTTACCGTTGCGACTTGTGTCGGGGGTGGTTTCAAGGTGTTTCAACATAATCCCGATGCTGTTGTCGTAATCGCGCACGCCAACCATGTATGCCATTATAGCGCGGTGCTCGGCGTCGGTCACCGTGTCAAGTTTTGGGTATTCAACACGCAGGTCTTCATAGTTCGCATAGATTTGCTTCAACGGTTCTTCAAAGTCGCTTACGTATACCGGGCGATTGTGGGCGTCGCGCTCCGCGGTTGGGCGGGTGCTTGGCGAATCAAAGTGACTACTGTGCGGGGCGACGTTCAAGAAGTAATTAAAGAACGACTTGTCGCCGGGGGCAATGTCGCCAACCGCGGCTTTCATGAATTGTTCGTCACTGTGTTGGCTTAATCTTTTGCTGTATTCAAAGTTCGGAAAAGCCTCGGGATAATCGGTGTGGTCGTAAATATCGTCGAAGCCCAAGCGCGTGGTATGCAGGCTACTACGTCCATAATAGTTTTTATCAAAGTTATGGAACACGCCCGTTTGGTCATACCCTGCCCGTTTAAAGACGTTTGGCAAGGCTTGTGGGACGTCTACGTTGCGGTAATCGCGCCACATCTCGGTTTGAAGATGGCTTCCCGTCATAGCGATGTAATCCGACATGCAGGTGCGCTCCATACCGTAATATCCGTTTACCGAAGTCGACATTTCCTTTATCTTCCAAAGGTTTGGCGTCAACACGGGGTTGATTGCGTCGTATTCAACGCTTTCCATTAAAAGCATTATAAGGTTATTGTCGGTGTCAAGTTGATAATCGTATTTGCCCGTCCAATCGTCGGTAGCAAATTCTTTGTGGTCGCTGTCGATTGGGAACGAGGACGCCGAGATATTGGTGATTTCCAAAAGGTTGCGCACGTAAAACATCGTAAGCCCAAAATTGGTCATGTAAAAGTGCTTGTTGGAAAAGGAATCGAAGTTGAACTTTTTGTTGGTTGTGACGTTGTCGAACGCGTTTTCGTAATAGCCTTTAAGTGCGGTGTAATGAAGGCTTTGGGCGCTGAAAATCAAGGCGATTGCGGCGCACACCGCGACGATAGATTTGGTGCGGAATCCGGTGTCCTTTTTGGGTTTGAACTTCACTATGCAAAAAATACAAAAGCAAAGCATGGATAAAAGCACCGATGCAAGTATTACAAGTTCAAGAACCAAACTGAACTGTGCATCATGTCTTGCCAAAAGAAGTTCGTGCCACCCGCGCAAATTTTGAAACGTGAAAAGTTCTTCGAACAGGGAGTACCCAATCATGTTGGCGATGACAAGCACGGTCTTTGACCCAAGACCAATTGTGCACATGACGGTTTGCCAAATGCGGTTGGGCACACATGCAATAATGCATGCGAAAACCAACGTAAATGCCAAGGAGAAAAAATAGTGCGAAGGAAATGCAGAACCCATACTGACATGCAGTATGACGTCCAATAAGACCGAAACCACGACATACGCCGCGGGTATGGCGAACTTTCTCACAAGTTTCATGCCCCCTATTATAATCAGTATGTGCAAAAAAGTCAATTGACTTCCTTAAAATCAAGGTTTATAATGCCCTTATGAACGCAATGGATTTTAAAGCAGGAACACTTTTCAAAATGGAAGGCAAATACTATACGGTAGTAGAGTGCCAAAAAGTGCAACAACCACGTCTTGCGGCTTTTATGCGCGCAACGATTAAGAACCTTGAAAATGGGGCGACACAACAGATTAACTTCAAGCCCAACGAGAACTTCCCCGACGTCGAAGTTTCTAAACGTTACTTCAAGTTTTCTTACGCGGACGGTAATTTGTATTACTTTACCGAGGAAGAAACTTGGGAAACCGAGTGCGTGCCCGACCATATGGCAAAGGACGCGCTTAAATTCGATAATGAACAAGAGCCCATTATTTACACCTTTGAATACATTGACGGCAAGTTGGCGCGCATTATTCCGCCGACCTTTGTTGTTTTAAAAGTCATCGAAACCGAACCAAGCGTCGCGGGCGATACCGCGCGAAACGCCTTGAAAAACGCAAAGTTGGAAAGCGGGTTAAGTGTAAAGGTTCAAATGTTTATAAACAACGGCGACCGTGTCAAAATCGACACACGCACAGGTGATTACGTAGAGCGCGTCAAGTAAGTGAAATACAAAATCATATCTAAACAATACAACACCGACCGTTGCTTTATTTGCGGTATGTTAAACGGTGCGGGCGTTAAAGCGATGTTCTACAACTGTGAAAAAGAAGACGGCGAAAAAGTCCTTTTGACAATTATTCAACCGCAAGCAATTCATCAATCCTACCCCAATCGCATGCACGGTGGGGTTATCTCTGCGCTTTTGGACGAATCAATTGGGCGCGCGGTGCAAATCGACAAGCCCGACATTTGGGCGGTCACGATTGATTTGGCGGTCAAGTTTCGCAAGCCCGCGCCTTTGGACCAAACACTTTATATCGAATCCAAAGTCACAAACATCGGCGGTCGCGCGTTCGAAGGCGAAGGCAAGATGTTCATAAAGGGCGGGCTTTTGCTTGCGACGTCGGTCGCTAAATACTTTATTGTTCCGTTTGAAACCGCTTTTCAAGACGTAAAGTTGACGCCGGAAAATTGGTTCCTTGTGCCCGAAGATTTGCCCGAATATATCGAAGTTTAAAGTTCGTCGTTGTTTCTCCAATTTTCTTTGACGGCTTGGCGTGCGCGCGCCAAAGCAAGCGCCGCGCCCGGAACGTCGTGCGTTATTGTCGAGCCCGCGCCAATAAATGCGCAATCCCCAATCGAAATCGGTGCCACAAGGTTGCTGTTGCTTCCAATAAAAACGTTGTCGCCGACAATCGTCGGGTGTTTTTGTTTGCCGTCATAGTTGCAAAAGACTACCCCGCAACCGATGTTGCAGTTTTTGCCGATTTCGGCATCGCCGACGTATGACATGTGGGCAATCTTGGTGCCGTCGCCGATTTTGGATTTTTTAATATCCACAAAGTTTGTGATGCGGCAATTTTTGCCAATCGAAGTTTCGCCGCGGATTACAACGCCGGGTCCGATTTTCGTGCCTGCGCCGATTGTGACTTTTGCGTCGATGTAAACGCTGTACGGGTCGGTGATATAAACACCGTTCGACAGGTGCTTTTCGTTAATTCGCCCGCGCATAAAGGTTGAGATGTTGGCGACTTGGCTGTGATTGTACGCAATCATAAAGTCGTCTTCGTCAAGGTTTGGCATGGTGATGGTTTTGACGTCTCCACCTTTTTTGACGTGGGCGATTTCAAAAACCCAACCGCGCGGTAATTGCACGACTTTGTGGTTGTATGTTGCGGTGAAAGAAAGCGCCTGTGAAATTGTTTCGCGCTTTAACAAAGGGGTGTCCGCGTAAACTACGATGCAATACTTTTTGTCTTTGGCGTGCTCTTTTACAATGCCCAAAACGTCGTCGCCTTTTTTGATTTCGACGCGCGCGTTTTCAAATACCGAGATAACTTCTTCGACATACTCGCCCACTTTCAAACCGCAAATTTCGCCCGCAAACAAGTTATGCGGGGTCAACATTATCGCGAAGACGTCTTTTTCATCGACGTCCACAGTACGAGGTTTAACTTGTGGGGCGAACCCTGTTTTGATTTGTGTTGCCGTTTTTGTCATTTTCCTTCTACCACCTTTAATTTGAATTGCCCCGTCAATCCGTGGGCAAACTTGCATTTTATTGTATATTCGCCAAGGTCTTTTATTGCGTCAAACACAAGGTCCTTTTTGTCGATGTCAAATCCCTGTTGTTTTACAAGTCCCGCGATTTCGGCGCCCGTGACACCGCCGAACATCTTACCGTTTGCGCCAACTTTGCACGCAACCGTCACCATGATGTTTGCCAAGTTCGCGATAATTGCCTTGATGCCCGCGATTTCTTGACCCTTGTGGTAATCTTGGCTTTGTTTTTGGGAACTTACCTGCGACAAAACCGCATTGTCGGCGACGCGCCCCAAGCCATTCTTCACAAGGTAGTTTTTACCATACCCATCGTTGACATTGATAATCTCGCCACGTTTGCCTTTGCCAGGGACATCTTTTAAAAGATAAATCTGCATATAATAATTTTATATAAAAACAATAATTCCGTCAATAAATTAACTATGGAAATTCGTTGCAAAAAAGATAACTGTGAACATAACACGGGGTGCTCGTGCAAAGCGGGGTCTATTGCCGTGGACAAGGGCGGGCACCATTGTTGTAGTTACATCGACAACCCTTTAAAATCCAACCTTATCGAAGAAAACGGGGACATATTTTCCGTCGCGGAGGAAAAAGTGCACAGGCATATTCGAAGTGTCCCGCTTGCGTGCAATGAAAAGACTTGCCTGTTTAACAAAGAAGAGCGTTGCCAAGCCAACGGAGTCACGGTTATCGACGACGGCAAAAAAGCCTGTTGTGCAACATATTGCCCCAGATAGTTTGACAAACTTCGCGCCCCGATTTAAAATAAAAGCATGGGTTGGCAATATATTGTTGTAATAACTTTTACAAGCATCTTGGCGGTGGCTTTGTTTATTCAAGCCATTTTTTGGTTGCGCGGCAAGGGCGCAGTTATGTTGGCGGGTTATAACACCATGCCAAAAGAAGAAAAAGCAAAGTACAACGAACGCGCGCTTTTAAAGTTCGCCGGAATTATGATGTTCCCGATGAACGCGTTTTTATCGGGCATGATTTTTTGCATGGCGTTTGGGCACAATTGGATTGCGTTGGGACTTGGCGCCGCATTTATGGCGACGGTTTTGTTTATGGTCTTTTGGGTAAATTTCTCGGACAAATTCAAACGAAAAGACTTGCCGCCGCAACCTTCCCTTTAATCAACAAAAATTTCAACATTGTATAGCGTTGTTTTGTATAGGTGTTGTCCACCATTTTTTTGATATTTTCGCGGCTTCCCACAAGCATGACAAGCGTTTTCGCGCGGGTTACTGCGGTGTACAAAAGGTTGCGCGTCAAAACCATATACGCACCTGACGTCACAGGAACCACCACGGCGTCGAATTCGCAACCTTGGCTTTTGTGTACCGTGATTGCGTAACTTATCGCAAGCGACGCCAAATCCCCGCGTGTGTACACACTTTCGCGGTCGTCTTCAAAGCGGACGCGCACTTCCCCGTTTTGTCGGTTGACTTCAACCACGACGCCGATGTCGCCATTGAAAACTCCGGAACCGGCTTCGGTGCCCTTGGTCCATTCTTGCGAATAATTGTTCGCCGTTTGCATTACGCGGTCGCCCAAACGGTACACGTTTTCACCGTATTGGTATTCGGGCTTGTCGTCGTCGGGGGGATTGATTGCGCTTTGTAATGCCAAATTAAGGCTTATCATGCCCGCCTCGCCGGCTTTCATTGGGCAAAGGACCTGCACATAGGCGTTGTTTTTCAAATACGTTGGCAGACGCTTTGTGACAAGCGCGATGACTTTGTCTTTGATTTCGGCGCCCGAGTTCGCGTTTTCGAAAAAGAAGTCGCGGGATTTGTTATCCAAGTTTGGCATCTCGCCACGGTTAATCGCGTGGGCGGACACGACGATGTTGGAAAGGCTGTCTTGGCGGTAAATTTCGGTCAACCGCACAACCGGTATCGTGCCCGAGTTTATGATGTCATCCAAGACCGCGCCCGCGCCAACAGAGGCAAGTTGGTCAATATCGCCAACCAAAACTACGCGCGTGCTTGATAACACCTTTTGCAAAAGTTGGTTGGTCAAAGTCGCGTCGCACATGGAAACCTCGTCCACAATCACGACATCCGCCTTGATAACGTTTTCGGGGTCGTCGTAGGTCCACGCTTTGTGACCATTCGCGCCCGGATAATTTTTGTAATCGATGTCAAGCGCGCGGTGTATTGTGCTTGCCGACATGCCGGTGGTTTCTTCAAGTCGTTTCGCCGCACGACCCGTTGGGGCAAGAAGTTGGGTCTTTTGACTGCGAGCTTGGTTTATGAAAAGGATTGCTTTAATTATTGTCGTTTTGCCTGTACCCGGACCGCCTGTGATTACCGTGACGCCGTTTGAAACTGCGTCAATGACCGCGCGGCGTTGCAATTCGTGCAATTTTATTTTGTTGATTTTTTCATAGTTGTCAAGCAATGCTTTCGCGTCGCCGTTGCCCCGCGGAGTTTGACAAGACAAGAAATTTAGCTTATCCGCGATGCCTTTTTCGGCGTTGTAAAATTTTGTAAGGCACACCGTGTCGTCGATGCGCGTCAAGAATTTGTCCATGCAAAGGTCGCGTACCACGTCGTCAAAGTTGGGTCGCAATGTTTCCGCCTTGATTAAAAGCAGGCGCAAAGTCGCGGCAAACAATTTGTCGATTGGCATACAGGTGTGACCTTCGACTTCCGAGGCTTGCTTTAAAACATACACGATGCCGGCACGGATGCGGAATTTGCCCGCGTACGAAATCCCAAGTTCTTTTGCCATTTTGTCCGCGGTCAAAAAACCCACGCCGTCGATTTTTTCGATAAGTTGGTATGGGTTTTGTTGAACCTTTGCGATGGTTTCGTCTTTGTAATGGTTGTGGATTTTTATGCCCAAATTCAACGATATGTCAAAGCGTTGCAAGAAACTTACGCTTTTTTGCATTCCCTTGACTTCGGCAAAGCACTGCCCCATTATCTCGGCTTTGCGCACTGATATGCCCTTTACTACCGCAAGTTCCTCGGGTCGATGCTCCAATACTGCCAAAGTGTCCGCCCCAAACGTATCTACTATCCGTTTGGCGGTCACCGCCCCAATGCCCTCGATAAGACCGCTGCCGATGAACTGTTCAATTTTCTTTGGGGTTGTGGGCGCACGAAGTTCGTAACTTGTAACCTTGAATTGCTTGCCATATTTGGCGGAATTGATGTATTCGCCGTCGAAGTCGCATTCTTGACCGGCGCTTATGTATGGGAAATAGCCCACCGCCGTGTCTTTGCTTTGTTCCAAACTTACGACGGAATAACCGTTTTCGTCGTTACGGAAAATTATGTTTTCGACAACGTCCGTGATTTTCACATCTTATTGTATCACGCGATGGTTTTTAAATACAAGTGAAGTCTGTTGGCAGTATCGTGCGGGATTATGGCGACAGAGCCTACGGACATATTGCCAAAGCCCGATGGCAATGCCATGTTACCGACGTAGTTGTTCGCGAAGTTGTTGCGCCCCGTTGTGCCCGAAATAATGCGCGCCCCGTTCACAGGTTGGAAATATGGACTCATATTACCTCCGAAGTCAAGCGCCGTGGCGTTGATGAAGATTTGGTTAATTGTGCTTGAACTGCTTATTGTAAATGCTGCGCCAACAACAATACTTTCGTCGCGAGAGAATCCGCCGGTTTCGCTGTCGAATGTGCCAAATGCGTAAGTTCTTTGTGGTATCACAGGTGTGGGCGTGTATTCAAGGGCGTAGTAGTTTTCGACGCGCATTGACGACAATGTTGGGTTGCCCCATTGGGTTGTCCATGATGATTGTGGTTCGGTGGTTACGGGTTTGACCCAAATTGTTTTATCCATATTGCCCGCCGTTTCGGAGTGCAACCAACCGTCGTTATACTTGCTTGTATTTGGGCAACCATGCACAATTGTGGTGCTTGTACAGTTTGTTGGAGTACAACCACAAGGCACATAAGGCGTAACTTGGTTACCGTTGGTACCGCTTAAAACCGGAGTAAATGTCCATGTTTTGACGCCGACGACGCGAGCTTGCATGCCAATAAGGTGGTATTGGAAAGTATATATTGTGTATTCATAACGTATCGAAAGCCATGGCACGGTGTTGCCTTTTCCACCAAGTTGACTTTGACCCGTTCCTGTGCCAAATGGAAGGCTGTTAAATGGGTTGCCGATTTGTGGGGCTTTGGTGGGGTCTGTGTCGTTGTCATAATAATTTTTTCCGCTGTTAAATTCTTCTATTTCAAAGATTTTGGCACCGATGGTTTCTGCTTCGTTTTCCGAACCGCCCGAGTATTCGCCAACGATACCGCCTGTATACAAGCCCGACGACGAGTTCAAGTTTCCGCCGTCAATGCGATATTTGCGTATCATACCGCTTTGCCCCGCTGTGTCATAGTTTGCAAAGTTGGTGTCTTTCGGGTCGATGATACGACCTGCGATGCCGCCCACGGCAAATGCGTTTGCGTTGTTGATTGTTGGGCGGACAAGCACGCCTTCAATCAAGCCCGCGTTGACACCGGCTACACCGCCGACGTACAAGCCATGGTACCAAGTATCATTTGGGCTGTTGCCGCCACGCACAACGTATGCCGACGCGGAAGTCGTACTTGAAGATTGCGGTGCCAATGACAAGGTACCGCTTAATGTAAAGGTGTTCTCGTTGGTTAATTCTTGGTTATTGATGACGCCGAAGTTTACGCCGACAAGACCACCCGCGTAATATTTCGATGTAAGTCGTCGCGTGTCGGAACCCGCGTTCGAGCCTGCACCGACATAGTTGACATTGCGAACGCCCGCACCCGCCAATCCAAGCGCGTTTTGCGCGGAGGTAGGCTTGCCAAGCACGCCGATGATACCGCCTACGAACTCGGCACTTGCACCGAAACTTGAACCTTGTCGGTTGCTTGTGTTGCTTACGGCTGTGCCTTGGTCAACGATACCAACAAGACCGCCCGCAACGCTTATATTGGGGTGATTTGCCGCGGCAAAATAGGTGTGGAAATTGCCCCATCCGTCTTGACCTTCAAATTGTGCGCGAGATGTGCTGGGGCGAATTTGGTCGGTGTACCCTGTGAAAGACATCGAGGTTATGTCGCCGCGGACGCTGTCGATAATCGTGTTGTCGGTTGCCCAACCGATAAGCCCACCTGTAACGTTACTTCCTACGACGAACGCGTGCCACAAGTTTGTTGTGGTTGGCGATTGTGTTGTAATTTCGACGTCTACGATTTTGCTTCGTTTCGCGATACCCGCAAGACCGCCCGCATAGGTGGCTTCGGTACCATTGATGCCATAGTATTCTTGGGCATAGCGTGCATAGGACAGACGGATATTTTTAACAACCGCGTTTTCCATTTTCGAGAACAACCCGACGCTGTGCAAGTGGGTGCAATCGATGCCGTAATGGTCTTCGCATGCATGTGGGTCGCTTGCGACACGGCGTGGGTCAAGACCCGGCGCGGCGTTGATTGCTATGTCGCGGATTTCAAGACCGTTACCGTCGAACGAGACGCGCTCCAAAGAATTCGAAACGGTTGCGGTTGTACCGAAGATTACTTGGTAGGTGTTAAGGACTTGTCCGCGGAGACCACTTTCCGCCAAAGATATGTTGTTTACAAGGCGGATGTGTTGGTTGAACTCGTTATCGCTGTAATTGATTGGGGTGCGATTTTCTTGCCATTGGTCAAATTGAGACCAAGCCAGCGTGTGCCCCGAATAAATGATATTGTTGAATTGCCAGCCGTTTGTAATAACGTGTGGGTTGTATGCGGTTTCGGTTCTTTTGCCGGGCATATACAAAGCGTGCGGTACAGGGTCATCGGTCTTTGTTACAGGGTGGTGTCCCATGTCAAGATAGATACTTACTGCAATTTCGCTTGCTCCGACAAGGCGCGGTCCAATGTTGTAAACCATAGACCACATATTGTCGCCCGCGGGCAAGTTCTTACCGCCACGTGTGATATAGTCTTTGCTTATGCTGTAACCCATGAATTTATCTATAAAGTCGGGTTGTCGGCTTTGGTCGGCAATGGCGTTACTTGTGCCCGCAGTTGTAATCATATCCCAACGTCCGGGGATTTGGGTTGGGTTGACGTTGGAGGTGAACTTGTTGTTCAAAAACGTTACATTTGGGCTTTGGTTGGTGCCCGCAAGGTTCGAGAAATATTCTTGGTAACCCGCGCCGTTACGATTGTCGTTGTGGTTGTCCACAAAGTTCTTGTGCACGTAACCGTTAATTTGGTTGTCGTGTACAAAGCCGCTTCGCACCGCACGACCGCGCATAAGGACACGCGTCAAACAATCTTCAATAAGAGACGGTGTGGCTTGTGCTCCGTTCAAACCGTTGACATATACAAAGCCCGCGATATTGCCGTTTAACGAGTACATTTCACCCCACAAGTAAACATTTTGCGAGGTCCTGTCATTTCTTTCGTCATAAGTGTTGCCGTTTACATAACAACCGCGGATAATCCCGCGCCCTGCGTTGATGCCGATAAAGCCCGCGGTAAAGTTACCGTTTGTCGCGCTTGTCGGATTTGTACCGCCCACGGTTCGGCAATAGTTCGTGATGTTACCGTTTGCAAAGAAACTTGACACGATTGACCCGCGGTTAATCGCGGCAAAGCCCGCAACAACAACCATGCGTGCGTTTTCGGGCACTCCTGTTGGGTTTGCGTCGTCGGGTTTGGATTCGGGGTGACCGCCGACTTCGATGTCAAGGACTACACGGCTGTTGGTAATGACGCCGCGATTTGCGGTTTCCGATGCTCCGCCCTCGTTGATACCGACAAGTCCGCCGACGTTGACGGTGATTGTTGGGTTGTCCACCATCACGTTAAGTTTTGCGTGACCCGGACGGATTGTGCTTCCCGAGCCCATGTTTGCTTGGGTGTATGTTTGGGCAAGTCTTCCTTGCGTGGCTGTGTTTGGGATTCTGTGGAAGTCCGCTACGCCGTGGCAATGGTCACGACCTGCGCATTTTGCGCATGGGTCGGTACAGGTGCGGACGCCGGTAGCCGTCGAGCAATACGTGTGGACGCATTCGCCGTTTACCGCATTGCCGACGCAGTTGCTTTGGCTGTTACCGTAATACCACCATGGTACGACTTGGACGTTTGTCACGATACCGTTGTTGACGCCCGCCAATGTACCGATGTTGACGGTAGAACTGCTTGGGTAATTCCATCCTGCGCTTGTCAAATCGACCTTGACGCCCGAGAATTCGGTCGCAAGAGTTGCGTTACCCGAACGGCTTGGCACCAAAACAATGGTCAAGTTTTTAACGACCACGCCTTGTGGGATAATCGACCATATACCGATGTTTCTTGGCTTGTCCGAAAGGTCAAAGTTTACAAGGAAAATTCTTTTGTTGTTGCCGTCCAAAGAAGCGCCTTCAAATGGGATTGGTTTGCGTCCGTCCATTACGATGTCGCGGTACATGATATAGTGTGTGTTTGGGTTCATGCGTGCGGCTGGGTCTTTGCCTGTGCCGTCACCGCCACCGTTTCCGCCGCCGCCTTTGCCGTCGGGAGTTCCGTCCCATTCAACAGGTGGCCAGCCGTCGCCTTCGCCACCGCTTGAAACCGTGATTTGCCACTCGTTACTTACGCTGTAAGGCGTTATGCCCGAGGTACTGCCCTCTTTGACCAAGTCGAACGAGCCCTTGGAGTTCAATACATAGTTGACCTTGACGTTTAAAAGGCTTGGGTTGCGCATTGCATTTGCGACGCGTTCGATGAACTTCAAGTTGTTGCCGTCGGTGGCGACGTTGCGCCCCATAACAAAGTTGATGTCGTCGCGCCATTGTGGATTGCGCCTTACATCACGGATGTTTTGGTTTTCGTAATATTCACGAACGCCCGCCATTTTGCAACCCTCGCAATTTGGGTTGTCCGAATAGATAAAGTACGAGCATTCCCAACGTGCGGGCTCGCCCTCTTTCGCCAAGTTTCTATGCGCGCCAGATTCAACGGTGCCCATGTTCATTTCATAGTTGCTGTTACGATTGCCTACACCGCGCCAAGTCAAAAGTTCGCGCGTATCGTTGTTTATTGCGTTGATAAAGTTTTGCCTTTCCGCATTGATAACGGTGACAAGGTCTTGGTTTGCGCCACGGTAACTTGTTTCGTCAAGTATAAGACGCATGTCGCGACGTGGGCTTGTGTTTGTAAGGATAATATTGCTGTTACCGCTTGTTCTTACGCCGTCAACGCGGAACCAAACCACGGGAACCATGACTTGCACCGCGTCAAATTTGATGACGTTTGCTTCCACGATTTCGACTTCAAATGTCACGACAATTGAACGCCCGACAAGTTTTTGGTAAAGCCCTTCGCTGTTTGGCAAGATGCCGTTCAAGATTTGGTCGGGGATGTTAAAGCGCCAATTTTCGTGCCTTGGTCCGGGTTCGACGCCGTCGGGAAGACCTACGGGTTGAAGCCAACTTGATACCGTTGCGGTGTCAAGCACGGTGCCCGGCACGGAAATCAAAGGAAGACCATGCACCGCGGCACTGCGCCCGATGATTTTTGTGTCTTCGCCTTCGAACGGAGTTTTGATTGATGTGGGCATACCTACCGGAAAGAACGGGTCGCGTCCGTTGCTTCCGCCAATGTCGATTGAAATACCGTTACGACGTAATACACGAAGCCTTAAACTGTCCACCGTGTTGTTGTGTTCGGCATTACAGAAAGTTCCCGTGCCGTCGACGCGGATACAGTTGCCGTTACAAATTGTTTTGTACATTGGTTGTCCCGCCATTGTTGGGTGGTTCGCGGGGTATTTGTACCTTATGTCGCCATTTGCAAGTCTTTCGATGTGGATGACTTCCAATTTCACGTTGACCTCGAATTCCAAGCCCGCAGGTATCGCGTTGTTTGCAGGACCTATAACGCGGGTTTCGAAATAGAAACTTCCGTCCCATCCAAATTTGTGTGGGTCTGCGGCTGTACCTGCACCGGAACGCGTCGAATACGGCAAGCACCTATCCCCCGATTCGGGCGCGCGCACGTATCGGTTACCGCCGATGTGCAGAAGTTGCCTGAACCTTATGTAAATCGGTTCGCCGTTGTCGGTATAGCGCGTGTCGGATTTCAAATACACGTTGCGGATTGTCGCGGGCGCAGGGCTTAC
>Ga0209755_10002513_pt1 | contig 25117 bp, 17 predicted proteins | sample TergutCo191P1_FD_187301 | JGI IMG/M metagenome (GOLD analysis project Ga0209755, IMG submission 187301) | Cornitermes sp. P1 segment gut microbial communities from Petit-Saut dam, French Guiana - Co191P1 (SPAdes) (version 2) | ecosystem: Host-associated > Arthropoda: Insects > Digestive system...
CCCCCCCCAGGCACCGCCACCGCCTTTACCACCAGCCGCCTTATCTGCTCGACGCTGACAAGCTCCTCCTGCGTCATTATCTGGTACTCGCGCGTGCCGCGCAGAAGGTTGCCGCCGGAGGCAAGAACGCTCTGGCCGCGCAGCGCGTTGGAAACGTCGTTGAGGGTAAGGCCATGGGCGGCCAGCCGGTTGGCGGAAACTGCGACGTTCACGACCTGTATCGTGCCGCCCGTAACCTCCGCCGCCGCGACGCCCTCGACCCTCTCTATGCCGGCGCGAATCTCGTCCTCGGCGAAAAGGCGAAGCTGATCGGCCGGGAGGTTGCCCCGGACGGCAAGGCGCATTATCGGCATGGCGGCCATGTCGAAGCGCCGCACTATGGGGGACTGCGCCCCGTCCGGAAGGGAGCTGGCAATGCGGCTGACAATCGTCTGCGCGTCGCTCATCGCCTGATCCATGTCGGTGCCGAAGGCGAAGTGAAGGGTGATGGAGGAAAACTCGAACATGGAATTGCTGGTCATGTTGACAAGCCCCTGCGACACTGAAAGGGCGCGCTCCAGCCGATCCGTGACGTTCGCCTCGACGTCCGCCGGGCCGGCGCCGGGGAAGCGCGTCCATACCGAAAGCACCGGGCGGGCGGTCGACGGGAAAAGATCGACGGCAAGATTCATGATAAGGGTTATCGCCACGCCCAGCGCCAGGGCGTAAAGGACAACGACGGTAACCGGCCGCTTGACCGAAAAATCGACTAGCTTCATTTCAGATCGCCTCCGCTAATTTCGCGCGTCTTTTCGAGCATCGCCTGCGTCACTCCACAATTCGGACGAGATCGCCGTCCGCCAGAAAATTCTGCCCGGCGCTGACGATCCGATCGCCAAGGCTCAAGCCGCTTCGCACCTCGAGGAAAAGCTCGCTCTCCATGCCCAGCTCCAGGGCGCGCCGATGCGCCACGCCGTCCTCGCACACGACGAACGCGATCCACTCGCCCTGCGCGCGGATCGCCGCGTCGCGCGGAATAGTCGGCACGTTGTCCAGGGCATTGGTGACCAGCGTCACCGTGGCGAACATCCCCGCGCGAATCCGCGGATCCAGCGCCGGCGCTCCCTGCGCGTTCGCGAAGTGAAGCCGGATGCGCAGGGTTCGGCTGGCGGGATCCAGCACCGGGCTCACCTCGTCGATCCGCGCGTGGAACGTCTCGCCGGGAAGCGCCTCCAGCGCCACCGTCGCGCCGAGCCCGCTGCGAATGGCCGAAACGAAGCGCTCCGGCACGAAAGTCTCGACGCGCAGGCTGGAAAGATCCCCCACGACGTAAAGCGCCGAGTTTGTCGAGACCGTGTCGCCCACGCTGAACGGCGCCTGCAAAACAGTCCCCGAAACCGTGGACACGACCGGGCTGAGCGAGAAAACCTCCCCAGGGCGCGAGGGGTCAACCATCGCCACGACGCTGCCGGCGCCAACCGAGTCGCCGATGCCGTAGCGCGCCTGCGTCAGCCGCCCACCGACGGTCGGGAAAATCGAGACCTGGTTGCGCGTAAGCACGTCGCCGTTAATCACGACGCTGTTCTCGATCCTGCCAAGCTCCACGGGCGTCACCTGCACGACGATCGCGGAGCGCGCCCCTCCCCCCCCCCTGGGCCCCGCGGCCGCCTGCGGATTTGCGTCCTGCCGCCTGTCCTGAATTGCGCCGTGCGCGATGAGAACGGCGATGGCGCCCGTGAACGCGATCAGCACCGCGGTGATGATTTTCGGTGTGTTCATTGCATCAGTTCCTTCCAGCAAATATTCAGCGCCGCCGAGATGTCAAGAATCATGACAAGGTACGAAAGCTCGCTCTGCAAAAGCCGCTGCCGCGCGGCGACCAGATTGTTCCGCGCGTCCTCCAGCCGCAGCGATTCCACCGCGCCGGCCCTGAACCCCATTTCGGCCAGCTCGTACCCGCGCTCGGCCACGCCAAGGCCGAGGCGCGCGATTTCTATGTTGTACCATGAATTGCGCAGGTTTGCCGCCAGGGCGCGAACCTGCGCCGCAGCAGCAGTCTCGGCGCTTTGCAGATCAATGCGCGCCTGCTCCACCGCAAGCCCGGCGCTGCGGGCGGACTGGCTCGCCCGCGTCCCCGGAATCCACGGGTCGATGGGAATGCTCAGCGTGGCGCCCGTGCTCATCCCGTCCGCGAAAGGCGAAAAGCTGCGGCTGTTCCAGTCCGCGTGCAGCCGCAGCGACGGCGCCCTGCTCGCGTAAAGCGCCTGCCGCCCCGCGTTTTCCAGCCGCTCGATTTCCCGGCGCCGGCTCGCGATGTCCGGCCGCCTGAAAAGGTTTTCCTCGATAAGCCTCTCCTCGTCCAGCTCTACCCTGGCGATTTCGATCTCCCCCTCAAGCTCCGCCCGCGCGCCCGCCATGCCGAGCAGAACGAAAAAATCACTCATGCGGTTTGCATGCGCCAGGCGCGCGCTGCTCAGAACGTAGCGCGCGTTTTCCACCGCCAGCATGCTGCCCATAAGCGCCATCTCCCCGACGCGCCCGTAATTGAACGCCTGCCTGTCCCTTTCGTACTGCATTTGCGCAAGGCCAAGCATGTCGGCAAGCACGCCGAGATTGTCGCGGTCGGCAATGAGGCTGTAAAAGCTGCGCGTTATTTGCAGCCTAAGCTGGTTGCGCGCGTCCTCGTAGCCAAGGAGCCGCGCCTCGTAGGCCAGCCTGATGTTCCGCATGGCAAAGGGAATCCCCGCGTTGAGGGTGAGGTTGATCCCAAAGCTGGCGCTGGCGGCGAGGCTCCCCGACGCGCCCCCGGGGCCGGCCGGCGCCGCGCCCGAAAAAAGCGGCCTGCCGTACGAGGCGCCGACGCTGGCGCTTATCGACGGAAAAATCTCCGCCCACAGCCTGTCCGCCGCATGCTCGGCAACGTCCAGATCGATAAGGCTCCTGCGAAGGCCCAGGCTGTTCTCCACCCCCAGGCGCAGGGCCTCCTCCAGCGAAAGCGCCGCCCCCGACACACCCTCAGGCTGCCCGAGCGCCGCCTCTGCCCCCGCGGAAAGGGCGGAAAGGACAAAGACGAAAAAAAAAGCCCGATGCAAAAATCCCCCTTTCGCGCGGCCAAGCCGCCGGCGCAAACCGCCACTGTAAAAATAAACGTGAAGCGGGCAAGTTACACCGCGCCGCCGCCGGCGCAGCGCCCGCCCGCGCCAAGCCGCGCGCCGCTGCCCCGCCATTCCCGCGGCGCCGCAGCCAGAGACGGCGCCCGCCCCCGGCGGCGCCCGCGCCTAACGGAGCGGCTCGCATTGGCATTGTAAGGCGGCATTGTGGAGAAATTATGAAGATGGCGCCGCCGCGGGCGCCTTTCCTCAAAACTCGAACAGCGGGAGCTGCAGGCCCGCGCCGTCCGAGCCGGCCAGCAGGCGGCGGATGCGGCCGGGGTCGTCGGGGCGCTCGATGAAGGCGCCGGAGCAGGTGGCGAAAAACTTCGCGCGCTTAAGCGCGGCGCCCATGCGGCGCAGCGCCTCAAAGCCGACGCTGCGCGAGCGGCGCGTCTCGATTACCCTGCGCGCGGTCTTCGCGCCGATGCCGGGAACGCGCAGCAGCGTCTCGTAGTCGGCGCGGTTTACCTCCACCGGGAAAAAGTCCAGGTGGCGCAGGGCCCAGGCAGTTTTCGGGTCGATCAGCGGATCCAGAAAAGGCTCGCCCTCGGCGAGGATTTCGCCGGCGGAAAAATGGTAGAAGCGCATCAGCCAGTCGGCCTGGTACAGCCGGTGCTCGCGCGCAAGCGGCGGCGCCGGAATGTCCGGCAGGCGCGGATCGCCCCGGCCCTCGGCGCCGCAGCCGGAAACGGCGCCGCAGCCTGAATCGCCCGAGCCCGAGAGGCCAAGCCCGGCGCCGGCCGGCCCAGCGCCGCCAAGCCCGGCGGCGGAAGCAGCGCCCCGCGCCCGGCGCGGGGGGACAAAGGCCGAGTAGTAAACGCGCCGCAGAGAAAACTTCCGGTACAGCGAGCTGGAAAGGCTCACGATCTGCCGGTCGTCCTCAGCGCTGGCGCCGACGATTAGCTGCGTGCTCTGCCCCGCCGGCGCAAAGGCCGGCGCCGAGCCTTTCCCCTGCCTGAAAAAGCCGGGCCTGCGGCGCGCCTCGTCAAACTCGCCAGCCAGGCTGGAAAAATCGCCCATGGCGCCCAGGATTTCCCGCCCCGACTTGTCCGGCGCCAGCGCCTTCAGGCTTTCGCCGGTGGGAAGCTCGATGTTCACGCTCAGCCTGTCCGCCCACAGCCCCGCCTCGCGGATCAGCCGGCCGCCGGAGCCGGGAATGATTTTCATGTGGATGTAGCCGCCGAAGCCGGCATCCTCCCGCAGCGATCGCGCCGTCTCGATCATCTTTTCCATCACTATGTCCGGGTCGGAAAAAATCCCGGACGAGAGAAAAAGCCCCTCGATGTAGTTGCGCCGGTAAAACTCGCACGTCACCTCGACCAGCTCCCGCGCCGTGAAGCTGGCGCGCGGAATGTCCGCCGACGCGCGGTTCGCGCAGTAGGCGCAGTCGTAGCGGCAGGCGTTTGAAAACAGCAGCTTCAGCAGGCTGACGCAGCGCCCGTCCTCCGTCCAGCTATGGCAAACCCCCGCCGGCAGGCTGGCGCCGAACGCCCCCCCGCGCGCTGCCCCGCGCGCCGAGCCGTGAGCGGCGCCATTGGCGGAGCCGCTCCCGGAAGACGCGCAGGAAGCGTCGTACTTCGCCGCCTCCGCCAAAATCAGCATTTTTTCCCCAAGGTCCATGAACCACTATACATTTGTGTAGCGGTTTGCGCAAGCCCGCCGCAGGCGGCGCAGCGAGGCAGCGGCCCTGCCGAAAAAGCGCCAAGGGAAGCGCCGGCAAACCCGGCGGCAGCCCGCGCTTCCCGGCTCAGTCGGCGCGGTAATGCCCGATCGGCATGATGTACAGGGGCGTCTCGCCCGGCGGAAGCCCCAGCAGCCGGCTCACCCTGCCGTCGTCGAACGCGCCAATGGCCACCGTTCCCAGCCCCAGCGCCGTCGCCTGCAGGTAAACGTTTTGCGCCGAATGCCCCAGCTCGATATGCGCGTACCGAATCCCGCGCTCGCCGTATCGCCCGGTCGACCTGGCAAGCGCGGCGCTGAAAAAAATGGACGCAGGCGCCGCGCCAACCATCCTCTGCCCCAGCGCGGCGCGCATAAGATCCTGCCTCACGTCCCCGTCGGAAACCATTGCAATTTTGTGCCCGTCGGCAACAAACCTGTAGACCCCTGGCGCTATCCCCTCAACGTTTCCGACAATCGCGTAAACCTCAAGCGGAAACAGCGCGCCGGCGGAAGGCGCAGTGCGCAGCCCGCCCCTAAGCTGCGGATGGGCGCTGGGCAAAGTGATCCCGTAGGCCGCCCACAAAATCTGCGACAATTGCTCGGCCGATATGGCCCTGTCCTGAAAATTTCTCTGCGACCGCCGCCTCGCCAGCGCAGCCTCCACGCTCACCGCGCCGTCAGCCCTCGGCGCCGGCAAGGCATAAACCCTCCCCGCCCCGCCCGCCTCGGCCAAAGCGCCGCCAAGGGTGCCGCCGTCGGCGCTGCCTCCATTCCCAGCCGATCTGCCGCCGTCAAAGCACGCGAGAAGCGCCGCCGCAAGTGCCGGCAAAAGCACGCAAATCCCGAGCCGCCCAGCTATCTTCATGTCCGCCCCCATAGCAAGCCTCCCTATTGAATCGCAGCCCCCAAAGCCAGCGGCCGCAAGAAAACGCTAACAATTCAGCAAAGCCGGCGCTGCCCCGGCCTCAGCCCAAAAGCCATGCCGCGCCTTCACCATAAGCAAGCGCGCCGATTTTTTCAAGGCGATTGCGCCAATTGCGCTTCCCGCCCCGGCAACTGCCCGATGCGCTTTTTTACAAAAATCGGCGCGCAAAAAACAGCGCCGGGCGCTTTGGCATCTGCGCCTATCCGACATTTGCCAGCATTGGCTCCAGACCGCGAGAGCTGCCAATCGCCCGAAGACCGGCGCAGCCGCGGGCTCAGGCGGGCCGTTTTCAGTTTCGAATTGGGAAGCGAAAAACCGGCTTCCGGAAGAGCCGCAGCCTGCAAGGCGCAGGAGCAGCGAGCCTCCCCGAGCGCCGCAAGCGCAAAAAAAAAGCCCCCGAAACGGGGGCTTCTCGGCGCTAGCAAGGACAGGACTCGAACCTGCGACCTCCGGGTTATGAGCCCGACGAGCTGCCAACTGCTCTACCTTGCGTCGTAACTAAAGCATAGCAGGCCGCGGCAAGGCTGTCAAGCGCCCGGCCGGAAAATTCCCGCGCCGGCAAAAAAAACTCTCCGGCGCCGCGGCTTTTTGGCATGGGCCGGAAGCGCCGGCCGGCGCCCCTTGCCGCGCTTCGCGAGCGGCGCCCTGCCGAACAGCACCGAGCCGGCGGCGCCGCTCAGGCTGCGGATCAGCCGCCGCCGCCGGCTCGCAGGCTGTCGATGACTTCCCAGGCGCGCTCGCGCACCATCAGGACGTAGGGGCCTTCCGCCACGGCGAAAAGGTAATTGAAGGCGCCTGCGTCGGCAAGGCCGCCGTCGCGCTCGACAAATACGCCAAGGGCGTTGACGGCGGCGAAGGCGACGTGGTTGTTGGGGAGAAGGCCGAAGTGCGCCCTGGTGCCGACCCTGACAATGACGGCAACGGTTTGGGCGTTGTCCTCGGCCTCAATCAGGGCAAGCGAGCCGATGATTTCCTGGAGCGCCTTGGGCTCGCGCTCGACCATGGCGGCCCTGAGCAGGATGGCCCTGGCCTCCTCGGAGCCAAGCTCGCCAAGCTGGCGCGCGGCCTCGCGGCGCACGTCGGGGAAGTTGTTCACGACGCGGCCGCGCCCCATTGACCGAGTCAGGGAGCCGGAAAAGACAAGGCGCTCAAGCGCCGCGTAAACCTCGGGGCCGGCGCCGCCCCTCCCGATGGCGCTTTCGGTGTGGGCAAGCGCAAACATGTTCTGCTCGCGCCGGTGCGACGCGCTGGTCTCGCGGATCATCATCTCCTCGACGCTGAGGGGCTCGGCATCGGCGGCCTGCCCCATGGCGGAGGGAACCGCGGCGAGGGCGAAAACGGCAAGGATGGCAAGTGGCTTTGCAAGCATGGCTTCGTCTCCTTTCACTACGTACATGTTAGGCGGTTTTTCGCAGCCTGTCAAGGCACGGGCGCAAAAGCGACGCAAAGGCGGCGCAAAAGCGGCGCGAAGCCCGCGCAAAGCGAAGCAATTTCAGGCAGGCTTGGCCGCGATTTGGCGCCGAATGAAGCGCAGGGCGGCGCCGCAGAGCCGGCGGCGGCGAAAAGGCGGGGGCAAGGCGGGGCGCCCTAGATGTCCTTTGAGCTCAGCTCCAGCGTCAGCTCGACCTCGCCCTTTGAGAGGCCCAGGGCGCGGGCGGTCTCCTCGACGCTCCAGCCGGCGCGGGCGAGCTGGATGATGGTGTCGCGCACCCTCGGCGGGGGGGCGCCGTCGCCGGAGGGGGCCGCCTTGGAGGCGCGGCCGGAGGGCTTGCTGAGGACGGCGCCGAGCAGCTTGAGCTGGTCGTAGGCCTTTTTCTCGAGGGCGCCGAGCTCGGAGGCCAGGCGCGCGACGCTCTCGCGGGCCTGGTTCATCTCGCCGATGCGGCCCTCGAGCCAGCTTATCGACTCGCCCAGCGTGGCGAGCTTTTCGGCGGCGTCCCTTGTCCTGGAGTTTTCCGCCGAAAGCGAGGCGACCGACGACTGAATGTCGCCGAGGTCCGACTTGAGCGACGCGACGGTTTCGCCAAGCCGCCCGGCGGCCTCCTCGCTTTCCTGCAGCAGCCTGAAGTTCCGGTCTATGCCGTCGGTGGTTTCCTGCAATGTCTGGCTCCTGCGCTCCACGCGCTGGAACTTCTCCTCGGCCTCCGCGGCCGCGTCGTCGAGGCGGCGGAGCCTGACCTGCGCCGCCTCGAGCAGGTCGTCCGAGTTCGAGACCTGCGCCAGCCGGCCCTCGACGGACTGCGCCGTCCTGAGAAGGCGCTCGAAGTCGCCCTCGATGCCCTCGAGGCGGCGCTTCTCCGCGGCGAAGCGGCTGATCCGGGCGCGTATGTCGTCCTCCATGCGCTTCATCTGCTCCACGACCTCGGCGAACCCGGCGGCGTCGGAGTCAAGGCGCGCAAGGCGCTCGGCGCTCTCGCGCAGCTTCTCGTCGTGCAGGCCAAGCTCCTTCCTGAGCGAGCCGGAGCGGTCGAAGGCCTTTGCCATGGCGGCGCTTTCGCGGCGGACTTCCTCCATCGTCTTTTTCGCGTCCGCCAGGGAGCGCTCAAGCTGCTCGGAGAGGATCCTGCGAGCCTCGTCCGCGCGGCGCATTTCCGCGGAGTGCCTTTCCTCGAAGGCGACGGCGCCGGCCTTCACGCTCTCGAAGTCGGCGGCGAGCTTTTGGCTGAAGGCGGCGAGCTCGCGCCCGGCCTCCTCGGCGGCCTTGGAGTCGGCCTTTTTGCGCCTGGCCTCGGCGTCGGCCGCCATCGCGTCCAGGCGAGCGCCGAGCGACTCCTGCCATGCGCCGAGCTGGCGATCGATGCCGGCGCTCCTGCCGGAGAGGTCCTCGAGGAACTCGTCCTCGAAGGCCTTGAGCTTCCCGGAGATGCTTTTGAAGGCCGTCTCCCTGACTTCCGAAAGCCCGCGCTCGAGCCGCGAAAGCTCGCCGCCCATTTCCTCAAGGCGGCCCGAAAGCTCGCCGGATGAGCCCTCCCACTTCAGGCGCATCTCCCCGCCAATTCGCTCGAAGTCGGCGCAGACGCGCGCCGCGGCCCCGTCCAGCGCCGCGCGCAGCTCCTCCTCCAGCCTGGCGCTGTCGTCCGTGGCGCCGGCGAGCCGGTCTATGGCCTCCTCCTGCGCGAGGCGGTAGGAGTCGATGCGCTCCTCGACGGCGGCCGCGGCGGCCAGCCCGGCGTCGCGGTAAAGCGCCTTCCACTCCTCGCGGCTCCTTTCGATTTCGGCGCGAAGCTCCGCGTCCTGCCCGCGCATGAGGGCGCCGGCCTCCTCCGAGCTGGCCCGCGCGAAAAGCCGCAGATCCCCGGCCTGCCTTTCCCACTCCTCCCTGAGCTGCCTGGCCTCGGCGAGGAATTCCTTTCTCCGGGCGCCGGCCTCGGCGGCCTCGGCCTTAAGCTCGTCCCTGCCGAGCCTTATCGATTCCTGAATTTCGTCGCGGCGCGCCTTGGCCTGCTCCTGAAAGGCCTTCGCCTTTTCGTCGAAGCCCGCCTTAGCGCGGTCGAGCCTTTCCCTCGCGGCGGCCGCGACGTCCTTGCCCGTGGCGCCGCACAGCCTGTCCCACTCGGCGCGCGCCTTGGCAAGCTCGGCGCGAATCTCCTCGCCCCGGGCGGCAACGGCGGCGCCAAGCTCGTCGAGGCGGCCGCCCGCCTGCGCGGACGCCTCCCCGGCAAGCGCCTCCCACTCGGCGCGCATCTTGGCAAGCCCGGCCCGGGCCTCCGCGCCCTGCCCCTCGGCGGCGGCGCCAAGCTCCGCCGAGCGCTCGGCGATCTGCGCCGAAAGCCCGCCGGCAAGCGCATCCCACTCGGCGCGCATCTTGGCAAGCCCGGCGCGGGCCTCAGCGCCATGGCCCTCGGCGGCGGCGCCAAGCTCCGCCGAGCGCTCGGCGATCTGCGCCGAAAGCCCCTCGGCAAGGCCTTCCCACTCGGCGCGCGCCTTGGCAAGCTCGGCGCGAATCCCCGCGCCATGCCCCTCGGCGGCGGCGGCAAGCTCCGCCGAGCGCTCGGCGATCTGCGCCGAAAGCCTTCCGGCAAGCGCCTCCCACTCGGCCCGAATCCCCGCGCCCTGGCCCTCGGCGGCGGCGGCAAGCTCCGCGGAGCGCTCGGCGATCTGCGCCGAAAGCCCCTCGGCAAGGCCTTCCCACTCGGCGCGCATCTTGGCAAGCTCGGCGCGAATCCCCGCGCCATGCTCCCCGGCGGCGGCGCCGAGCTCCCCGGCAAGCGCCTCCCACTCGGCGCGAATCCCGCCAAGCTCTGCGCGAATCCCGGCGCCGCGCTCCTCGGCGGCGGCGGCAAGCTCCCCGGCGGCGCCTTCCCAGTCGGCGCGAATTTTGGCAAGCTCGGCGCGGGCCCCGGCGCCATGCCCCTCGGCGGCGGCGGCAAGCTCCTCGGAGCGCTCGGCGATCTGCGCCGAAAGCCTTCCGGCAAGGCCTTCCCACTCGGCGCCGCGCGCGGCGATCTCGGCGCGGATCTCCTCGCCCCGGGCGCCCAGGTCGGCGCCGATTTCCGCGGCCTGCCTTTTCATTGCCTCCGAAATTTCCCAGGCGCTCCTGTCCCACTCGTCCCTGAGCTGCCTGGCTCCGGCGCCGCCGGCGGCGATCTGCTCGCCGAACTCGGCGGCCTCGGCGCGCCACTGCTCCATTCCCGATCTCAAAAGCTCGGCGGCCTCGGCGCCGGCTGAGCGGGCCTCCTCCTGGAAGGCGCGCAGCCTTTCCTCGAAGCCGGCCTTGATCAGCGCCAGGCGCTCCTCGGCCTGGCCGCGCAGCTTTGCCAGCGCCGCGTCCTCGGCCTTTCCGGCGCGCCGGCCGGCTTTTTCGGCCGCCTCCGCGAAAAGCCCCTCGATGCGGGCCTCCTCGCGCGAGAGCCTTTCCCCGAGCGACGCCACGGCGGCGCGGGTCTCCTCGATCACGGCGCCGGCCGCGTCCCTCAGCGCGTCGGCGCTTTCCCGCTCGAAGCGCGCCTCCAGATCCTCAAGCCGCCCGCAGGCGGAGGCGACCTCGGCCTCGGCGGCCTCGGCCCTTTCCCTGGTGTCGGCGAGCCGGGCGGAGAGATCCTGGACGAAGGCCGAGTCCTCGCGGGCATGCGCCACGCTTTCCTGGACCATCCCGTGCATTTTGATAAGGTCGGCGAGCGAGGCGTCGAAGCCCTCGATGCGCGCGTCGATCTGCGATATCATGCCGACCTTTTCGGCAAGCTCCTCGCGCGTCAGCCTCTGGATGCGGCGCATCAGCTCGGCCGCGGCCTTTTTCTCGACGTCCAGCGCTATGCCCAGATCCTTGACGGCGGCGGACTGGTCGTCGATGTAGCCGGAGATGTCCTTTTTGCATTTGTCCACGAACCTGCGCAGCCGGTCCGCCGAGCGGTTGCTCTTGTCCAGCAGGCGGAAAAAGACAATCAGCAGGATCGTCGCGCCAATGGTCAGCAGGTTTCCGGCGTCAAAAAGCATAGCCCGCTCAGCTTAGCGCAAAATCGCGCAATTTGCGATAGTCGGCGAAGAAAAAGTCCGCCGTGCCGCTTGCGCGCCGCGACACCAGCGCCGCCTTCATCCCCGCCCGCTGGGCGCCGGCCACGTCGTAGCGCCGGCTGTTGCCCACGTAGAGGATCTCACCGGGCGGGCAGCCCAGCGCCCGGGCCGTCGCGAGGAACGGCACCGCCGAGGGCTTCAGCGCCCCGGTTCTCTCGGAGCACAGCACCGCGTCCCAAAGGCCAGAAAGCCCCAGGTTTTCGAGCTTGGCCTCCGGCGGGAAGTCCGAGAGCAGCGCCGTCTTAAGGCCGGCGGCGCGAAGGGCCGAGATCGTCTCCCTGACGCGGGGGAAAAGCCTGACGTTCCTGAAAATCGGCTCCCAGCCGCGATACATGAGCCTCTCGATCTTCTCGGCCGTCGCGAGCGCGCCGGAGCCGAGGGCCTTCGCGGTCAGCGCCGCCTGGCAGGCGTAGAAGTCCGGCCTGGCAAGCTCCGGGCTTTCCTCCTGCTCGGCGCGGATCGCGTCCCTTGCCTTGCTGAAAGCGAGAAGCAGGCGCCAGTTCGCGAGGGCAAACGGCAGCAGCCGAAAGTAGAGGCGGCGGTTCGGGTAAAGCGTGCCGTCCAAATCGAAAGCCACGGCGGCAAATTTCGAAGCCATTTGGGCATTCTACACCAAACGCCGCCAAGTGGCAACCAATCGCGCCGGGAGCCTCCCGCGAGGGGACCGAGGCGCCGGGCAGGCGCGGCGCCCGCATTCCGCCCGATTGGCTTCAGTCGCCGTTAGGCATACAATAACCGCTGCAAGCGAAATCAGATTGACGCGAAAACAAGCCAAAGGAGCCAAAGGATGAGTTGACACTTTAACTGAAAAAAGCCACACTTTTCAGCATGGCAATTTTGCTCAAAAATGGCTGCGGCTCAGGACGTCTGGGCGCGATCGCCAAAGTCAAACCCGACGCCATCTGGAACCTTGGGCGGCTCTCTTGAAAAGTTCCCTGACGGAGAAACTGGCGTTATCCCGGATGCGGGAAATATCAAAAATACTTTTCCTTGTAATTGCGGCCGCTTACCCGGTGCTGGTTTATTTTTTTGTTGCGGCTCGCGGCGTTCCGCTTAGGCATTTTTCCCTTTTTGTTATTGGCTTTGCCGTTTTTGTTTTTGCTGCCGGCGCTTTCCGCCGCGGAAAGCCGCGCGGAAGATTTTTCCTCAAGGAGTCGCTGGTGCTTCTGGCGCTGGGGGTTTTGAGCCTTGTTACCAATTCCGCAATCATTCTAAGGTTTTATCCCCTGCTGATGAACATCCTCCTGCTCGCAACTTTTGCCGGCACCCTTTTTTTCCCGCCAAATATGATCTTCCGCTTCGCCACTATGCAGGACAAATCCATCCGCTTTTCGCTGGGGGAAAAACAGGTGGAGGCTTACTGCCGCAAGGTAACCATCGTGTGGTGCGCGTTTTTCGTCCTGAATGGGAGCGTCACCGCCTTTACGGTTTTCCGGGGATCCGATGCGCTTTGGTCTGTTTACAACGGCGGCATCGCATACATACTGATGGGCATCCTCTTTGCGGGGGAATTCGCGGTAAGGAAAATAGCGCAAAAAGGCATACCCAAGGCCGCGCCGCTTTCGGCATTCAAAAGCAATTCCAGGGATGCTTCCCATGTCATGTGCTACGAAGGCTCCTGGAGCGATTCCGCGCGCAAAACATGGGGCGATTTTCTCGAGGGCACGGCTGCGCTGCGCCGGCATATTGAGGCGGCAGGCGGCAGGAAATGGCTTCTTCACTGCGACGACAATTGGCACTTTCTTCTTGCCTTTACCGCCCTGCTCCAATGCAAAAAAGAGATACTCCTAAGCGCCCATGTAAGCCCGAGCTGCCTTGCGGAGATACGGGACGGCGCGCCCCTGCTTACGGATCGCGAAGATTTAACCCATGAAAATATGCTGCGCATTCCCGCATTGCTCGGCTCAGGCCCGCATCCGGGCGGCAAAGCAAAAAAGGCGCCGGCCATTGTCGCGGATGAAACGTCTATTGTAATGTACACATCCGGAAGCGCAGGAAAGCCAAAGGAAATAAGGCAGCGGCTTACGGAATTCGAAAACGACAACCGGTTCGCGCTGTCCAAGTGGGGCGAGGAATTCCTGAAGCGCAAGCTTTGCTCCACCGTAAACCAGCATCACATTTACGGCCTTTTGTATTCCGTGCTTTTGCCGTTTACCGCCGGGGTTCCGTTTAGGAGAAGCAGGATCAGGTACCCCGAAGAACTGGAAAAACTTTGCGATACGGAATATACGCTGATCACGGTGCCGGCTTTTCTCAAAAGGGCCGTGGAGATAACCCAGCCCGGCAGCCTTGCACTTAAGTCCCATTGGATTTTTTCTTCCGGCGGGGTTCTTGAGCCTGAGACGGCGCAAAAAACGAGCGAGGTTTTCGGCTTCTGGCCGCTGGAGGTTTACGGCAGCACGGAAACCTCAGGCATAGCCTGGCGGCAATCCGTCAACGGCCCGGAATGGGCGGCTTTTGACAATGCGCAGCTAAGCGTGAGCAACGGCTGTCTTGTCGTGCGCTCTCCGTACATCAATGATCCTGCCGGCTTTGAGACCTCCGATTTGGCGGAACTGCTTGAAGACGGGCGTTTTCTGCTCAAGGGGCGGATGGATTCAATCGTCAAGATCGAGGAAAAGCGCGTCTCGCTTGCGGAAGTCGAAAGCCGCATCATGCAGTCGGGGCTTGCCGCCGGCGCGTGCGCCATCGCCATGGAGGACAAGCGCCAGTACCTTGCGGCCGCTGTTGCCTTTAACGGCAAGGGGCTGGAACGATTTTCAGGGCTTGAAAAAAACGAGATAAACAGGTTCTGGAGGGGATACCTTTCGCAGTATTTTGAAAGCGTCGTTGTCCCCAAAAAATGGCGGTACCCGGAGGCTCTTCCCGTGGACACCCAAGGCAAAATAAGGAAGGAAGATGTCAGGCTTCTTTTTGGGGAACGTCGGGTTCCGGCTCTGGCGGAAAACCCCCAGGGGGGGGGCGGGTTTGACAGCATCAAAGAAACTGTGGTTGAGAAAACCGAGAACTCCGTCAGCCTGGAATTCGCGATACCCGGCTCGGTCCCCTATTTCGACGGGCATTTTCCCGGATTTCCTATTTTGCCCGGCGTGGCCGAGATAGAGCTGGCAGCGCGTTTTGCGGCGCGGCACCTTGGAACCAATGTCGCGCTTTCGGAAATTCGGCGAGTGAAATTCACAAGCCCCGTTCGGCCCGACGCTCCCTTGCTGTTAAAGCTGGAAAAGACAGACAAGACGATTGTTTTTAATCTTAGCTCCGAGGATGGCAAAACAGCATATTCGACGGGGACGGTTGCTCAATGGGGAACACATGATTGAAAAAACAATACATTATGTTTGGCTTGGGAACAAAGAAATTCCCGAGAACTATTCTGCTTTTATACGCGGCTGGCGGGAGCTTCATCCTGATTGGGAAATAGTTAAATGGAATGAAGAAAACTTTGATTGCGAGGGCAATTCTTGGGTTAAAGCCGCAATTGAACAGGAAAATTGGGCGCTTGCCGCCGATGTTATACGAAGCAATGTTCTTCTAAACCACGGCGGCGTTTATCTTGATACCGACATCGAGCTTTTCAAACCGCTTAACGAGCTAGTCGCCGAAAACGATTTTTTTATCGGATATGAAACGGACTTTTGGTTTGGCTGCGCTGTTTTGGGCGCGAAAAAAGGGCACAGAATAATCCGAGAAGTGTACGAGAGGTATCTTACTCCCTGCGAAGAACTTAACAGCAGTTCAAATATGCTATGCGTTTTGAATTTCAGCACCTCAATCAAGAGGCTTTATAATCCCAAATTGGACGGGAAAACCAAAAAAATACAGGATAATGCGCTGCTTCTTTCGACAGAATATTTTTTCCCAAAAAACTACATTACCCACAGAATAACAATCACTGAAAATACAGTGGCAATGCACCACCTTTCTTCAAAATGGCACTCTATCGGCAAGCGGATAGGAAGAAAAATTGCCAAAGGGTTGCGGCTGATTCTTGGGAAAAGCATATTTGGCTGCTTTGAAAGACTTGCAAGGCTAAATATGTTTAGCAAGCTTGATAGAGAACACAAAGTGAAGTGCCGGAAATAATGAATGAGGGGTCCCCTTATCTACATATTCCGCGTCAGGACGTTTAGAGGGGCGCATCTCCCGCACCTGCTCACTCGTTGCCTCCCGCCATGATCCGCGCGGGTTCAAGCCGATCCGCGCCCGCTCATTTGTCGCTCCCCGCCACCAAATCATCCGCCTGTTGGCTACATGGCACTCTTGCCGCTTTGCCGCTGTCTGACAGTGCGTTTCTTTCAGCCCTTCGGCAGGAAACCCTCCGCATGACGCAAAAACCCCGCATGCAAAAATCAAACTGAGAGATTACTACCCCCCCCCCCCCCCAGTTTGATATCGCCGCACGGCCATAAAAAAAATAAAAAAATTGCTTGACGCGATAAAACTCTCATAGTACGATACTAAAAGTTCCAGCCGTTGGCTGGCGGGTATTAAAGGCGGTTTGCGTGAAAGGCGACTGCTTGGCATACGAAGGGTTTACGACCTTTGGGAAAGGGCTTTTTCAGTCGAGTTTCTTCTTAGTTCTGCTTAATTAACATGGGAAGAAAAACTGACCGATTAGGGTTTGAGTCCCCCAGCAGAGATGGGGCTTTGCCCTTTTAAATATAAGAACAAATGGAGAGCATTTTATGGGAAGCGACGTTAAAAAAACCATCAAGAAAAACATTGACACGATAATAAAATCCGACAAAACATTAAAGGATGTTTATAGCGTTATATTTTCACATTCCAACCTTATTGCTTATGAAAGGCTCGTTGGTCTTGAAGTTGATGCTGTAACCTATGCGGCGTTTGATTTGGAGATAAGAGCGTTTGCAGCATATTTAAAAAACATGTGCCCCAACGAAACTTCTGAATATATGGCTATCGACCTAAGCAATACGCCAAATTTATTAATTGCATTTTGGGGTGTTTTAATGAGCGGGAACAAACCGTACTTGGTTAATTCATTTTATCCCTCGGAAATTAAAAGAAAACTCCTTAAAAAACTAAATGTCAAATTTGTAATAACAGAATCGGCCGACTACACTGATTTTACAATTGTAAATATCAATGGTTTTGATAAAGAAGGTCCGCAAATTACAGATGAATTTTGGCAAAATGAATTTGCGCTTTCCTCTACCCTGACAGGGCTTGAAGCAAAGATATGCGTGTATGACGGCGAGGCTGTCGTAAATCAAATCTTGAAAACCCCAGACATTCTAAAAGCCAATAAGTGGCTGATGGGTGACTACAAAAATAGAATCAAGGTTGCAATGATTTTGCCACTTTTTCACATTTTTGGAATAATGGTGGGTTATTTTTGGTTTGCCTTTTTTGGGCGAACAATGGTCTTTCTAAAAGACAATTCACCAGATACCATCAGGGGAACGATAAACAGGCACAAGGTGACGCATATTTTCGCGCCCCCGATTCTGTTCCACAAATTATGTAAAGGCATAATGAACGGTGTCTCGCAGGAAAGTGAAAAAGTGAAAAATAAATTCGGGAAGGGGATCAAACTGGCTTTTGCCTTACAAAATATATTCCCTTCATTTGGCGTTGCGATTTCAAGAAAGCTTTTTAAACAGGTGCTTGCCGCCTCGTTCGGAATGTCGCCGAGGTTTATGATTTCGGGTGGCGCGTATATAGACGGCGAGGCGCTAAAAATCATTAATTGTATCGGCTACCCTCTTTTTAACGGTTACGGCACGACGGAAACGGCGATTGCAGGAGCGAATTTTGCATTAAAAATAGGCATAAGAACCAACGGCTCAATCGGAAGCCCTTTCAAAAATGTCACTTACACATGTGATGAGGACGAAACTCTGATTGTTTCGAGCGACGCAGCCTGCAAACGAATCATCTCGCTCTCTGGCGAGCCGACAGAAAATATCAGACATAACTTTAAAACAAACGATATAGTAAAAACAATAAACGGCCAGCTCTTTATTTTAGGACGAAAGAATGACCTGTATATCGGTGAAAACGGCGAAAATATTAGTCCCGATACAATTCAAAATAAATTAAAAGCTAAAAGCGCAAACAGGCTATGCGTTTTAGAGATAGAGAAAAGGCTTTCCATTGTTTTAGAGTACAATAAAACAATGCCAAGCGATATAATTGCCACTGAAATCGAACATATAAAAAATACATTGGCAAAAATTAGCTATGGGGCTCATGTTAGCGATATTTTCGTGACGCATGATCTCATTGCAAATCCGAATGCGATAAAAGTCTCTCGCGCGCTTCTCAGAAAAAAAATCAACGAAGGCGATGTTATTCTAAAGGACTATAAAAAGCTAAGTAGCGAAGAAAAAAGGCAAAATAACGGGCAAGATGATGAAACAATGTCAGTAATCAAGCAAGCATTCAAAAAAGCAGCGGATACGAATGCGGAAATTCAATCAAACCAAGACTTCTTTTTAGATTTAGGCGGGGATAGCCTTGGCTATTTCTCGTTGCTGTGTGAGCTTGAAAGTATATTTAACATTCCATTCACCCCTGAAAAGAACCAGGATCTGCGCACTCCAGATAAATTCTATGAATATCTAAAAAAGATGTTATGATCACGATCATATATTATATTCATCTCATGCTGGGATTGCTCATACAAATATTTGTGTTCAAGACGAAGACTTTCTATGAGGACGACCATAGGCAAAACAAACAAATTAAAGGCAGTGCCATAATTATAGCAAATCATCGTTCCTTTTTGGACGGACTTGTTATTGTATTCAGGTTCTTTTTTAAAAAATTGCACTTTATAACTACAGATTGGTACAAGTATAGATTAAAAATATTTAAGTTTGTAATACGTGAAGCAGGGGGGATTTTCGTTGATAACGAAGGAAACAGCTTTGATTTTCTCAAAGAAAGCAAGAGGGTAATTGCAAAAGGCAGGTCTATTATGATTTTTCCAGAAGGCGGTTTTAAGCATACGTATGAACCCTCAAAATTTTCCGCAGGATATATAATGCTTGCGATAAAAACTGGAGCAAAAATCATTCCAATTGTTAACAATTTTAATTACGGGCTTTTTAAGAGAGTACATTTAATGGTTGGAAACAGCATAGATTTATCGAGTTATACAAATGCGGATCTCACCAGAACAAAGCTTAATGAAATAAACGAAGAAATATACAATAAATATTTAATGCTTTTTTACAAACTGAAAAAGAAAAAAGCTGAAGGGTTTTTGTTCAAATATGAATTTATCGCGCCAAAACTGGGTGATGTCGTCCGCATTAATGCAGGCTCTTACTACCATTACGGCGTGTATTTGAATGCCAATGAGGTTATCCAATTTGGTTACGCTGTAAACGGAGCAGGCGAAAATGTACTTGTCAATTCTGTTTCCTTGAAAGAGTTTTGCGGTTCGAAAATCCCCGAAGTCCGCATAGTCAAAAAACGGTTTGCCAGAAAAACAGAGGATATAGAGAAGTATGCAAAATCTTGTCTTGGACAAGGCAGGTATAGCATGATAAACAACAATTGCTTTGACTTTGCAAATAGAGTCACTCTAAAAATTTAAATTTGCACTGAAGACAAAGTTATCGTGGTGCATAGTGAATCAAGTTAATTAGAGCGTGTTCCCACTATGAAAACCTGACAAAAACTGCCATACTCTAAGCATGGAAATAAACGAGGGGGGACATGCGGGAAAATTAGGCACATGCTGCCCGTCAAGCGCGGAAGGGTAACGGTTGAAAACATAACCTTCATAAAAGCGCTGCTGTACATATGCGAAAATGGGTGCAAATAGAGAAAGCTGCCAAAGGAGTACGGCAACTGGCACGTAATCTACAAGCGCTTCAACCGCGGGGCAAGGACGGGATAATCGAAAGGCTGTTCCGAGAACTGCACGCCAACGGGATTCTCGAAGCCGCCCAGCCTATCCTGCTGCTGAACTCGATGTCCGTGCCAGTGCATCCGAACGCCTGCGGGGCTTTAAGAAAACGGGCGGGCAGTCGATAGACCGCTCCAAGAGCGACCTGATCTGCAAGGTTTTATGAAAGAGACGTATGGCAAAAAACTGGGAAAACGGGTTCGCAGAGGGCCTGGAGAAACTCTCCGGCATCCTTACGGGTATGGCGGAGGGGCTTGACGAACTCGCAGAAAGGATGGAGTCGGGCGCCGGGGTATTGACAAAATCATGGTTTTCAGGTAAAAGAAAAATAGAGTCAAAAAATAAATGGGTACATGACGGGGGCGAAAGGGCCAGGCAAGAAGAAGACCATAGTGGCTGTGACCAGTAGGCTTTACCGAGACGATGTACGCGATGATGCGGGACGGTGCGAATTATCGGGCACGACCGTTCCAGGCTGGCGGGCTGGGAGGCGAGGTACTGTCCCAGGTTGGCTACGTGATTATCGGGTTGGAAGCCGCCAGGGCGGGAGGTTTTTGTGAAAAAACTTCACCAGCCCTTGACAAAAAACATAGAGGTTCGATATTATAAACGAGGATGGAGTATGTAGTGAAAGAAAGGGGCGTTAGTTTGTCAGAAATACGGGCTAAGGTTTTGGAGGTTCTGGCAGTCCTTCTGGTGAAGTGTTCACCTTGCAAAAGTCGCATGGAATTTTTTTGTAGGAATATGCATGTATACCTTTTTACAAGGCAAAGATTTGGATGCTCCCCCTCTATCGCACAAACCGCTTGACAAAAATTGCGGGAAGGATAACCTTTGTGAAATTGCAATGGGAGGGAAGAAACAACTTGGCGCATAAACAGATACCGCAAAGGTCCTGCTTAAAATTGCCTACCGCAATTTTAAGCAGGACACTGTCAACTGTTCTCGCAAACTTATCTTTAAATTACATAGGGATAATTTTCGTGTGGAAAGATATGTTTGCTCAAATAAAGAATTCATTGTTTAATTTTGCTCGCAACTCTATTATCTGCAATGCAAGATAAATTAAGGAGAAGTCATAAATGGACGATTTGAAACTGCAAGTCAAGGAATTGATAATCAGTTCTTTAGAACTTGAAGATATCAAGCCAGAGAATATCATTGACTCGGATCCTCTGTTCGGGGAAGGATTGGGGCTTGATTCCATAGACGCTTTGGAGCTTAGTGTCGCACTAAGAAAGAAGTTCGGCGTAAAGTTTTCCGCTGAAAATTCGGAAAACAGAAAGCATTTTGCATCGGTTGATGCCCTTGCGGCATACATTGAAAGTACGGGAGAAAAATCATGACTAGGGCGTGTTCACACAACGAAGAAGTATAACAATGGTTACAAAAAACAGAGCCCGAAAAAGCCACATACAGAGCCTGTTAGATTTTCCGTGTAAACCCGCTCACTCCCGAATTCGACTGCGAACTGGTTCAGTACCTGCCCCATTCCCTGGTCGGCATCGTCCACCTTTGGATGGCGTTCCGAATCGCAAGATAGAGCGACTTTATGATAGCGTCATCCGTGCATAAATTCAAGCGGCTGGAGGTCCTACAAAAAGCATGCATGGAATGAAACAGCAGGGACAAGAATGATACTATGAATAATGCAAAACACAGAACTCAGACACCCCCGCTGTAACAACGGGAGCATATCACGAAACGGAAAAAAGGCTACGGCACGCAAAATTACCTGTGCAAGGTCTGTGGGAAACAGTTCATAAGGGACGAACAAAGTATCTGCCGCGGGACGATGCCAGACATAACCAAACGCATAAAAGTGATGCCCGTAAGGGCAGCGGGATGCGTGATACTGCCATCGTATTCGGAATAAGCGTGGGGAAACGCGACCTGAAAACCGTGCAAAAGCTGAAGAAACGGCTTGAAGAGTGCGGTTTTATGCCTGCTCATCTTTTCGGGCTTACTGTTTCGGCGGAGTTGGGCGCAGCCTTTATTTTCGCTATCATTTTGCAATCAAGAAAGGATTGAGAAAATCACCTGAGCCTGTCCGAAAAATTGCGTAAATGGTCACAGACATGGTAGAAATACCAAAGGAGAAAACATGACAGTGGCACGAAAGAAGAAAGAGAAGGATGCTCTGGATCAGCAGATGGACAGCAGCGACTTCCGAGAGCTGACGTAGGACGGGGCGGGGCGGTCGGGCAGGATGGGCTAATCAAGCAGGACCGGAAAAATACTCCAGCGTGCGCTGTAGGCGGAGATGACCGAGCGCCTTGGGTACGAGAAAAATTCCAGCGCCGGAGACAACAGCGGAAACAGCCGCAACGAAAAGACGGCACTGCCAGAAAACCAAAGCGCGACGATAGAGGTTCCCCGCGAGCACGCCTGGACGTTCGAGCCGATAATAGTCCCGGAGCAAGAAAGGCACTCTTCGCTGTTCAACGACTGGACGATGTACGGCACGGAATGACCAATCACGAGATACGGACGCACCTTGAGGAAATTTACAGCGTTGAGGTGTCGCCGGATTTGATAAAAGCCAGATGACGAGCGCCGTGCTGGACGAGGTCTGCGATAGTGTATCTGGACGCGCTGCGGGTAGTGGGACGGCCGCCAAGTCGCATTAAGAGCGTATACGTGACCCTCGGGATGAATTTCGAGGGGAAAAAAGAGGTTGCGGACCAAAGTCCGATTGGGCTTTGGCTCGCCGAAAACGAGGGGGGTCCAAATTTTGGATGGGGGTTCTTGTGGAGCTCAAAAACCGCGGGCTCGCCGACATCCCGATCTCCTGCATGGACGGGCTTCAGGATTCCCCGAAATCGTGCAGGCGGTGCACCTGCATCTGGGTCCAGCTTTGCATCGTGTACATGGGCACAGCCCGGCGAGGTTCGTCTCGTACAAGGACCTGAAAAAAGCGTGCGCGGATTTGAAGGCGATATATTCGACCGCCACCGAGGAAGGCCGACCACGCGGCACTTTCGGGGTTCGGCGAAAAATGAGCCAAATACCCGATGATTTCCCAGTCCTGGCAACACCACTGGGACGACCTCAGCAAGTTCTTTAAGTATCCGCCCGAGATTCGCCGTGCTATATACACGACCAATGCGGTGGAGTCGCTTAATTACCAGCTAAGAAAACTTACAAAAAGCCGCTCGGCATTTTGCACCGATGACGCTACACTAAAGATACTGTATCTTGCGATTCGCAACGCGTCGAAAAAATGGACGAGGCCGACTAGGGATTGGGGACAGGTTCTCCATTGAATTTGGGAAGGAATGGGTGCCGTTCTAATGGCACTCGGCCATTTACACAAAAAATCAGATAGGCCCCAACCACGTATTTCAGGCTTTGGTTCTATTGTTCCTTCAGTGGCTGTTGCCAATATATAACGTTCGCCATTGTCGCCTGAAAACTCGTAAAGCCTGAATGCTAATTGCAAAGAAACAATTTCGTCAAAATCAAACCGTTCATCGTTAACAAAAGATGGAGCACTTTTCATGTCAAATACAAAAAATCCACGGAGTTTTATAAAACATTTTTTAATGTCCATATCTGATAAAACCGCATTTCGCTGAATCCACCTTGGTGGAAAAGGTAATTTTTTCTGGAACGGAAAAGAAGTCTTTCGCTATTCCTTCTGCTCCCATCCGTGGACGAATGCACTCAACACGCAAATTCTTTCCTCTAACTATAAAAACTGCGATAAGCTTTCTGAATGCACAATATTAAAATCGGCATCACGACCTGGAGAAAAAGATCGTCCAAGTGACTCCCTGGCAATATCATTTTCCCCAATGACTCGACCTTCCGGTATGGACAAAACACGCCTTGCCTCGGCACTTGCAAGTTTTACATCCGTACCTCTTGACAAAATCGACAACCCTATGGGATAATCTCTTATATTATTTGTTTTGAGGTTTGGTTGCACAACAATAAAGATCGCATTGCTTTTTTCCTCTTGCTCACTGTAGTTTTGCTGGGGTTTTCTTCCTGCAAGTCGACTACCGAGAGCAGGGAGAACCCATTGTATGTTTGGCTCACAAATGATGCAAAGTTTATTTTGCTGCCTCCTGAATATATTGAACCCCACATGGACAATCAGCAACTTATGTCCGTTTCTTTTGGTAACCAAAGCCATCAACTCATTGCCTGGGTAAAAGCCGATGAAAATGGTATGGGCATGACCTTTATGAACGAACTTGAAGCCATGGTGGGAGAACTCCCCTATCGTGCAGGGGCTGTGTCGTTCTCTTCTCTAGTACTTCCCAGATCCATGGGCAATGAATTTATTGTAACAGATTTCCAACTTAGTTTCTATAACCCCGTTACACTTGGACAGGTATTGGAAACTGTGTGGGATTTTTTTGAGGATACGGGAACCCATCGCCCAGTATTTGCCAGAAACGTCTACGAGTGTCGATCAAGTGTCGCTGACCGCCAACACAATTATGCAGCGCAGCCACACGCCGCTGCGAGAATGTTTTTGGGCGATATACCTTATAGCCAGCGACAAAAGGAGCACGTCTGCACTGAGGCTGCAGAAGGAGCTTCAGGTTTTTTCCTACCCGACGATGTGGCTGATGCTGCAGAAGATCGCCACGGGATGGGAGAGAGGGGCGGCACGTATCTGCTTTCCTGGATAGTGGAAACGCACGTCGAAGGCAGGAAGGAGAGCGAGAAACATGGACGCGGGATGGGGTTCCCGCGGGAGCGGATTTGGACCCTGGAAGGACCATCTGGAAGCGTTTTCGTGCCGATGATCAAAAAACGGGCTTCGGGAGGGTTTTCCCTGGAAGACCCGATAAAAATCAGTGGTTCCATAGGGAATTGGTCGGTCCAGTGGCAACTTAATAGGCAAATATGAATACATTAATCGGTACAGTAGATAATCCTTGGGTAATTATCGGCATTTATGTAGGTGCCTTTCTTGCGGGTATCACCATACTTATATTCCTGCTATTAGTTTTGTTGATTTTTATAAACACCACATACCGTAGCTCCTTTAAAGAAAAAAACAGGGAGTGCACCCGAAAAAAAGACGCGTCACAAGTGCGTATGTTTTTCGAAGGAGTGGCTTGGGCGGAAAATTTTAAGGATATAACGAAGGAACTTCACATAGTAAGCGATGGTCTTAATTTATACGGTGAATATATAAATTTCGGGTTTGACAAATGTGCCGTAATTTTGCAGGGAAGGGGTGAGTCACTGCTTTATTCTTATTATTTTGCCGATGTTTATTCTAAATGCAAACACAATATCTTGGTTATCGATGTTCGGGCACATGGTCTTAGCGACGGAAAATATCAAACGGGAGGCATAAAGGAAAGTGATGACTTAATTTTATGGATTAAACTGATAAACGAGAGATATAACATAGCTGATTTTACAATTCATGGCATTTGCGTTGGCGGTGCAACGGCGATTTATGCATATAGTAAACTTAAGAACGAGGGCAGCGGTTTACTAAAAAGGATAGTGACCGATGGATTATTTAAAAGTTATTACGAGTTATTCAAAGCCCACTCCATAGCTTATAAAGCACCCGCTGCCACGCTCCCTGCTATTTATGTGGTTTTTTTCCTTCTATTTATACTTGCCAAGGTTAGACCTTTAAAAGAAAGTCCGATAAAATATATGAAAGATATCGACATTCCAATTTTATTTATCTGGAGTGCTATAGATAAATTTTCTATTAAACAAAACAGCGTAGATCTGTTTGAAGCGTGTGCATCGGAGCATAAAGAAGTTTGTTTTTTTCCTAAAGGCAGACATTCACATGTTAGAGCTTCACAGAAAGTGGAATATGATGAGTTAATTACTAAATTTTTACAAAAGCATAATAATTATCCATTATCACCGTAGCCCCTTCCTCAAGTTGAACGCGCCGGCGAACAAAAACCAAAAAGCAAGAGAACACAGCCGCCCCGCAAGTTGCGCATGGCGCAACGGCCTTGCTTTTGCAAATGCGAAAAAGCCCCCGAAACGCAAGGCAGGCCTCGCATT
>Ga0209755_10002514_pt1 | contig 25115 bp, 24 predicted proteins | sample TergutCo191P1_FD_187301 | JGI IMG/M metagenome (GOLD analysis project Ga0209755, IMG submission 187301) | Cornitermes sp. P1 segment gut microbial communities from Petit-Saut dam, French Guiana - Co191P1 (SPAdes) (version 2) | ecosystem: Host-associated > Arthropoda: Insects > Digestive system...
AGATCGCCCGGGAGTCCGAGTCCCTTCTTGAAATCAACTCGGTGATGCAGAACATATCGAGCCAGACGAACCTGCTTTCGATGAACGCGGCGATCGAGGCTGCGCACGCCGGGGAGTCCGGCCGGGGCTTTGCGGTGGTGGCGGACGAGATCCGCAAGCTTGCAGAATCGGCGGGCCAGCAGTCCAAGACGATCAGCACGGTACTCAAGAAGATCAAGGGCTCGATAGACAAGATAACGCGCTCGACAACCGGCGTTCTTGAAAGGTTCGAGGCGATAGACGGCGGGGTCAAAACGGTGGCGGAGCAGGAGAGCGGGATAATGAACGCGATGGCGGAGCAGAGCGCCGGAAGCACGCAGATAATGCAGGCGATAGCGCAGGTGAACGACATCACCGGGCAGGTAAAGGAGGACGCTCGGCAGATTGTCGAGGCGGCCGCTAAGCTGGGCGTTTAGCCCGGGAATTTTTCGCGGGGCTAAAGCGTCCCGCGATTCCGCGCCATATATAAGGTATGGCGCAAAATTATTTTGGTACTTTGCCGCCCGGGGTTCGTCGGGCGGTTTTTTTTCTGCGGGAATATCTTTTCCCCTTTGGGTGCTCGATCTGCGGCGCGGGACTTGTCGGTTCCACCGAATCGTGGTACGGCCTGTGCGGGGACTGCCGCGCCGGGATCGAGCTTGAGCTTGGCGAAAGCTTGTCCGGAAAAACCTGCGCCGACTGTGGCAGGCCCCTTGTGTCGGAAAGGGAGCGCTGCCTTTCCTGCCGATCGGGCGGCGCCGCGCTGGATCGCGCCGGCGTCCTGTTTCCCTACATGGGCAAATACCAAAGACTGCTTTCCGCGTACAAGTTCGGCAGGAACCTGGCTCTGGGGAATTTTTTCGCGGAAAAAATGCTGGAGTTGCTGGGGCTCGGCGCCTTTTCGCGGGATCCGAAATCCGGGGATCCCGTTTCGCAAATTTCCGTGGTGCCTGTTCCGCCGCGTCCGGGCAGGGTACGTAAAACCGGCTGGGATCAGGTCGAATACCTGGCGCGGCTTTTGGAAAGGAAACCCGGCGGGCTCCCAGTTAGCCGCTGCCTTCGGCGCCTGCCGTCGGAAAGCCAGAAGGGGCTTGGGCGGGAAAGCCGCAGAACCAACCTGCGGGGGCGAATCGTGCCCGTGCGCCGCGCGCCTGAAACCGCGCTTGTTATCGACGACGTAATGACGACCGGTTCCACGCTGGATGCCTGCGCCGCCGCGCTAAGGGAAGGCGGCGCGAAGACCGTTTTTGGACTCTGCCTGTTCCACGACTAGCCAAAATCGGGTCAGTCGTTAAGCCCCTTCACCCGTTGCATCTGCCCCCGGAAAAAGTCGTGGCACCCGCCTCGGCGAATTCCTTGACCGAATGGTTTACCGCGACCTTCTCCTACCGCCGCCGCCGGCCTCCGCGGTTTCAAGAAGTTCCGTGGCGAACTGGTTCGTCGGGAAGATCTCCACCGCCCTTTCAAGCCAGGGTATCGCCTCGCTGAAATTCCTCTGCTGGACGTGCGCCCAGCCAATCGACACGGCCACGTTGAAGATATCGTTCCTTTCCACGTCGGCGTTTTCCAGGATCGCCTCCATCATTTCGATTCCGCGCCTGATGTTGCCGAAGGGGCGCGGGGCGAAAACCAAGCGGGCGGCCAGTGTTTGCTGGGCGGCGGCGTTTCTGGGGTCAAGCTCCAGTGCGTTTCTGGCGAACCTTTCCACGTCAAGACCGTTCGCCATGGCGAAGGTCGTCCTGCCGTCCGCCTGTATAAGGTGGCCAAGGTTTCCCGACCGCAGGATCCAGGCCTCCGCGCTTGGGCCTGTTTCCACGGCGATTTCGGCAAGCCTAAGACCCTCGGCGAAGTGGATCCTGGCCTCGGGGTTGCGTTCCTCGAAAAGCAGGGCCCGTCCCATAAAGAACTCGGCGCGGGACAACGCGACGTACCTGTCCGCGCCGGAAGCGTACCGTCTTGCCGCCGCGCTTGCGGCGAGGTACAGCGGCTTTATTTCCTCGACCGTAAGCACCTGTTCGTAAACCGCCTCCCTAAGGGGGATCATCCATTCGGGAAGTCTTTCCGCCTGCAACCCAAGGCCTGCCGTAAGCAGGAACACCAACGAAAATACTTGGCTCATTGCCCATAGTATAGCGGTTCGCCTGCGTTTCTACAAGGGACGCAATACGAAACAACGTAATGCATGTATTTACTGTATGGATGCCGAAAAAAGTCTATTTTATATTCGAATGCCTCCAAAGAGTATTGTTTCAAAAGGAACGTTAGACGTTTCATGGAAAAACCGCGTTTTTTTGCTGTTGACGTTTCCGCCCAATCTATGCCATTGTTGCACCTGTAGGTTATAGTAAAGTGACGGCACCCTAATAATTAGAGAGGACGAATTATGGGAAAAGCGGCGCTCACGGCGTGTGTCAAAGTTGACGAGCAAAAGTGCATAAACTGCCATGCGTGTATTACTGCCTGCCCGGTTAAGTACTGTACGGACGGCTCCAAGGAAAAACTTCTTATTAACCACGACCTTTGCCTGGGCTGCGGGCACTGCATACACGTGTGCAGCCATGGCGCCAGGCTGCCGGTGGACGACACGCCGCATTTTTTCAGCGACTTGCGGCGGGGCGACAAGATGGTCGCCATAGTCGCCCCCGCCATAGTCGCCTGTTTCCCTGATACATACCTGCGCCTGAACGGCTACCTAAAGTCGGTAGGCGTGGACACGGTGTTCGACGTAAGCTTCGGCGCGGAGCTTACGATTTTGTCCTACCTGGACTACATAGAAAAGAAAAAGCCCAGCATGGTGATTGCCCAACCCTGCCCCGCGATTGTAACGTACATCGAAATCTACCGGCCCGAGCTTATCCCCTTCCTTGCCCCGGTGGACAGCCCGATGCTGCATACCATTAAAATGATTCGCGAGTACTATCCCCAGTACCGGGATCACAAGATCGCGGTGGTTTCCCCCTGCGTCGCGAAACGGATGGAGTTCGACGAGACCGGGCTTGGGGAATACAACGTTACCATGGTTCTTCTTAAGAAATACCTGGCCACGAACAAGATCGATTTGGACTCGTTTCCCGCCGTGGAATACGAGGGCGTGGCGGCGGAAAGGGCCGCCGGCTTTTCCTCCCCCGGCGGGCTTCTGGACACAATCGAAAGGTTCGTTCCGGGCATCAGGCGGCAGACCCGGAAAATAGAGGGGATACATGCCGTCTATCCTTACCTTGACGACGTCGCAAGGCTCATCAACTCGCCGGGGATGAAATTCCCGCTGCTGATCGACTGCCTGAACTGCGAGAAGGGCTGCAACGGCGGCCCGGGCACCGGAAACGACGACGTGCCGCTGGACGAGCTGGAAAGCCCCATCCGCAAGCGCATGGCCAGGCTGGAGGAAACCGTCGGCGCGGACGGCCCGAGGAACCCGGCAAAGGCGCTTAAAAAATACCACGAGGTTCTGGGCAGGTACTGGAGGCCCGGCCTGTACAAAAGGGAGTACAGGGACATGTCCGGCAATTTCGCCATCGTGCAGCCGACCGAGAACCAGCTGAACGACGTATACCGCACGCTCAAGAAATACTCCCCGGACGACATATACGACTGCACGGCGTGCGGCTACATGAAATGCAAGTCGATGGCCGTCGCGATTTTCAACGGGCTTAACAAGCCGGAGCACTGCACCCATTACAACGCCCTGGTCGTGGAGGAGACAAGGGAGGAGATTCGCCGGCAGCTTAACGAGCAGATTAACAAGGCCGTTTCCATGCTCGGCGGAATGCAGGGCATGACGCAGCAGCTTCTCGATCGCCTGGACGAGCACCTGGAGGGAATGAGCCGTGGCTCCCAGGTCGCGGAGGGCATGAGGGAGGCCTTGCTGAGCACGTCGGATCTGGCGCGTCGGGAACAGGATTCCATACAGGGACTTATCGACAGCGCCGCCAAGGGGAAGGAATCCATGCTGGAGACCACCAGGTCGGTAAACGACATCTCGCAGTCGGTTGACGGCATAGCGTCGGCGATCAAGATCATCTCGGCCATTGCCTCCAACACCAACCTTCTGGCGATGAACGCCGCCATAGAGGCGGCCCACGCGGGGGAGGCCGGGCGCGGGTTCGCGGTGGTCGCCGACGAGATACGCAGGCTGTCCGAGACCACCAGGGAAAATTCGCGGAGCATATCCCAGACCCTGTCGAACATTATCGAGGGGATTAACATTACGTCGAGGCGCTCCGGCGGCACCAGCGAGCTTATCGACGGTATGTCCAGGTACATCGACGGGTTTGCCGTGGCCATGACGAATTTTATCAACACCCTGAACAATCTTTCGGCGGAGGGCTCGGTGATAACCTCGGCGATGCGGGAGGTCTACACCCACAGCGATGCCGTCAAGGAAGGCTACAACGAGATCATCGAAAACATAAACCGGCTAAAAGAGGAAATGGAAATCATGGCCGTGCAGGCGCGGGTGTAGCCATGGTGTCCCTTTCGGAGTTCACGGTCCGCACCGGCGGCCGGACAGACTGGATCGACGTCACCGGCCAGGTGCGAAAGGCCGTTTCCGATTCCGGCGTGCGGGAGGGGCTGTGCGTGGTATTCACCCCGCACACCACGGCGGCCGTCACGGTAAACGAGAACGCGGATCCGGACGTGCCCCGCGACGCCGGCCTTGCCCTGGACATGATTTCCCCGGACAGGCGCGAGTTCCGCCACGGCGAGGGCAACTCGGCGGCGCACGTAAAGTCCAGCCTTGTTGGGGCCTCGCTGACGCTGATTGTCACGGACGGAAGGCCGCTGCTTGGAACCTGGCAGGGAATATGGTTCAACGAGTACGACGGCCCCAGGACGCGGAAAGTCCACGTCCGCGTAATGGGCGAGTAGGGGCCTAAAGCAGGCTTACCGGATCCACGTCCACCTCTATGTAAACCCTCGCGTCCCGCCCCTGTTCGTAGCGCTCCAGCGCGATGCGCGCCGCGCCGTGCAGGGCCCCCATCGACTTGCCCCGCAGGATAACATGCCGGCGGTGGTTCCTGTTGATGACGCCTATGGGGCATTCGGCGGGGCCCAGCATGTCGGCTCCGGGGGGCAGGAGCTCGGCGGCTATGTCGGCCAGCCGTTTCATCGCGGCGTCGGCCCTGGCTTCCTCCCGGCACCTTGCGCTTAGGCGGATCAGGCGGGTATAGGGGGGAAAGTCCATGGCCTTGCGGTGGACAAGTTCCGTCTCGAAAAAGCCGTCGATGTCAACGGCGCAGGATCTGTCGATCACCGGATCCCCAATGCGGAGGGTCTGCACGATTACCTTTCCGTCGGGGAAGTAGCGCCCGGCTCGTCCGGCCACCTGCACTATCAGCGAGAAGGTTCGCTCCGCCGCGCGGAAGTCGGGCAGGTGCAGGCCCGTGTCGGCCAGCACCACCCCGACAAGGCGCACGCCGGGGAAATTAAGCCCTTTGGCCACCATCTGCGTTCCCAGAAGAATGTCCACCATGCCGGCTCTGAACGATTCCAGGGTTTCCTCCAGAGATCCCTGCTTGCTCGTCGCGTCCGCGTCGGCGCGGCGTACCCGCAGGTCCGGGAAGGTCCGCCGCACCTCCTCCTCTATCATCTCCGTGCCGAATCCCCGGTAGCCGGCCTCCAGGGAACCGCACTTGGGGCAGGACTCAGGCGGCGTCTCGGAGTACCCGCAGTAGTGGCACAGCGCGCGGCCCTTGCTCTTGTGCCAGGTAAGCGACACCGAGCAGCGTTTGCAGGTTTGCTCGTAGTTGCAGGACGGGCAGTGGAAGAAATGCGCGAAGCCCCGCTTGTTCAGGAACAGTATGGTCTGCCGCTTCATCAGGGCCGTCTTGCGGATTTCCCTTTTCAGTTCCGCCGTCAGGCAGCCCCCCGTCCTTTCCAGGCTGACCGGTTTTATTTCCGGCATGGCCCCGCCGGAAAGGCGCAGCGAAAGATCCAGCCGTCTGATCGCGCTGTCGGCCATAAGCTTCCAGGCCTCGGCGGAGGGCGTCGCCGAACCCATCACCAGTTTCGCCCCCTCCACCGAGCATCGCCGTATCGCCGTCTGCCGCGCGTGGTAGCGGGGGGTGTTGCCCGATTTGTAGGATCCGTCGTGCTCCTCGTCTATGACGATCATGCCAAGGTTCCGCACCGGGGCGAACACCGCGCTTCGCGGCCCCACCACAATCGGCGCCTCGCCCCGTCTGATCCGCGACCACTCGGCGAGCCTTTCGCTGGGGGTCATTCCGGAGTGGAGCGTCGCCGCCGCCGGCCCGAACCGGCCGCCGACAAGCCTGGCGGTCTGGTGCGTCAGGGAAATTTCCGGGACCAGGTAGATGATCGATTTTCCCGCGTCCAGCATGTGCTGCGCCGCCCGCAGGAAAACCTCGGTCTTGCCGGAGCCGGTTATGCCGTACAGGTAGAACATGGGGGGGGGGGACGGCGGCGCGCCGGTCGGGGCCGCGGCAATCGCGTCCAGCGCGGCCTGCTGCTCCGGCGAAAGGGACAGGGGCGCGTCGGCAAAGTCGCCGGCGTCGCCGCCAAGGGAAGGGAAGGGAGCGGCGCGCCGTCCCGACGGGATCATCGCGGAGACCGCCTGGCCTATCCCGCAAAGATAGTACGCGGAAACCCACCTGGCAAGCTCGACGTCCCGCTCGTCGAAAACCGGCTGGGCGTCCACGACGCGGCGGATTGGCTTTACCGCCGACTCGCCCAGGCCGTCCGGCAGCGCGTCCCGCTCCGCGACGATGAACCCCAGGGTGTCCTTTCCCCCCCTGCCGAAGGGCGCCATCGCCCGCCTTCCGACGGCGGCCTCGCCTTTCTCGTCGGCCCGGTACGTAAATGCCCGGTTCGCGGGAATGTCGAAAACCAGGTCGAGCCAGCGCGCGGCCATTTCAGCCGGTTCCGGGGCCGGCGGGATCCAGCCCCGCCTCGACCAAGGCCGAGCGCAGCAGCTTTAGGTCCTCCCAGGCGGGGCGCTTCCATTCCTCGTTCCTAAGAAGGGCGCTGGGATGGTAGGTGGCGACCAAGGGAACCGTCGTCCCGGCTATGTCAAGGCTGATGACCTTCCCGCGAATTTTCCCTATGGAATTGGTGGTGTCAAGCAGGGTCTGGGCGGCGACCCTGCCCGCGCAAAGTATGAACGCCGGCTTCAGGAGCCGCACCTGCCTTTCCAGGAACGACGAGCACGCGATGGTCTCGTCGGGAAAGGGATCGCGGTTCCCCGGCGGGCGGCACTTGATCACGTTGGCGATGTAGCAGTTTTTTTCCCGCGACAGGTCGATCGAGGCAAGCATCCTGTCAAGGAGCTGTCCGGCCTTGCCTACAAAGGGTCTTCCGGTGGCGTCCTCGTCGGCCCCCGGCCCCTCGCCGATTACCATTACCATGGGGCGCCGCACCCCCTCGCCGGGGACGGCGTTCTTTCTGGTCTCCTTCAGGCGGCAGCCCGTGCAGGACCGCACGTCGGCCTCAAGCCTCTCGAAACTGTCGGCTTCGGCGCCGCCGGCGGTTTCCCCGCAGGGCTCGGGATCGTCCTGGAAGGCGTACTCGTCCCGGTCGTCTAGGTAGCCGCCCCGGGCAACGCCGTAGGCCGTGTCCAGGAAACGCGCAAGGCTCGTTTTTTCGTCCGCGGTCATATAGTATTCAACCTCATGTGGGGGAGTGGATCAAGGGGCGGTCGCCCGGGGCGGCTAGGTGGTTTTCTTTTCCAGCTTGTTGATCTCGCGTATGAACTGGTCCGGGGTCTCGAACTGCCGGTATACCGAGGCGAAGCGGATGTACGCCACCTTGTCCAGGGCGCCCAGCTTTTCCAGGATTATGTCGCCTATGGCTCCGGAGTGTATCTCGCGGTTGTCCCTGCTCAGGATGGCCGTCTCGTCCTCGACCTCGTTGATCAGGCTCTCGATCTGCATCCTGGACACCGGGCGTTTCTGCAGGGCCCGTTCTATGCCGCGCTCCGCCTTGTACCGGTCGAAGGGCTCCCGCCTTCCGTCCCTTTTGATTACCATGGACTGCCTGTCCTCGGTCCGTTCGTAGCTGGTAAAACGGAACCCGCAGCCCTCGCATTCCCTGCGGCGGCGAATCGCCTGCCCGTTGGCGAGCGTTCGGGATTCCACGACCTTGTCGTCGTTGCTGCCGCAGTGCGGGCATCGCATGTTTGCCCCCTCCTAGAAAAGCAGCGGGATCATCCCAAGGCCCGCGCTTTCGTCGAAACCGAAAAGCAGGTTCATGTTCTGCACCGCCTGCCCGGCCGCGCCCTTTACCATGTTGTCGATGGCGCTGACGACAATCAGCGTGCGGCCGGATCGGTCCAGGTGTACCGAAACGTCGCAGTAGTTGGAGTTACGCACCCTGTTGGTTGCCGAAACCGCGCCCGGGGGAAGCACCCGCACGAAAGGCTCGTCGCGGTAGAAGTCCGCGTAGACGGCGTGGATTGCGGCGGCCCCTTCCCCGGTTTCCCAGGATGCCGAAAGCGGGATGTAGATCGTGCTGAGTATTCCCCGGTTCATCGGGGCAAGGTGCGGGGTGAAGATTACGTGGGGGGGCGACCCGGGCGCCGCCATGGCGGCGAGGCTTCGGGCGATCTCCGGCGTGTGCCTGTGCGTCCCGCCGACCTTGTACGGCGAAACGGAATCCGCGCATTCCGGGTGGTGGAACGAGCGCGCCGGCTCGCGCCCGCCTCCGGAGGTTCCGGAGGCCGCGTCCACGATAATCGGGGCTCCGCCGTCTTTCGCGACGAGTCCCTTGGCAAGCGCCGGGAAGATCCCGATGGCCGCGCCGGTCGGGTAGCATCCGGGGTTCCCGACGATCGCCTTGCCCGAGCCGGCGAGCCGGCGGATACGATCCCTGTTCATCTCCGGCAGGCCGTAAACGGAATGTTCGTGCAGTTCCGGGTACAGGTACGGCTTGCCGTACCAGGCGCTGAAAGTGGCCTCGTCGTCGCCGAACCGGAAGTCCGCGGAAAGGTCTATAAAGGGGACGCCCCGCCCGACGCAGTCCCTGGCGTGCGGCTCGCCGACGCCGTGGGGCAGGGCGGAAAAAACCACGTCGGCGGCGGCCACCACGTCGTCGGCCTTTCCCAGGGGAAGGGAGATCCGCCCAAGGAACCCGGGGTACACCCCGTCGATGTTCTCCCCCTCGAAACTTACCGAGGAAAGCACCAGGTCGTCCACGTTCGGATGGGAGGCCAGAAGCCTGACAAGTTCCGCCCCGGCGTAGCCGGTGGCCCCGATGACCCCCGCCCTCATTGGGGGCCGTTCACCGGGATCGCGGCCAGAAGGCCGTACACCTCGTCGGCGGTCTTTGACTGCAGCAGGGAATCGCGGAGATCCCTGTCCTTCAGCTTGGAGCTGAAAAAGGACAGGGTCTGAAGGTAGCTTGCGTGCTGGTTGTACGCCGCGGCGATCATAAGGATAAAGCGCACCGGCTCGTCGTCCAGGGGGTTGAAGTCCGCGACGTCAACCCGGCTTATCCCGATCGAGACGACCAGGTCCGTGACCGACTGCAGCCGTATATGGGGAATCGCTATGCCCTTGCCGATGGCGGTGCTCATAAGCTCTTCCCTTTTGACGATTTCGGAGGCAAGTTCCTGGCTGTTCTTGATCTGCGGGGCGGTCGCCAGGTTTTTCGCGAGCTCCAAAAGCACGTCCCGTTTGGAGGGAAAGTCCAGGAAAAGGATGCGTTCCGGCGAGAGTATCGCCTGTATCTGCACGGGGTTAAACTGGTAGCCGAACCTGCCGGCGGAGAGCCTTTCGTTTACCCACCGCATTATCTCGGATTTCTTGAAACGCCAGACCGTCCCTATTTTTCCCGCCGGGATTTCACCCTTCTGCGCCCACTCGTACACGGTCCGCTCCGAAACCCGTAAATACTGCGCGACTTCCTCTATGGTGAGAATCGTGTCCTCAAGCATGTCAGTAGTATAGCACCGAACCGTAGTATATGTCAACGATTTCTTTTTTGGGGAGCCTGGGGCAATGGTATCGAGGATGCCTGTCGGGCTCACGAGCGGCAGCTCATGTCCAAAAAACGGCGAAATTTGGACACGTATTGACAACGTGGGTAAATTTCGGCAAAATTTGGACATGAGCCTGTCGGGGAAGACAATACCACCCCTGTCCATCGACGTCGAGAAAATCGAGACAAGGGCCGTCCTGCGCAAGGAGGCGCGGGCGCGACAGGCGCTGGCCGAGCTGAAGGGTTTTGTCACGGTCATCCCAAACCAGAACATCCTGACGAACGCCATAGTCCTTAGGGAGGCCAAGGAAAGCTCGGCCATCGAAAACATCGTCACCACCCACGACGAACTATACGAAAGCATGACGATGCAGTCGGCAAACATGGACGCCTCCGCGAAGGAAGTCCTGAATTACAGGGAAGCCTTGTATATGGGCTGCGGGGTGCTGGCGAAAAGGCAGCTTATCAGTGTCGGCGACATTGTAAAGATTCAGGAGGCGATAGTCAAGAACAACGCCGGGCTTCGGAAGCTGCCCGGGACGTCCCTTGTAAACGACGCGACCGGCGAGGTAATCTACACGCCCCCGCAGGATTACGAGGAAATCCGCCTGCTTCTGGACGATCTGTGCCGCTACCTGAACGACGATGAGGGCAGCCTGTGGAAAATGGCAATCCTTCATTACCAGTTCGAGGTAATACATCCATTTTACGACGGCAACGGCCGCACCGGCAGGATCCTGAACATTTTGTACCTGTTGCTGAAAAAACACCTGGACGCCCCCATTCTGTACCTAAGCGCGTACATAATAAAAACCAAAAGCACGTACTACGACCTGCTCCAGAAAGTCAGAAAGGACGGGGCGTGGGAGGAATGGATTTTATACATCCTGGACGGGATCGAGGAAACGTCAAGGCTGACCCTGGAGAAGGTAAAGGCGATCAGGAACCTGCTGGACGCAACCCTGGAAAAAGCAAAAGGGCAGTGCCCGAAGATATATTCCAAGGAACTAGTCGAGATAATTTTCGAGAACCCCTATTCCAAAATCGATATCCTGGTGAGAAAACTGGGCGTGAACAGGAAGACGGCGTCGAAGTATTTCGCGGAGCTTGCGGCCAGCGGTTTTCTGTCGCACAGGCAGGTCGGCAAGGAAAAAATTTTTATCAACGATGACTTGATGAGGATATTGGCGGGGTAATTGCTATGGACCTGTTCCTGTCGAGTTCCCCCGAAAATACCGCTTGACATTTCCCCCGGTTCCTGGCACAATCGTGGACATATGCAGATGATGTTCGGAACACGGCGGAAAAACCACGAAGCTACCCACTTGACAATTTCCTCCGTTTCTGGTAACACACACACATAAATTCGCCCATTATTTCCTAAAAAAAACAGCCCGAGTTTTGTCCTTTTTGTCGCTGACGGCACTTGGGTCTGGTTCCTTGGGCATGTTTCCGATACTTGTTTTTCTCGCCAAAAAGCGCCGGTCGAAGGCGCGCGGGACGGTTCCGTCCCAGTTCCCCGGGGTAATGGCTCGTATGGGCTGTTGATATATTTTCTTGCCCCGTGCCAAGGGGCGGCAAAGGAGCAGACGATGGCAAAGAACGGTTTTGGACTGGCAATGCTGGTGGCGTTCGGAATGGCGGTTGTTGGGTGCGGTAACGGCGACGACGTTGACGATTGGGTCGCGCCTCCGCCGGTCGATTTGGGCCCGTATCCAAACGAGATAGAAATATCTTTTAGGACTGCCGAGCACTTCAGTTTGGCGAATGCTTGGGAAGGGGACACCTTAACTGGTGCAGTGTTGACCCTGACGTTTTCGCCGGTAACCAGGCCGCCGCTTGGCACTACCGGCGTTTTTAGCGGAAACCCCGTCAGCATTACCCCGGCCGATCTGGCCTGGCTTCAGCCTGGTAGTGTTGACTTGCAGCCCCGTTCTGGCGGCGGCGATCCGCAAAGAACCGTGTCGGTAACTGGCGTCTCGGCAAGGCAATCCGGGAACAACGTCGAAGTTCTGTTGACGTTGACAAGATCGGCGGTACCCCCTCCTGCCGCCCCAGGATTTCATAATCTTATAACGGTGGACTTTGATGTTGCAATTTCACCTGATTTTGAGTCCAGGTTTGACGAAATCCGATGGATGAGCGCCGTCCGTTTCTTTATGTTCTAAAATGACCCGCAAGGCAACCCTGGTGCTGGATAGGCGGCGCCAGGCTTGCCTTGCCGGGCGCTCCCCGGTACAATGTACCCACCACCATGTCAGAGAAAAGAAGAAAAGGCCTGATCGCCGTAGTGGCGGTTTTTATCGTGTATAGCGTGGCGGCGGTTCGCCCGGTTTCCCAGGAGACGGTTCTGGTTCCGCGCTGGCTAAGCTCGCTGGAGTCGGGCGAGCCGGTACGTTTCGGGGATCCCGTGACCCCGCCGGGCGTAGTTCCCCGGGCTCTGCCCTTTGCCCTGGACGGCCGTTTCGGCTATGTCGAAATGGACGGTCGCTTTCCGCTTAACAGGCCAAGGACCGGCCAGGTCTCGATTTCGCCTGAACGCTGGGCCGAGTTCGACGGGGAGCTGGAAAGCGTCGCCGTTTACGCCGCCGACGGCGGGGCTCTGTTTGTCATCGACGACCCTGGCGGCTATCCCTTCTTTCTGGACGGAAGGACTTTCGTCGTGGGAAGCGGGCAGGACTCCGTCTACAGGATGGACGATTCCGGCCGGGCGCTGTGGGTCTTCGACTTTCCCAGCCCGGTTACCAGCATGGACGCGGCGGCCGGGCTGCTCCTGGCCGGACTTCTGGACGGCATGGTCGTGCTGGTGGACGACTCCGGCAGGCAGGTGTTCTCGTTCGACCCGGGAGGCTCGCGCTTCTCGGTGATCCTGGGGGTGGCCATTTCCGCCGACGGCTCGCGGCTCGCGATTGTTTCCGGCATAGACAGCCAGCGTTTCCTGTTCCTGGAGCGCTTCGGGGCCAGCGCCGGGGACTACAGGGTGGTTTACCATGAGTTCCTGGGCGAGGGCTTCCGCCGCCCGGTGCACGTCGCCTTCGTCGAGAACGACCGCCACGTCGTCTTCGAGCGGCGCGGCGGGCTGGGGATCTACGACACCGGCTCGCGGCTTACCCGGAACGTGGAACTGGACGGGGAGCTTCGCGCCCTGGACGGCTCCGGGGGACAGGGGCTGATGTTCGCCGTTTTCTCGCGCCCCGGGGGCGACGGGAACTACCTTGTCGGGATACGGACTTCCGGCAGGACGCCAAGGGTCGTGATACGCGCCCCGTTCAGGGGCGAGGACGTTTTCCTGGGAAGGATGGGTTCCCGGCTGATTGTCGGCGGGGGACAGGCCATGGTTGCCTTTGATTTGGAGAGAAGATGAGAGCCAGGGTTTTTCTCGCGTTTTTGGCGGCGTCCGTGGCGGGCGTCGCGGCGTCCGCCATGGAATGGCCCCTGCCGGACGCTACGGTGGTCCGCAATTTCGGTTTCAACGATCGCGGAAGGCCGGCGGTCGGCGTCGTGCTGGCCGGCGGCGGCGAGGTGCTTGCCTCGGGCGACGGGGAGGTGATTTTCACGTCCTCCGGCTCGAACGGCGGCGCGTCAAGGTTTCCGTCCCCCCTTGGGGAATGGACGGCGGTGGACCACGGCAACGGCCTGGTCAGCGTGTACGCCCGTTACCGGGCCCGTTACCGGGCCCGCTACGGCGCCTCCGGGCCAAGGGTGAGCCAGGGCGAGCCCTTGGCCGTCGCGGGCGCCTCCGGGTGGTCGGACCGGGAGGGCTGTTACTTCATGCTGTTCGATCGCAGGGAACGCCGCTGGGTCAACCCGGCGATGGTTCTCGCCCCTTTCCCGGACGCGCTTAACCCGCAGATACACGGGGTGCAGCTTATGAACGAGGCCGGCGTGTTGGTTGGCGTCGGCCAGGGCGTGGCCCAGGGTATGCACGGAATCGTCGTCAACGCCACCGACGCCCTGTCCGGCAACAGGGGCAGCTTTCTTGCCCCCCACCGGATTATAAGCTCGGTGAACGGGATCGAGGTCGGCCGGCTTTCGTTGGAGACAATAAGCGCCAGGGACGGGGTTCTGCTGGTAAACCGGGGGCCGGCGCGGAGCGTTTACGCCCAGTTCCCCGCCTTCGAGGCCGGCGAGGTGTGGCTTAACCGCGGCCAGGCCATCCTGGAGGTAATCGTGCAGGATATCGCCGGCAACTCAAGCAGCGTCGTCGCCCATTTTTTCGTCGAGTGAGCCCGCTCCGCGCCTGCAAAACCTGGTCCACGCCGGTCGCGGACGAGGAACGGAGACCCGTCCCCTGCGCCCTGTGCGGCGGCGACCGCTTCGTCCCCTCCCTTTCCTGCGAGGGCTTTTCCTACGTCAGGTGCGCCGGCTGCGGCCTGGTGCAGGTAAACCCCCAGCCGGTCGCCGAAAGCGTGATGGGTCGCTACGGGGACGAGTACCTTGCCTACGAAATCGAGAACGAGGAAAGCTTTCTGGCCTTGCAGCGTCTCGGCCTTGCCGACGCGGGCTTTTTGGGGATGGAGCGGGAACTGATGGGGCGGATCCCTGGCGGCCCCAGGGTTCTGGACGTCGGCTGCGCCACCGGGGCTCTGCTGGCCTTTCTGCGGGGCAGGGGCTGGCGGGCGACCGGGGCGGAAATCTCCCCCTCGGCGGAATACGCCCGCCAGAGGCGGGGGCTTGACGTGCGCCGCGCGACGGTCGAGGACTGCGCCTTCCCGGCCGCGTCCTTCGACCTGGTGCTTGCCTCCCACCTAATCGAGCACCTTAACAGGCCTGGGGAATTTATCCGCGAGGTCGCCAGGATACTGTCCCCCGGCGGGTATTTCCTTTTGACCACCCCGAACATCGACGGTTTCCAGGCGCGTCTGTTCGGCGGCCGGTGGCGGGCGGCGATCTTCGACCACCTGTACCTTTTCTCGGCGCGGACCCTAAGGGCGATGCTTGGGGACCGGGGCTTTGCCACCCTTGGGGTGTACACCTGGGGGGGGCTTGCCGTGGGGACCGCGCCCGGGCCGGTCAAGCGCGTCGCCGACAGGGCGGTAAAGCTTCTCGGGGCCGGCGACGTCATGCTGGTAAAGGCCAGGCGCTTGGGCTAGCGGGCGCGGTCGAAAAAAAATCGTTTCGTTGGATTTATGGCCCTGGATTGACTATACTTTTTGTAGCGCACAAAAATGCGAAACTTGAGAGGAAAAAGTATAATGAAGCGTTTTTTTATGCCCTTTCTGGCCTGTGCCGTTTTTGCCCTGGTTCCCTCCGTTCCCGGGTTGGCCGGGGTCGACTATATCGAATACCTTGAAGGCGCGGTCGCCGAGCTAGTTCCCTTGGATCCCGCCGGGGTCGAGCCGTCGCACGTCTGGGCCCCCGTCCGCACGGTGGTGCCGCCTAGCCCCAACCCCGACCTGCCGAACAACGGCGTCACCTGGGCTCCCACCGGATCTCCGGACGAATCCCCGGCCGAGGCCCCCGCCGGGCAGCCCTTGGCCGCCACTGTTTACCTTCCCCCTGGTTCCCAGGAGGTGTCCATAAGGCTTGTCGTCACGATAAACGGCGAGGAGCGCGTCATCGAGATACCCACGGGCACGGTCGGCCAGATAGTCCAGGCATTGGCTCCCGCCGCCCCGGTTCCGACCCCCGTGGCCCCGGCTTTGGGCCCCGTCGCCCTGACCCCGGCTCCCGCCCCCGCTCCGGTCGCCCAGGCGGCGCCGAGGTTGCGTGCGAGCGGGGATCCGGCGGTCATTACCCCAAGGATGCCTGCGCCCGACGGCCCGGGCGTTTACAGGGTGCAGGTGGGCTCCTTTGCCAGGACCGCGCTTGCCCGGAATTCCTTCGACCAGCTTAGGTCGGCTGGCTTCCAGCCGGCGTTCGAGATGTTCGGCAGCATGTACCGGGTGGTCATCCCCGGCGTGCCGGCGGCTGAAATGCAGGAGGTCGCCAGGCGGCTTGGAAGCGCCGGCTTCGGCGAGGCCTGGGCGCGCAGGGAAAACTAGAACTGTCCCGGCTTTCCCCTGTCCACCGGCTCGATCCAAGGACGAAACTGGTCCTTACCTTGGCGTTTACGGTGCCGGTTTTCCTGGTCGATTCCCCGGCCGTCGCCGCGGGGCAGGCGCTCTTCTTTGTCTGCCTGGCCCTTCTCGCGCGAGTTCCGTTCAAAACGATATTCCCCCACGCCGGGCTCCTCGCCTTTTTGATCGTTACGGTCGTCGCCCTGCAGGTTCTGTTCAGGTCCGTCCCGGACGCCCCGCCCCTGATCCCGGATCGGGTGCCCCTCGTGGGCGGCTTGGGAACGCTCGGGCCGGAGGGCCTTCTCGCCGGGCTTACGGTCGCCTGCCGCGTCGTCGCCCTGGCCGTCCTTATGCCCCTACTGATCGCGACGACCGAGCCCCGTATGCTCGCCTTCGGCATTACAAGGCTCGGGGCGAATTACAGGGTCGCCCACGTCATAAGCTCCACGCTGAACCTAGTGCGGTCGTTCGAGGACGAGGCCAGGCTGATCATGGACGCCCGCAGGCTTCGGGGGGTGGCCCCCACGGGTTTTTTCTCGCGCCTTGCGGAATACGGGGCCATCGCCCTCCCGCTTATGATTAAGGTGATGCGGCGTTCCGTCGCTGTCGCCCTGGTTATGGACTCCAGGGCCTTCGGCGCCCACAAAACCAGGACCTGGCTTCTTTCGGGCAGGATGTCCCTCGCCGACTACGCGGCCTTCGCGGTCGGGGCGGCCTATTTCGTCGCCGTCCTTCTGGCGAACCGCGTGCTGGGGGGTTAGGCGCGTGGTAAGCCTGGAAAACGTTTCCTGGAGCTACGCCCGTGCGTCCGGGCCGGCCCTGACGGATCTGAGCGTCCGGATAGGGGAGGGCGAGTTCGTGGCGGTCATGGGGGAAAACGGCGCGGGAAAGACCACTTTCTGCCGGCTGCTGAACGGGCTTGTCCCCCATTCCATGCCCGGCGCGTTGCTTGGCACGGTAATGGTTGACGGAACCGACACTAGGCTCTCCTCGGTCGCCCGGCTTTCCGAAAAGGTGGGGATGGCCTTCGACGATCCGGAGACCCAGTTTTTCACGGCCAGGGTCTTCGACGAGGTTGCCTTCGCACTAGAGAACATGGTCCTGCCCCCGGGGGAAATCGTCGAGAAAACCCGTTGGGCCCTGGATGCCGCCGGGCTCTCGGAATACGCCGACCGGCCGCCGGCGACGCTTTCCGGCGGGCAGAAGCAGCGGCTGGCCATAGCGGCGGCGCTCGCCCAGGCGAACAGGGTTCTGGTCCTGGACGAGCCCTGCTCCAGGCTTGACCCGGTCTGCACGCGGGAGGTTCTTTCGTTTATCCGCGATTTGCGCGCCGACAAAAGGCTCACCGTGGTGATGGCGACCGGCTCGCCCCAGGAGGCCGCGGACTTCGCCGACAGGGTGTGCTTGCTGAAAAACGGGAGGCTCCTTGCCTTCGACGCGCCCGGGCGGGTGTTCTCCGACGGGCGGCTTCTGGATGCCGCCGGCGTCGACCCGCCCGAGGTTTCCCAGTTCGCCTTTCGCATGGCCGGGCTGGGGGAGCCGCTTCCCAGGTTTCCGGTCACCGTGGACGGGGCCGTGGAATCGGTCCTGGAGTGGTACGATGGGCGAAAGTAAGGCCGACGCGGTGCGGATCGAGGGGCTTGGCTACAGCTTCGAGGCGGATCCCCGGCGGCCCGTCCTGGACGACGTAAACCTCGCCTTCGGGGAGAACGAGTTCACGGCGATCCTTGGGCGGAACGGATCCGGCAAAACGACCCTGCTTAAGAACATAGCCGGCCTTCTGCGGCCTTCGCGGGGGCGGGTTTTAGTCCGGGGGCGGGACACGGAGGGGATGGGCGTCGCCGAAATCGCCGGTCAGGTCGGCTATGTGATGCAGGACAGCGACAACCAGCTTTTCGAGCAGACCGTGTACGACGAGGTCGCCTTTGCCCTAAGGCGTCCCCGCAAAAAACGGGACTGCCCGGAGGTCAGGCGCAAGGTCGAGGAGGCCCTGGAAACGCTCGGGCTGCAGGACAGGCGCGACGACTTTCCCCCGGCCCTGTGCAAGGCCGACAGGGTAAGGACCGTCTTCGCGGCGGTTCTCGCGATGGGCGCGAAAATACTAATCCTGGACGAGCCCCTGGCCGGGCAGGACCGCGGCGGATCCAGGGTTATAATGGAAACGCTGGACGGCCTGCACCGGAAAGGCCACACGCTGATCCTGGTCACCCACGACATCCGCGTCGCCGCCGGGCACGCGGGACGGCTCGTCGTGATGGGATCCGGCCGCGTGCGCCTGGACGGGGATCCCCCGTCGGTTTTCGAACGCGCCCAGGAGCTTGCCGAGGCGGGAGTCCTTCTTCCTCCCGTGGCAAGGCTTTCGCGGGAACTGCGGGGGCGTATCCCGATCCGGAAAACGGCGTCGTCCCCCATGGAGCTTGCCCTGGCCCTCAGGGATTTGGGCTAAACTGCCGGTGCCCTATACCTTGCGGTGCGTAATCGGTACTATGCAGTAGCCGGGGTCGCCGGACAAATCAAAAAACATGGGAGCTGTAACATGAAAAAACGCGCAGAGGTTTTCCCCCGGCCGGCCAAGACGCACGTCGCGCTTGTCGCGGTGTGGGCCGCCGTGACCGCCGGGGCGCAGGTAATCCCCACGATACCGATGCTTGGCACGGGAAGAAGCTTCTCGTTCGCCACCGCGCTTGCCCCACTTGCGGGCATATTTTTCGGCCCCCTGGCCGGGGCCCTGTGCGCCGCCGCCGGGGGCTTTGTCGGCAGCCTGCTCGCCCCGCATACCGCGTGGATGGGTCCGGGCACCTTCATAATCGGAACGGTCACGGCCTTTACCGCCGGGTGCATTGCCTGGGGGCGCTGGCCGCCGGTCAGAATCAGCGGGAACGGCAGCTTCGTGATCAATGGCGGGATAATCGTTTTTCTTTTGGGCACCGTCCTGTGGTTCAGCCACGAGACGGGCCGCGGCCTTGCCAGGTTCCCGCTGGTGTTTTACGGCGCGGGTTTTGCCGCCCTGTTGGTTGGAAGCGCGTTTGCCTGCAACATACTGGCCGGCAAGAACCGGGCGCTTAAATTCCCCGCCCTGATGCTGTGCGCCTTTGGGGGCATGGCCGGCGGCGCGAGCGTGGGCAACTTTTTCGGCCTTGTGCTTTTCGATTTTCCCAGGGAGATGTGGATGGTTCTGACCTTTACCGCCCCCATCGAAAGGCTGGTGTTTTCCGTCGGAACCGCCCTCGTGGGCCTCCCCCTGCTTGCAAGCCTGCCGAAAATAGGCATCTTTATCGGACCGCAGAAGGACGATGAGGCCCCCTCGGGGGAGGGGGGGACGATCCTTGAAAAAGATTGACTTTCATATCCATGTGACGCCGCCCGAGATAAAGGCCGACTGGCGGAAATTCGCCGAGAGGGAACCATTCTTCGAGCCCCATTTTTCCCTGCTGTCCAAAAGCCCGCTGAACAAATTCGCCTGCGCCGGGGAAATCGTTTCCATGCTTGACGCCTCGGGCTTTGACATGGGGGTCGTCTTTGGCTTCGGCTTTAGGGACCAGGGGCTGTGCCGCCTTGTGAACGACTACGTCATCGAGATGACTCGGCGGTATCCGGAAAAGCTTGTCGGCTTTATGTCGGTGTCGCCGGGCGCGAAAGGGGCGGAGCGGGAAATAGCCCGCTGCCACGACGCGGGGCTTACGGGCGTGGGCGAGATCTGCCCGGCCGGCCAGGATTTCGCCGTCGACGACGAGGGCGAAACCCGCGCGCTTGTCGGCGCCTGCAGGGAAAGGAACCTGCCGGTCATACTCCACGTAAACGAGCCTGTCGGCCACTCGTACCCCGGAAAGACGGGCACCGGCCTAAGGAGGATCGAGCGCTTCATTGACAACAGCCAGGGGATTAGGGTGATCCTTTCCCACCTGGGCGGCGGGCTCCTGTTTTACGAGGCGATGCCCGAAATGCGGAAAAAATGCCGCGACGTTTACTACGACACGGCGGCGGCGCCCTTCCTTTACGACAAAAGCGTCTACGGCGCGGCCTTGGCTCTTGGCCTGGGGGGGAAGATCGTTTTCGGCAGCGACTTCCCGCTTTTGCACCCTTCCCGCTACCAGCCGTCCATGGAATCCGTTCCCCTGGCCGAGCACGAGCGGATCATGGGCGGCAACGCGGAACGCCTTCTGGCGGGGGATTAGTCCCAGCCGGAGCCGAAAACGGAGCCGCCTCCGTGGCCGTTCCCTGAGCCGAAACCTGAATTGCCGGAAATTTTTGTGCCGAAGAACTGGCCCCCGCCCGAATCCTGGGTTTTACTGAAACCGCAGTCGTAGCCGGAGGCGGTCTTGAAGCCCGAACAGGACGCGAAATTGGAACCGCGCCCGAAACCGCACCCGTCGCCGTCCCCGTAGCCGGGGCAAAAACCAGAACCGTGTTCGTGTCTGGAATCTAGTGCACGCCTATGCCTGACTTTCGCAAAATTCATAATCGCCGCTCCCACCAGAACCCAAGGCTGTACCAATGCCGTTCGCGTGGCCGCAGCCCAGGCCGGTACCTGAAAGGGAACCCGATCCTGAACCGTGGTTGTAGCCAAAATTATCGCCGTAACCCGAGCCGTCGCCGTACCCCGAGTTAAAGTCCGTGCCCGAGCCTGAGCCGTCTATGTAGCCAAAACCCGAACCCGCGCCCGCCCCCGAGGTGGAGCCCTCGTCAAGGTTTCTGCCAAAATCCGGATCAATGCCTTGCCTAGGAACGGAACCGTCGATAATCTTTTCACGTACACTGGTCACTGAATATTCTATCCCAACAAGCGCAATCGCGCTTAGGATAATATAACATCGCTTATCTGCCCATTCAACCCCCTTGGTCGCTTGTTTTCAGGATCCGTCACGCCTTCCATATCGGGACCGAGGCTATGGATTCCCTGGCTTTTTCCGTGCAGTCCAGGATTTCAATCGTTCCCAAAACCGTAATCCGGTCCACCGGCTCGGGGAATTTGCATTTTTCCGGCAGGGACGTGCCGCTCTGGGCCAGTTGTGAAAGGGTGGCGGCGCCCTCCCAGTACCAAATACGCCGCGCTTCCCTGAGCACGACTTCCTGGTCCTTGCGGTATTCGATGTAGCCGGCGAACACACCCGCCGAGTACGTCCGGACGATGCAGTATTTCATGCCTTCCATACGCAACCTCCCTGAAAATTGCACCAAAAAACATTGCCTGGTTCTCAGATTTTGCATGTGGCGCGCGCGTTGTTTCAGTGAACCACGATGGTCCATGGTATTCTGGTGCTGTAAGGATAATTCTAGTACAAGCCGCTGTGCGAAATCAAGGAATATGGGGGAAAAACGTTGGAAAGTTGTGGCGCCAGGCTTGCGTACTTGTAAACCGGCTCTTTTTTCGCTACCATGGTAGCCTATGGTGGACAAAATAATCAAGGCCCTGTTCGGCTCCCAGCACGAGCGGGACTTAAAGGCGATGTTGCCTATACTGCATCTTGTAAACGAGAAAGAGGCCTGGGCTGCGGGTCTTCCCGCCGGGGAATTCCCGGGGCAGACCGAGTCGCTCAGGGCGCGTTTCCGGGGCGGCGAGAGCCTGGACCGGCTTCTGCCAGAGGCCTTCGCCCTGGCGCGGGAGGCGGCGCGGCGTAACCTGGGCGAGCGGCCCTACGATTCGCAGGTGCTTGGTTCCATCGTTCTGCATCAGGGCAAGATCGTCGAGATGAAAACCGGCGAGGGCAAGACCCTGATGTCCGTCGCGGCGGCCTACCTTAACGCGATCCCCGGCAACGGTGTCCACGTCGTTACCGTGAACGACTATCTTGCAAGCCGCGACTCCGAATGGATGCGACCCATTTTCGGTTTCCTGGGTCTAACCGTGGGAACGATACTTTCCGACATGGACAACGCAAGGCGCAAGGAAAACTATGCCTGCGACATTACCTACGGCACCAACAACGAGTTCGGCTTCGACTATCTTCGCGACAACATGCACCGCGATCTGGAGGGCCGCGTCCAGCGGGCGCACAACTTCTGCATCGTGGACGAAATCGACTCGATCCTTATAGACGAGGCCCGCACCCCGCTGATCATTTCCGGGGCGGCGGAGGACGACACCCACAAGTTTTCCGAGGTTGACAAGCTGCTTGGCGGTTTGCAGGAGGTAAAGAAGAAGGAAAACGGCGAATACCCGGACGAGGCGCAGGGGGAGGAGGTTGTCGGCGATTACAAAATCAACGAGAAAAACAAGAACATATCGTTCAGCAACCAGGGCCTTGCCACCATCGAGACGATCCTTCGCAAGCGCGGCCTAATCAAGAACGACGGCGCGATCGTTGACGAGGAAAACTTCGAGTACATCCATTACTTTACCCAGGCGCTCAAGGCCCACAAGATTTTCCAGATAGATGTCGATTACGTGGTGCAGGATGGGCAGGTGCAGATTGTCGATGAGTTCACCGGCCGTATCCTTCACGGAAGGCGCTACTCGGACGGTCTGCACCAGGCAATCGAGGCCAAGGAGCGGATCAAGATCGCCCAGCGCAACCGGACGCTTGCGACAATTACCTTCCAGAACTACTTCCGGCTCTACAAGAAAATATCCGGCATGACCGGTACCGCCGACACCGAGGCCTCCGAGTTCGCCAAGATCTACAAGCTGGAGGTCGTGGTAATCCCCACGAACCTGCCGGTGGCGCGCCAGGACGATAACGACGTCGTGTACCTTAACGAGGCCGACAAGTATAAGGCCCTGTGCGATGAGATTGCCGAGGCGCACAAGAAGGGTCAGCCCATGCTTATCGGCACGGTTTCGATAGACAAATCCGAAAAGATTTCCGCCCTGCTTACCCGTCGCGGCGTTCGCCACGAGGTGCTTAACGCCAAGAACCACGGCCGCGAGGCGCTCATAATCTCCGAGGCCGGCGCGAAGGGCTCGATTACCATCGCCACCAACATGGCCGGACGCGGCACCGACATAAAGCTGGGCGGCAACCCGGAACACCGCGCCCGCAAACGCGCCGGAACCGACGCGCCCCCGGAAAGGTTCGCCGAGATCTTCCGCGAGGAATACGAGAAGTGGCGAAAGGACTACGAGGAAGTAAAGTCCCTGGGCGGCCTCTACGTTATCGGCACCGAGCGGCACGAGAGCCGGCGTATCGACAACCAGCTCCGCGGGCGTTCCGGCCGGCAGGGGGATCCGGGGAAGAGCAAGTTCTTCATATCCATGGACGACGAGCTGATGCGGCTTTTCGGCGGCGAGAAGATGAAGCGGCTTATGACCCGGATCGGCATGGAGCCCGGCGAACCGATCTACCATCCCTGGCTGAGCAAGAGCATCGAGAACGCCCAGCGGAAGGTCGAGGAGCGAAACTTCGACATCCGCAAGCATCTTCTGGAATACGACGACGTGCTGAACCAGCAGCGCAAGTTCATTTACGAGCAACGCGACGCGATTCTGCTGGACGAGGATCTGAAAAAGCGCGTGAACGACGCGACGGCCTTCATGGTCGGCAGCATGATCGAGGACTTCAACCAGACGCAGAGGCAGGATCAGACCTTGGCCGTAAGCAACATCACAGACCAGCTCCGCACGAAGTTCGGCTACACTCTTGCGGCGAACGCCGAGACCCAGAATTCCGAGGCGCTGGAGAAAAACGTGCTGGCCGATCTCGAAAAGGACATCGACGACAAGGAGGCGCTAATCGGCACGGCCTACCTTAACGCGATTGTCCGGGACAGCTATCTGCACGCGGTCGATCGTAAGTGGCTGGATCACTTGGAGAACATGGAGGCCTTGCGCGAGGCTGTGTACCTGCGGCATTACGCGCAGAAAAATCCGCTTACCGAATACAAGCTGGAGGGCTTCCAGATTTTCGACCGGATGATCGACGACATTCGCAAGGAAATCGCGTCCCGTCTGCACCTTATACGGATTCAGGTGGGGCCGCCGGACGCGCGCCGGCCGTCCAGGACGCTTGCGACCTCGCAGTCGGCCAGCCACAGCAGCATGGGCGCGTTTGGCGCGGCGGCGATGGGCGGCAAGCAGGGCGGAGGATCGCCCATGGGCGACGCGGGTAACCCTAGGGGTGCCCAGGTTGTCAGAAGCCAGCCCAAGGTCGGGCGCAACGATCCCTGTCCCTGCGGCAGCGGAAGAAAATACAAGCACTGTCATGGGAGCAGCTAATGGCTATGGACTTTCCCTCCTGGATTAGGCCGGAGATTATCCCCGGGCTTCCGTTCCGCTGGTACGGGCTCATGTACATTTTCGCCTTCGCGACGGCGTTTCTGCTGTACCGCCGCCAGCTAAAGGAAAGGCGTTTCCCCATGACCGAGGACCAGCTCTACTCGCTGTTTACCTGGGGCATACTTGGCCTGCTGCTTGGGGCCAGGATTTTCTCCGCGCTGGTGTACGACACGACAAACTTCTACCTATTTAACCCCTGGCTTATCTTCTGGCCGTTCCGTGACGGGGCCTTTGTCGGCTTGCAGGGGATGAGCTATCACGGCGGCGCGCTTGGCGGTCTGCTTGCGGTTGTTCTGTATGCCAGGGTTAAGCGGTTTAACTTCAGGGAAATCGGCGACATGTACGCGGCGGCAATTCCCCTTGGCTTTACCTTTGGGCGGCTGGGCAACTTCATGAACGGGGAACTGTACGGCAGGGTGACCACCGGCCCGCTGGGGATGATTTTCCCCAACGCAAGGCCAATCCCGGCGACCGAGGGATGGGTGATGGAGGCCGCCGAGCGGACCGGCGCTTTCGTTTTCGACGGGATGGCCAACCTGCCCCGCCATCCTTCCCAGTTGTACCAGATGGTTCTGGAGGGCATAGTGCTGTGGGCAATCATCTGGTTTTTCCGCAACCGCAAGCCCTTCAACGGGTTTCTTGTGGGCCTGTACTTTCTGGGCTACGGCGTTTTCCGTTTCTTCGTCGAGTACTTCCGCGAGCCGGACGCGCATCTTGGTTTTATTCTGGAATTCGGCAGGACCGGCTTACCTGCATATGTCCGACCGCTTCTTAGTTTTTCCACGGGGCAACTTCTTAGCTTTGCCATGATCGTTTTCGGCGTGGTGTGGATGCTCGTCGCGTCGCGGATGCCCGGTCGCGAGCCGGTGCGGGTGTACCCGGAGGGCGGCCCAACGGTTGACTGGCGGGAGGAAAAGAACAGGCCGGCAAAGTCGGCGGAGGAAAGGGCCAGC
>Ga0209755_10002515_pt1 | contig 25114 bp, 22 predicted proteins | sample TergutCo191P1_FD_187301 | JGI IMG/M metagenome (GOLD analysis project Ga0209755, IMG submission 187301) | Cornitermes sp. P1 segment gut microbial communities from Petit-Saut dam, French Guiana - Co191P1 (SPAdes) (version 2) | ecosystem: Host-associated > Arthropoda: Insects > Digestive system...
GATGGAAGCATAACAACACTTTGTTTTCACACTTTTTTCCTCTTTCACGCTTTTCCTCACATTTTTTTCCAAAATCAAAAATTTTACCCCCAGTCGATTGCTCGATTGGGGGTTTGTCTTCGCTCTGAGAGGCTGCCGCATTCCGCGGCAACCTCTCTTCTTATCGCATAATTTACCGCACAAAACCCAGCAACCGTAGCCGTTCCTTCATTATTACGGCTAATGTGTTATTAGAAGGGGCTTCGCAGTCTTTTTCATACGTTTCACCGTAAGCATACTCGTAGTCGCACACGTGGTCATATTCGCATTCTGCTTCAATGGGGTTTGCAAAACGATAGAGAATATAGACCAGCGCTTCCATATCTACATAGTATTCGCAATAGGTTTCAAATGCCTGCCCCAAAATGCGCTGCACGGTTTCTACGGGAATATGCAGGTATAGCAAATATGCTTCGCATATATCGTCCATCAGCCCATGGGTGTATACAAACCGCGCACCGCGGAAAAACCAATCCTCGCGGATAACATATTGGAAAGAATTTATCCACTCGCTTATAAAAAACAGCGAAAAATGCGTAGTCGTAAAGGTGATAGCGTATTCGTAGAAGCATGCGCCCGGCATTTCCCGGGTTTGTGCGCGGTGGTTTATATGGTACACCGTAAGCAGGTCAAAATCGCCTTCGCATAAATCCTCGGGCGGGGTAAAGGGCAGTGTTATTGTTACTATACCCGCAAATTGGGTTACGCTTGTATTACCAATGCGCAGCGAAAACCTAATTGCCGGGTTATCGCCCACCACTTCGCGTTGCAAGCGGGTAAGCCCCAATGCTTGCTGTACATCTTCTGCCACCAGCATAATATACGCATTGTTGCGGTTATTACGGGCAAGTCCTTGCAACGTTTGCGCATCCTTCGTAATGCTTGCAATGGGGGATACAATAGTAAGCTGCATATTATTTTCCGTTAGCGCGTGCAGTGACGCTTGGGGCAGGGCAATTTCTTTACGCGTAAAGGCGTCTTCGTCGGAAGCGATGTGCAGCACAATATACGCCGCATTGTTGTACAACGCTTCGTATACCATGTGTTCGATTAAGGCGGGTACGACGTTTGCCGTGGCTGTGCCGTTTTCAACAGTGGTTACAAGTACAATTTCACCTTCGGGGGTTACGGCAACTTCTGCCCCAACATTGGGGAAGCCCCCGGGCAAGCTTGGACGGCGTATAATTCTTTGCAGTTCATTAACCGCCATGCGAAGGGTTGCGAGTGCGTCGTCTATCTCACTTTGGGTTGCGCGGGGCAGGTCACGCAAATACATTGCCCAATCCAATGCCATAAGCAGGAATGCCCAAGTATCTTCGGTATACGTTGCGGGGTTCATGCCCTGTACTTGTAGGATAAGGGCATTTAACTCGGTGCGATTGGCGGCAATAATTGAATCGTTGTCAAGGTCGGAGCCGCCTGTAACAGTAAATTCCCATGAAATTTCGTCCAAATGGTTTAGCGTATACATACCCGCCGAGAAGGTGGGGAAAAAGCCGTTTACACTGTACATCCAGCCCGAAAGCGGACCGCCGTCAAAGGCAGCAAGCCCTTCAATAGAAACGACATACGACACAGCAAGGGACGTTCCTACCGTTACCACCTGCAGAGGCGAATCCACAAGTACGCTAAGCACCGTATCGCCGGGTTGGATATAAATCCGCTGGCGGGGGAAAAATTCGCCCGTTACTGTGCCTTGGTCGAAGGTGTTATTTACCGCGCGCAGGTATACCCAGCGCACTTCATCGGCGGGGCGCAAGATGATGAGTGCGTTTAACAATTCATCGGCTGCGCCGTTTACTTGTGATTGGGTTGCATCGGGGTTGCTATACACCGCAACCGCCGCAAGATATGCCGTGCGTTTTATTGCCCAGCCAATGGGGTTGTAGTCACTTTCTACGCGGGTGCGCGCCTCGAAAAGTAGGACGCCCAAAATACTGCGGTCTACTACAAAGTCGATATTTAATGATTCGGAACGCGCAAGGCGGTGCAGGTCAATGCCGATGGGGTCGTCCATGCGGTAATAATTTGCGCGGCCCCTTCCGCCTGCAACGCCATCGCCTAAGTTAAAGCCCGCAACCAAACCCAAAGGCGCGCCGCCTTGGGTATTAAAATAGGTCGTACCCGCAAAAGGCGTTGGCGCATAGTGAACAGTGTCAATCATCGAAACCTGCCCAAAGCCCCTAAGCGGCGCTTGCTCGGATAGGGATGTGGGCATAATAAGCGGCATATGTGCCATGCGCGCCCGCACGCTTGTGTCTACAACGTATACATTATCAGAAATTTCGTTATTACGGTTAAGGGAACGCACATAGCCGAAAATTGCGCCCGCGCGGGGCGTGCCATGGCGCATTGCAATCACATCGCCTTCGAAGCGGTTGCCTTCTACCACGTGCTGTGCGCCAAGGCGGACCGAACCCGTAGACCACATTTGGTTTATAAATTCGCCGCCCACAATACCGCCTACGTTATCGTAACCCACAATTAATCCGCTTACGGTGCTGTTAAAGATATTTGCCCCGGGGGAATTAGGTGCGGCCCACGCGCCGCCCAACTGCCCCGTTGCCGTATTGTTACGGGGGTTGGGGCTGTCATATCCGCCGCCAAGAATACCGCCCACATGGTTACTCCACGGCGCGATAACTTCCCCATGAAATTCGGAATTACTAATTTCGAACGCACGCATAGATTGTTGTTTGTAACCCACAAGCCCGCCGATATTGCCAACGTCGGGGTGACCAAAAACCGTGGCGTAGCTTACGCTATTGGTAATAAAGCCTGCAAGCCCGCTTACGAATGAACCTACACCGGGTCCGGCACCCGCGGTGTTAGCAAAATATGCTAAATTATGGTTAAACGGCTCGCCCGTGCTTGCATCGAAGCCAATCCATACATCGCGCTCTACTGTACTGTTGCGGATATCCAATTGCTGTGGGCGGAAGCCGTCCGTACCCGCAAAGCCCGAACCGCGAATTACCGTGCCCGATAAAATGCGTACATTTTCAATTAATACATACGCAGGCGTTCCAAAGGAAAACTGCGCAGCAACCCCCGCAATTAAACCATGCCCCGCAATAAACGGACCGTAGATATTCACGTTGCGAATCACCGCATTATGCCATACCGCGCCAAACAACGGCTGCGAACCAAAAGCAAACGAAATGGTATGCCCGCCGCCATCGAAGATGCCTTCAAAGGAAGTGCCTTGGTGCTGGTTGGGGTTAATCCACGAAGTCGCAACAAAAGGCGTACCAATGGCAGGCCATGCGTCGCATAATTGGATGTGATTGGTCACAAGAAAATGAATGCCCGCAAACGCACCCGCGCCCGCACCTGCGTTATTGGCAGGACGGGGGGAATTATTGGCCCGCTCGGCAAGCAGCATTAATTCTTCTGCATTGCTGATAATAAAGGGATCAAATGCTGTACCTGTACCCGCCCATTCAACAACATTTGCCACGGTAAGAACAAGTATGCCGTACAGCGAGTTAGGGTCGGCAACGGTGGGAATGCGCGTTGCGGTTACGGTAATTTGCGTACCCAACGGTACTTCGCCCACGGTAAGTATACCCTGTGTGTTAATGCTTACCGCAGAATGTCCTTCAACACGCCATTCCACAGCTTGGGGAATGCCTAGGGGAAGCACGTCGGCAACCAACTGCACCGATGAATTTTCGCCCACCTCGGGTCGGCTTGGCATGGTAAAGCCTATGATAATTTCCGTAGCTTCGGCGTGTAAAAATTCAATATTAACGGTGAAGTCGGCGGTAAGCGTTGTTGTGCCGTCGTTAAAAGTAGCGCGGAAAACACGGTCGGCAGGCACAACACCCCCAACAACCGCGCTGGGTAAAGTGACAAAATTATTTGGCCATGGCGTAAGCCCTGTTACGGTTATTCCTGTATCATACAGCAATTCCTCTACCGCAGTACGGACAGCGGTAATGCCCGCGTTGCGCGTATCCCCCGCAGAAGACCACTGCCCTGTATTTAACCAAGGTTGTACAATAGGCGCAAAATTGTGGGCAAGAATTACCTCCCGCGCTTGGGCAGAAGTTAAACGTGTGCAAGGCATACCGTCGGGGGTAGCCTGCCGCACCCAATGCAGCATTTGCATAATTTGAAGCGGCGAAGCCTGTGGATTTAGAATTACTTGCAAAGCATAGTTGCGCACATCATCGGGCAGCCCATATGCCGTAACCGCGCGGATTAACTCACTTTTATCAAAATGCGTGAAAAACGGAAGGTTTAATTCAAGAAAGTCGGGCACGCCAAAATCATTGGGCACATCTACCCCATGCTCCGGCGCGTTTACCGTCCATGAAACCTGCCAACGGATAACCTCGCCGCCCCATAAAATGTCCGAACCATCTCTACTGCTTAAAAAATGGTCAACCGTTACGCCCCAGCCCAGCGGAATGCAAAAGCCCGTCATCGGTTGCTGATGCTCACCAATCGGGCAGCATAACGCGAAGCAGCAATGCCAAATACCGCCCAGTTCATTTTCAATCGGGTACAGGTGAAACATCGGCAGATTTATATACTGCCTGCCGTGGTTAGAAACATTCGCCAACGAACCATCCCCGCGGGAATCCCAGTCAAGCATAAGAAAGCAGCAGCAATAGCGGTAATCATTATCCCAGTCGTATTGCTGCACATACAAAGCGGCAAAATCAGTCACACAGCGTACCGAGATGCCCCCCGGAACGCCGCCCATTTCCCAAATGTTAATGCGCATCGGCTCGATATAAAAGCCATGCCCAAGGTTGAATCCTTCAAAACTAATGAAAATGTAATCCATTTCATCGCTTGCAGGTGTAATGCGCGTTTGCACAGGCATAGCCCTGGGCGCGGGTGCAGGAAGCGCAGGTGAGGGCAACGCAATTTCGGGTAAAGCTGCTTCGCATTCGCAGTCATATTCGCAATAATCATAGCCGTTGTAATATTCGTAGTCGTATTCATCGCATTCGTAGTCATCGTGATTGTGGTCATCACATTCGTAACCGTATGTGTAGTCATAGTCGCAGTTGTAGTAATCACAATCTTTTTCATAACCGCATTCTTCTTCTGGTTCGCGTTCGTAATCGCAATCATCTTCGTAGTACGGCTCGTTGTTGTATGGTTCTTCGCAGTACCCATCATAGCAGTACCCGTCGTAGACGTACCCATCATAATCATAGGCAGCGGCGGTAATTGGCACAAGACCAAAAACCAAGACAAAAACCAACAACAGTGCGCACATGCGTTTTGCAAAATCCTTTTTCTTCAAGCGAATCATCCTCTCAATTTTCGCCAAAAAAATAAGCACATCCCGTAAAAAACGCAGACGCACTTTAACAGTACACAGCAAAAAAGACACTGTGTAATAAACGTTAAGTACGCATCGCTTCGTCCGGGGAAGCCATACAAGTGCCGCGACGTATCTGACTTATCGGTTAAATAAACCGCATCACAGTGACCCGCTCGCAGGGAATTTCACCCTATTCCGCCCAAGCAATCCTAATCTCCCGTAGGGAAATTAAAATATCCTGCCTGTAACGGCACTTTCATTTGACGTTAACCACAATATAGCGTATCCAAATGTATTTTGCAACTACACTGCTATCCCTCAGCTTTCATAAAAACGATTGAAGAAATTAACCAAAAACCTTTTTTCCCAAAATAATTGAAAAAGTATGCTAAGTGTGTGATAATAGGCAAGAATAGGTAATGTAGTGTGAGCAGATTACACCAAATTCACATGATGAGAGTAGGCATAAAATGTTTTCATATAGTTTGGGCATTGACCTTGGCACGGCAAACACGCTGGTTTTCTCTAAAGGGCGGGGCATTATTTTAAATGAGCCGTCGGTAGTTGCCATGAATACGCACACCAAAAAGGTAATGGCGGTTGGGGACGAAGCCAAGCAAATGATTGGTCGTACCCCCGCCAACATCGTGGCGATACGCCCTATGAAAGACGGCGTTATCGCTGATTTTGAAACGACACGCGCAATGCTGCGCTATTTTATCCAAAAGGCACGCGCCCAGCGCTTTTTTTCGCGCCGTCCTAAAGTTGTTGTATGCGTTCCCTCGGGCGTTACCGAGGTGGAAAAACGCGCCGTGTGGGAAGCTACAACGGCCGCAGGCGCAAACGACAGGGCGGTTTTTTTAATTGAGGAACCCATGGCGGCCGCCATCGGCGCAGGTCTTCCCGTGGACGAGCCTACGGGAAGCATGATAGTAGATATAGGCGGCGGCACAAGCGAGGTTGCCGTAATTTCTCTGGGCGGTATCGTTGAAGCCAAATCCCTGCGCACCGCAGGGGACGAATTTGACAGCCACATCGTAAGCTATGTACGGCGCGAATTTGGGCTTGCCATCGGCGACCGCACGGCGGAAAATATTAAAATCAACATTGGCTGTGCCTTCCGCCCAAACCCCGATGCGACCATGCAAGTGCGCGGGCGCGACTTAGTTTCGGGGTTGCCCCGCACGATTGTTTTGTCGGAGGCGGAAGCAAAGGTAGCCCTAAACGAACCCGTTGCTGCCGTAATTGACGCAATACGATTTACGCTGGAGCGCACCCCCCCCGAGCTTGCCAGCGACGTAATGGAGTCGGGCATTGTGCTTGCGGGCGGCGGCGCACTGCTTCGTGGTCTGGACGAGCTAATCAGCGAAGAAACGGGCATACCCGTGCGCGTAGCGGACGAACCGCTTAACGCCGTAGCCATCGGCACGGGCATGGTATTGGAACACATTAAGGAATTGCAAAATATACTAATTTCCCCGCGAAAGTTGAGGATGTAGACAATTGGTTGATTTCCTGCAAAGGCGGAAACGGACATTCCTCTTTAGCGGAATGTTCCTGTGCCTTGTGGCAATTATTTTATCAGTTTTTCCCGGTATGCGCCCCACAGTGGCAGAGCAGGGTGTGGCGCTTGTTATCGTGCCTATGCAGCAGGGTGCAACGCGTTCTATTCAATGGATACAAGGTCGTTTCGCCGCAATGGCGGATAACGAGCGTCTGTTAAACGAAATTGCCGCACTGCGTGCGGAAAATGATAAGCTCGCCTTACAAATTGAGCAACTCTACCTCGCGGGGGAAGAAAATTACCACCTCACAGGCTTGTTAAATATGCGCCAGCGCTTTCCGGAACTGCCTACCATTGGTGTGCGCGTAATTTCCCAAAACCCGAATAACTGGCGCGCGCGTTTTACTATTGAAGCAGGCACGCGCGACGGCATTGCCATAGACATGCCCGTGCTTTCGGGCGAAGCGGTAAAGGGTATTATCGGCTACGCAAGCACCCGCCACGCGGAAGTGATTACGATGCTTGACAGCGATTTCTCCGTAGCGGTGCGTAGCGTGCGCACGGAAACGGACGGCATTGTGCGCGGGGATATTCAGTTGGCACAGCAAGGTTTGGTCCGTATGGATTTTATCGCCGCCGCGGCAAATATTATGGCGGGGGACTTGCTGGTAACTTCCGTATACAGTCCACTTTTTCCACCGGGTTTACCCGTGGGAACGGTAGTAAGCGTACACCCAAACCCCGACGGGCTAACCCAGCACGCGATTGTAGAGCCTGCCGCAGGCTCGGCGCGCCCGCAAATGGTGCTTGTCGTGACTGAGGGGTATTAAATGCTAAGAGTCCCCGCCATGACGGCGTTAATTATTATTAATTACGTGCTGCAAACCACCGTATGGCAAGAAATGGCGATTTTAGGCGTTACTCCCGATACCGCGCTCATCTTTATCGTTAGCTACGGCATGATGCGCGGGGAAATTGAAGGCGCACTATTTGGCTTAGGCGCAGGGTTTTTAATGGATTTGTTTGGCGGGGTATACGTTGGGGTATATGCACTTCTGGGCTTTCTGGTAGGCTATATAAGCGGCAAGCCGTTTAGGGACTTTTTTAAGGACAATTTTTTTCTGCCGTTTTTCATTGTGCTGTTTGCAACAGTACTGTACCAGCTTGCGCTGTATGTAATTAATTTTATGTTCCGCGGGCAGTTAGATTTTTGGTTTTATGTGCATTCCATTATTTTACCCACTACGGTGTATACTGCGGTTCTGGCAATTCCTTTGTACTCGCTGTTACACTTTTTCAACCGCATAATAGAAGAATTTGAAAATAGTCGCCGCCAAATGTTTGAGGAAAAAGACGATGATTGATTTATTAAAAGCTGCGGGCAAGAGTACCTACAAATTTATCACCCACCGTTTGTTATGGCTTTTTGTGCTTACGGCGGTATTGTTTTTTGTGTTGTTTGTGCGTCTGTTCACCTTGCAAATTGTGGAAACCGACCGCTGGGTGGTAGCCCCCCCTTCTAACGTATTTATCGAACTGCCCATACAGCCCCTGCGCGGTACAATATACGACCGCCACGGCAGACCCCTTGCCATAAATAATTTAGCCTTTGTGGTAATGATGGACCCCAGCGTGCAAATCACCAATGAAGCATTGCTGGAGCTTACACAGTTGTTTGAAAAAAACGGCGAGCGCTTTGTGGATAACTTCCCCATTGCCTTGCCCGAAACAGACGGCGGGGAATTTGCCTTCACCTTTACAGGCGATGATGAAACACGCATATGGCGCGAAAACCGCTGGAAGCATGACATGGCAATCCCCAACCACCGAGAAGCCAGCGCCTGTGAAAGCTTTGCCCACTTGCGTCGCCATTTCCGTATAGATGAAGCGCTAAGTGATGCGGACGCACGGCGTATCCTTAACTTCCGTTGTCAAATATTCCAGCTTCGCTTGATAGATTTTGCCAATTATAACCCTATGCCCATTTTGTTTGCGTCGGAAGTTTCCCACGCTACTATGGCGGCGATATCGGAACGGGCGAATTTTTTTACGGGTGTGTTTATCGACATTCAAACCCAGCGGGAATACCCGGGCGGGCGCTATGTTTCGCACATTATCGGCTACCTTGCGCGTATTACCGCAGGGCAGTACCAAGCGAACCGACACCTTGGTTATACCCAGCAGGATTTGTTTGGGCGCGATGGCTTGGAATTTCAACTAGAAGTTGACCACTTGCGCGGAACCCCCGGTTTACAACGCATTGAGGTAAACCGAGCGGGCAGGCGCATCGGCGAACCCGAGATTATTATAGAACCCATTGCGGGGGATAAAATTTTTCTGTCCATTGATTTGGAGTTGCAACGTGCTGCGTATTATACGCTAAAGGAATACTTGACCACAGTTTTAATTAACCGCTTGCAAATGCGCCCCGAAACGGGTGAGCGCGTAGCCAACCACTTACCTATAGAGGACGCCCTTACCGCGTTTATCCGTAATGGTAGTTTAGATATCCGAAGTGTGCTGGAAGCCGAACCGGTTAACCCTGCCTATGCGTTGCAGTTATTTATCCGCGAGCGTGACCCCAACCCGGTTCCTCGGGGCGAAGGGCTGGTCAATATTACGCGTATTATTATTGAAGGGTTGGATGCATGGCGCATTACCCCCGCAACCATTTTGCTTGCCCTCATCGGTACAGAGCAAGTGCAAGACACTGATTATACATGGCAAACGCGACTTGTCGCCCGCCCGCAAGATGCACTAAGTGTGCTGGTGGAAATGCTGCATACATGGGAACTTACCCCACAGCAATTTAATATTGACCCGTCAACAGGTTCAATTGTGATATTGGATGTGCATACAGGCGGGGTTCTTGCGGCGGTTTCCTACCCGTCGTTTGATAATAACCGCTTGGTAAATATTATAGACGAAGCGTATTTAGCCCGTTTAAATACCGACCCTTCCCGCCCATTAATATACCGCGCACTTATGGAAGCCCGCGCACCGGGCTCTACCATTAAAATGGTGCCCGCCGTAGCCGCGCTGGAAATGGGGACAATCGGCGTAAATACACGTATTTCCTGCCATGGCAGCTTTACCATCGGCGACGAGGATAATCCCTTGCGTTGTTGGGCGCGGTGGGGGCATGGCAGTATGAATATTTCGCAAGCCATGGCGGTAAGTTGCAATGTGTTTTTTATGGATTCAATTTTCCGCATTGGCAATAACCATGGGCATACTACCCGCACAGGGCACGATGCAATTGGCATATTAAACGATTACATGGCGTTTTTTGGCTTGCACGAACACACAGGCACAGAATTATGGGAACGTTACAATGCCGTGCGCGCAGGGGGCTATGGCGGGTTGCTTTTGCCCTCGCCCGAACGTTATCGCCATATTACTGCAAATCCCGCCGCCCTATGGCGTGACGCGTATACCGCGCAAGTATCCATTGGGCAGCACATCAGCAACTATACGCCCGCGCAAATGGCACGGGTGGTAATGGGCTTTGCCAACCGTCGTGCGCCGTACCCCTTACACTTTGTACGCACTATTGAAGGGCGCGAAGGGCAAATTTTAGTAGACCGCAGAAGCGCTCCCCAAATGCCCGAAAGCGAACTAACCATTGCAGATGAAACGTGGGATGCTATAATCGAAGGTATGCGTCTTGCGACAGAAAGCGCGTCGGGCGGGCACCGTGGCACAGCGGTAGACCGATTTTTAAATTTCCCAATACAAATTGCGGGCAAAACAGGCACGGCAGAAGAGGTAAATAACCGCTTTGCCCACACCGCGTTTGCGGCTTTTGCGCCGCTTGACAACCCGCAAATTGCCGTGTATGTAAATGTACCCTTCGGCGATACGCGTGCACTATCGCAAGTAGCGGCGCGTATGGCACGTAATATTATTGGTACCGCATTAGAAACCGACCACGTATTGGAAACGATTACCCCGTTAAACACAGTCCGACCATAGCATAGGAGGCCATAATGAGCCAAGCACAAGCGCACGAAAAAATTACCCCAATCAAAACTAAGCATAACCCGCAATGCGTGGTGCTAAAAGGCCACAAGGACGGTATTTCCGTTATCTTAGACAGCAAAGTTTCCTTCGAAGAAATAAAGAAGGTACTGCGCGAAAAGGTATCGGGGGCGAAGCGTTTCTTCGAAGGTGCGAATGCTACCGTTTCCTTTAAGGGGCGCTCCCTTACCGAAAAACAGGAAAAGACCCTTCTCGACATCATTATGTCTGAAACGACGCTGGATGTCGCCTTCGTAGAGAGCGAGGGCTTTACCATGCAGCCCAAAAAATCTGCACCCGCCGTTACCAATTCCTCTACTTTTGCCCCTGTAATGGAAGGGGACACGGCATTCTACAGCACGGGCTTACGTTCGGGGCAGCAGGTACGTTACAAAGGCTCGGTAGTAGTGGTGGGCGACGTAAACCCGGGCAGCGAAATTATTGCCGACGGCAATGTAATTGTACTTGGCGCACTAAAGGGTATGGTACACGCGGGCGTAATCGGTGATGATACCTGTTATATTTCTGCCCTATCCCTAACCCCAACTCAAATGCGTATTGCAGGTACTATCACATATATCCCCCCCGAAGAGGTAGCAAACTCGAAGGACTCGGGTCCCGCACGGGCGTACATTAAAGACGGACAAGTTTTTGTAGAGCAGTTGTAGGAGTGTAAATTTGCGGTATAACGAAAAATTTTGGCTAAGGGCTGCCTAAAAAAGTAGCTCTTTTTTATGTCCAATGAGAAACCCCGCGGAGGGGCGGGGACGTAAAAATGGCTAGTTTTCAAGCGGATTTTTGCCCCTTGTCGCGCGGCAAACCCCTTTAAATACAGGGCATTTTCACGCTCGCACAAAACCAACCGATTACATATTGTAATCGGTTGGTTTGGGGGCGTAGCTAGTTAATGGAGTGAATAGAAGCCGTTTTTTTGTAAATTTATTTTAATTTAACAAAGAAAAATGCAGTTACACCTGCCATGAATACATAAATGACGGCAGTCATATAAAAGCCGAAGGAAAGGCTTCCCAGTGCATAGTATGCATCTTCTACCCGTATTGAAAATATAGGCAATAAAATAATGCCAAATACAGATAGACAGGCAGATGCGGTTAATATTTTTGTGCAGCCAAGCTTGATATGCTTTTCAGAAGCGATTAATGCCAATTGGGCAATGGGAATAAGCAAAAAGAGAATCGCAAAACCAATTCCACCAAATCCTTCTTGCGCATAACCAGAAACGGTATTCCATCCACTCATCGTAATATTGGGAATATTATCAAATAAACCATGTATGCCCATGCCAAATACATTGCCTATATCAACAGTAACCCAAGTAAGGAAAAATGAAATAAGTAACAAGACCGAAGCCCCTGCAATAATCGCCTTTGCTTGTAATGGAAGTTCGGCGGGGGGTGTGATGGTTGTTACCGTTGAAGCGGCAATTTTTTCTGCGCTTTTTAAATTAGATTTATCACCAATGTTAAGATTTACCCCTTTAACGGAGAGTAATACTAAGGTTATTACACTGCCACCAATTAAATAAAACAACAAAGTTAACCAAAACCCCGCTGCCATATTTGTATGTCCTTGAAAGGTATTATTTACGCTGCTACGGGTAATGAAAAGAACTATAAAGCCCATGGCATAACCTGCCGCAACCAGCAAAAATAATTTTCCTCTAACAAAAGCAACGCTTTGCCCAATTTGGACATAAAATTGTAAAAGTGCAAGTATTGCCAGCGGTATTAACAAAAGAAGCAATGCCCATGCCGTACCACTTGCGCCTTCTAAGCCAAATGCCGCATTCCAGCCATTCATGGATTGACCTATGCGCATACCCATCATGCGAACTTCAACAGAAAACAAGGGTAAGAAAAATAAAATACTAAGTAACACCGCAACGGCTTTAAAAACGATGCAAACGCTAATTTCCTTCCCCGCGATGGAAATAAGGGCATTTTGCTCGTCGGGAGCGTTTACTTTTATTGGTCCGAGTATAATTTCTTTTGCTTGCGCGTAATGTACTTGCGTATTTAAGGATTCGTTGCTTTGCCCAGTAGGTTTACCGCACGCAGAACAAAACTTCACATCTATTTCGTTTTTATTACCGCATTCATTGCAAAACATACCATACCTCCTTGTAAAAATATTTTAATTATTGCACTCGTACATATTCAAACTCCATGCCAAATATGTCCAACAAAATAGTGTCATTGTTTACAACCTCGATACCAAAATTAATGGATTGTCCATCTGCGGACATGGTTAAAGTACCATTGTTAATCGTAAAGTTTCCCGTGCTGGACATCATCCCACCCAGCAGACCGACAGTAAGCCTGTTTCCGTTAAATTCTAAGAAAGTATAAGGCGCACCAACGCTTCCTTCTGCGGGTTCAAACCTGCCGCTGGGTGTACCGCCACCGCAAGCGGTAAGTAATAATGTAATTGCAACAATCGCTACGATTAAATAAACAATTTTTTTGCTTTTCATTTAGAACACCTCATTTTATTTTATAGATTCTGCATTATTTCACTGTCGAGCTTAGCTTGATGCGCTTCCTTGCGCGATTTAATATTTTTATATGCGAAAAATAAAATACCGCCGCCTATCACTAGCGAAATAATGGCTTGAATTAAAGCACCAAAAGCAAACAGAAGTAATGTTGGGAAACCAAATAAACCCAACACAAGACCTATTGCGACTTTCATAATAAAATCATAACGGGCAAGAATTTTGTCAGCCTTCTCCTTTCCTCTTGTGTACGCATGTTGCTTGGCAAGAAAATCTGCGTTATTGTTTTCGTTTGAATTTTGCATTTGAATCGCTCCTTTTTTTATTTCGTGTTAATAAAACATTTTTTCCGTTCCACTTTCCTCCTTTTATTTATGAATAATTTTTACCGCCTTTGGGCGAAGCATTGTTAGGCTTCGCCCATGGGGTACGCAAAAAAGGTGTGTAAGGACGGCAAAAATTTTGCCATCACCTACACACCTTGTATAAGCGTACATACATATGAAGCAACCCGCCGCCGCGTTTGCTAACTAAAATTTAACCCACCCCATGCCATTGAAATGCGCATGAAACAGTGCTAAACTTGCGTTTGCGTAGTGGCAGGCGTGCGCCTGTGTGTGTTAGGTGATGTCGTGAATCCCTACACTCGCCATAAGGTGTTTCCGCACCTCATGGTCGCTACGTTCTTTTTGTTGCGGGGGTATTCTAACATGAGTTTTACGGGAGTGCAAATTTTTTTTGCACGATTTGTAAAATACATGAAGCACCCCAACTAACTTTTTTCCGCACCCGCTCGCGGAACTTCCCTGTGCACACACTTTACGTATGATTTAATTTTTGGTAGGATAAACCATAAAGCATACTTAGCGATTCTATCCCCAACAATTTTCACATAGGAGTGTTAAAAATGAGCGAAGTGTATGTAATCACATCTGGCAAAGGCGGCGTGGGCAAAACGACCACTACCGCAAACATCGGCGCAGGGCTGGCGTTACAAAACAAGAAAGTGGCACTGGTAGACGCGGACATAGGTCTGCGCAACTTGGACGTGGTAATGGGATTGGAGAACCGCATTGTATTCGACCTTGTGGACGTAATTGAAGGGAACTGCCGCTTAAAGCAGGCGTTGATTAAGGACAAGCGTTATCCCAATTTGTACTTATTGCCCGCCGCGCAAACCAAGGATAAAAATGCGGTAACCACCGGGCAAATGAAGAAGCTGTGCGACCAGCTTCGCGAGGAATTTGAGTATATCATTTTGGACTGCCCCGCAGGGATTGAGCAGGGCTTTAAGAATGCCATCGCAGGCGCGGACAAAGCCATTGTAGTTACAACGCCCGAGGTAAGCGCGGTACGCGACGCGGATAGGATTATCGGCTTACTGGAGGCGAATGATTTAAAGTCGCCGTTGCTAATTTTAAACCGTGTGAAAATGAGCATGGTAAAACAACAGACCATGATGTCGCTGGAAGATGTTACGGATATTTTGGCGATTGATGTGCTTGGCGTTGTACCCGATGATGAAGCGATTGTAATCAGCACCAACCGCGGCGAGCCTTGCGTTTCTAATGAAAAATCGCAAGCAGGGCAAGCGTATAGGGATATCACTCGCCGCGTGCTTGGCGAAACCGTACCGCTGATGGACTTAGACCCGGGCGGCTTTGGTTCGTGGATTAAGAACTTGTTTAACCGTAAAAGCTCATAAGGAGGCGCGTATACTATGGAATGGTTAAATAATTTATTTGGGCGTAAGCCCGCACCCGCGGCTATCGCGCGTGATAGGTTAAAGCTGGTGCTGACGTATGACAGGGTAAATTGTCACCCGGATTTGCTGGAAATGCTTAAAAACGACATTATGAAGGTACTTCTCAACTATATGGATATTGACGAGGACGAATTGGATATTCAAATAAGCCAAACCACGTCGGACTTAAATGAAATTGTGCCTGTGTTGTTTGCCAACATTCCCATCAAAAATATGCGGAAGCAATCATAGGTATCAATGACGGATTGGCGTACGTTTTTTAGGCATTTTGATTATGTGTTAGCGCTTGCGGTAATAGGACTGTGCGTTTTTGGCGTTATCATGATTTACGCCGCAACCAACGCCCCTGCCGTACACGTTAGCCCGGGTGACGCCGCCCATTTTTGGCGTAACCAGCAGATTTTTGTTATTACGGGAACGATAATGATGCTGGCGTTTTCGCTGATTGATTATCGTTTTATCGCGCGCTTTTATTTGTATATTTTCGCGTTAATGCTGGTGCTTCTTGTGCTGGTACTGATTGTTGGCGGCGATGATGGTACAGGTACGGCGCGGTGGCTTCCTTTTTATATGCCCGTGCTGGGAAGAATGACGATACAACCTTCGGAATTTACGAAGGTTTTTCTTGCCATTTTTTTGGCAAAACTAATAGATATGCTGGGCGAACGCTTTAACTTTATTGGTTGGCTGCTTGTTATTTTTGCCGCCATTGGTGTAACCCTTGCGCTGGTTATGTTACAGCTTGCTTTGTCGGCGACACTGGTAATTACGTTTATTTCGGTGACAATATTGTTTATTGCGGGGCTGTATTACCGTACCATTTTGGCGGGGCTGGCTGTGATTATACCCGCAAGCATTTTTATCTGGTTTGACTTGCAGCGCGCCGCGCCGTTGTTTATTGACCGCATTCTTCAACCCTACCAGTTGCACCGCATACGCACGGCATTAAACCCTTATGCCGCGCACCCCGATGATATTTTGCAATTAGAAGGCTCGCTTTACGCCATTGGTACGGGCGGGCTAACGGGTCGCGGCTTTTTAGAAAATCCGCACATTATTTTTGGGCATAACGATTTCATTTTTTCGGTAGTTGCGGCGCAATTTGGTTTTGTTGGCGCGGTGGTACTACTTGCGGTAATTATCGTAGTTATTGTAAAGTGTATTCTCATTGCCCTGCGTGCCGAGGATACAACCGGGCGCTTAATCGCCGCAGGCGTTGCGGGCATGATTATTTTTGAAACATTTGTACACGTAGGCGTTGCCGTGGGGCTGCTGCCCACAACGGGAATGCCGTTGCCGTTTATGTCCTCCGGCGGGTCAATGATATGGGGGCATATGATGGCAGTTGGTATGGTGCTAAACATAGGGCTTCCACGTAAGAAGTCAATTTTTGAGGATTAAAGCGCACAAAGTGCGCCCCGCAGGAAGCATAGTTAGGCTTTGCCTAACGAAGCGGCGGGGTTTGGGGCAAAGCCCCATTGAGAAGAGGTGCTTATGAACATTGCATTAATTGCACATGATAACAAGAAAAAACTTATGGAAAACCTCTGCGTGGCGTATCGCCACATTTTAAGCAGGCACCGATTATTTGCTACAGGAACGACGGGCAAAACCATAGAGGACGCAACGGGTCTGCCCATCAGCAAATACCTTGCGGGGCACCTTGGCGGGGAGCACCAGCTATCTGCCCAAGCGGCGTTAAACGACTTAGACCTTGTGATTTTCCTGCGTGACCCGCTGGAGCCGAAGGTGTATGAACCAGATATAAATTCATTGCTGCGCTTATGTGATGTGCATAATATCCCGCTGGCGAGTAATTTAGCTACGGCAGAAGCGCTATTGCTTGCATTGGATAGAGGGGATTTGGATTGGCGGTTGAATTTGCGGTAGAATGTACCTATAGGTATAGGGAGGACATTATGCTGGACGAGATAAAAAAGCGGCTGCAGGGTTATGAAATTACGCCCATCACAACGCAAAATTTTGCGCAGGCGTTTGAGGTTTATGAATCCAACCAAGCCTTTTTCCAATTAACGCAAGGCGCCCACGCCACTATGGAAAGCAGCATTGGCGATATTACGGCAATTCCGCCCAATTGTACCATAGCGCAGAAAATTTACGTGGGCATATGGGAATATGGCAAAATTATCGGCATTTTGGATTTAATAGAAAAATTTCCCGACGAAAATACCCTTTGGATTGGACTGCTGCTTGTACATAGCAATATGCATGGCAAAAAAATCGGGAGCGAAATAGTAAACGCTGTTCTGGATGCCGCCAAATCCGCAGGCTGTAAATCCGCGCAGTTAGGCGTTATCGAAAATAACTGCAAAGCGATAGCTTTTTGGCAACGGCATGGGTTTGAAACATGCAGAAAAAGCGATAATATTCTGGTGATGGCGAGGGACTTATAATTATGGACAGAAAAATTTATATCTCCGACGGCGAAATTAGCCTTTCCGAATACATCGCGTCGGAAGACGATTTGGCTTTTTATCATTGCTGGAAAGAGGATGAAAGGCAAAGCGCATTTAATCACAAGTTTACAGATTCGTTTGAAGAATGGAGCGCAAGCACGTCAATAAAATCACGCTTCATGGCAACGATAAAACGGCTGTCCGATAACGAAAGCATTGGCGCAATATTTCTGTCGCCCGAAGACTCGCCCCCCGATTTAGCGATTATAGTGTATAAGCCCTACCGCGGAAGCGGGTACGGCACACGCGCTTTTTCATTGGGCACAAAATACTGCTTCGACATTTTATCCCTTAACCGCATTTATGCAGGTTGTTATCCGCACAATGTTTCCAGCCTAAAAATGTTGCAAAAATGCGGCTTCACTCCCCACCCGGAAGGCAATGTAAATGAGAAGCATTATGTAACCGGCGAAGATATCGTTCAGCTTGACTTTGTGAAGTACGCTAATTTGCAAGCGGGACCGAATGATTGACCATATTACAACAAAATATTTTGACTGCCTCAATACGCATGGCTATAGTTACTTAACACGAAAGCAGTCCATTAGAGCAGTATCAAAACCGGAGAATCGGTGAAGGACGCTTTTAAGGTTTTGTTTTAGCCAAGCCCAAAATTTCTCAATAGGATTGAGGTCAGGCGAATACGGGGGGAGAAAAAGAATCTCACAGTTAGCCTTCGCAGCCAATTCTCTCAATACTGTCTTTCTATGGAAAGATGCGTTGTCCATGGCGAAAACAGAGTATGCAGGAGCAGCTTCAAAATGCATAGTTTCAAGCCAATATTCAAAAAGGATGCTGTCGGTCGAGCCTTTATACGAAAGGGGCGCAACAATATCGGTTCGTTTGAACCTTCTGCCGCTCACTTTTCCGATAACTGACCGACCCTTTGGTGAATAGCCGTATTCACGATACAGATATTTATCTATGCCGCACTCGTCAACGTAATATAACCGGTGTTGTGGATAACTTTCGATGGTTTTTATGAAATTTCCACGCAAATCATCGGACTTTTTCACATAACTAAGGCTTTTTTACGCGTAAACTGAAGTCGCTTCAACGCGTAAGATACTGCCGCTTGCGTGCATTGGAATACTTCGGCAATCTCACTTTGATAGCTGTCGGGTCTTTCGCTCCAATGGTCGGTTCTCTAGTTTGCCCGTTTGCGCTCTAAGTTTTCCCCCACTCCTTTATCGTTGTTGTGCCTATTTTGAAAATCTCATGTGCCTCTTGAATTGTGTGTTCCTCACTTATGAGGTCTGTTACTTTTGTTCTTAAATCTACACTGTACGCCATGTCCAGATCATAACATATCTTGGGATGAGTTTCACTTTAATTAATTATATAACGCAGGTTAGTGAACCGTTTTAAAACAAAAAACCCCGTGCAATTTTTCAATTGCATGGGGTACCGCAAAAAATATTCTCTTATGTTACTCCCTACCCAAAACTACGATATGAATAACAACTCAAGTCCAACAACCGTTTTTTTGACCTTAAATCCCCTACTTAAAATACTCCTTCACCTTATCAAACCAGCGTTTCTTATGGTTCTTATAATCATCGCCCATGGCTTCGTTAAAGTTTACGAGTAGCTCGCGCTGGCGTTCGTTCATTACGGTGGGTACGGTTACGATAAATTTTACAACCAGGTCGCCCACGTTTCGGTTATTGCGCACACTGGGTACGCCCTTCCCGCGCAGGTGAACGATGGCATTTGGTTGCGTGCCCGCTTTTAGGGAATAGTTTTCTTCCTTACCGTCCAGCATGGGGACGGAAATTTCATCACCCAGCGCAGCTTGCACAAAGGTGATGGGAATGTCGATGTACAGGTTGTTGCCTTCACGGTTAAAGAGTTTGTGGGGCGCAACTTGGACTACGATGTACAGGTCGCCCGCGGGACCGCCCTTTTCGCCGAATTCGCCCTTGCCCTGCAAACGAATTTGCTGTCCGTTGTCAATGCCCTTGGGCACAACCACGGAAAGGGTCTTGTTTGCACGCACGCGCCCCGCACCACGGCAGGAAGTACAAGGTTCTTTGATGATTTTGCCCTCGCCGCGGCAAGCGGAGCAAGCAACGACGCTGGTCATGTAGCCCAGCATGGTCTGCTGCATTACACGCTCGCTGCCCGTGCCGTTACATTTTTTACAGTTTTCTGCGAAGGTGCCGGGCTTTGCGCCGCTGCCCTTACAGGGAACGCAGGTTTCGAAGGTATTGAGGGTGACCTCGCGGGTGCAGCCGAAAACAGCCTCTTCGAATTTGATGTTGAGGCGCATTTGAAGGTCTGCGCCGCGTTTTGGTCCTTGACGGCGCCCGCCGCCCATACCAAAGAAATCGCCCCCGCCAAAAATATCGCCAAAACGGGAGAAAATTTCGTTCAAGTCCATTCCGCCGCCAAAGCCGCCCTGCTGGCTAAATGCCGCGTGTCCCATTTGGTCGTACTGGCGGCGCTTGTCCCCATCGGAAAGCACGCCGTAGGCTTCGCTTACCTCTTTGAACTTTTCTTCTGCCTTTTTGTCCCCGGGGTTGGCGTCGGGGTGAAACTTCTTCGCCAGCTTGCGGTAGGCTTTTTTTATGTCGTCGTCGCTGGATTGCTTGTTGATGCCCAGCACTTCGTAATAGTCACGCTTGTCTGCCATGTGTTCCCCCAAAATTATAAATCGTTTTCTTGCAAAGGTTTATCATTTAATAATGACGCCATTTTATTTAATACATTCGCTTGAACTTTGTTTAAATATTCTTTATTCGCAGGCAAATCTCTAATATCTTTCATAAGTATACTCCCAAACCTCAACCCCGCGCAAAAGCGCGGGGTTTTTCTTAATATTAAAGTTTTGGTCGAGCTTTTTCAAAAGCTCGTGGGGGTGTGGGGGCAAAGCCCCCACGGTTCTAGAATTTAATCTTAATCTTTCGACCTTAATTTTTCTCCGTAAAATCTCCATCAAACACATTGTCATTGCCGCCATGGTTATGGTCGGGACCATAGTCGCCCGGTTCGCCCTGCGCGCCCTCGGGTGGGGCGGCGTTGGCGTACAGCTTCTGCGAGAACTCGCCAATTACCTTGGTGTATTCCTCGATGGCAGTCTTTAGGGTGGCGGTTTCGGTTTCGGTCATGGTTTCGTGGTGCATGGTTGCGGCTACGGCGTTAAGTTTTTCCAATTCACCGTTGAGCTGCGCCTTGTCTTCTTCGGATACCTTGTCGCCCAAGTCGGTAAGCATACGCTCGGTTTGGTTTGCCAGCGACTCGGCCTCGTTTTTCGCGTCTACCGCTTCTTTGCGAATGCGGTCGGCTTCGGCATATTGCTCGGCTTCCTTAACGGCGCGGTCAATATCGTCGTCGGAAAGGTTCGAGGACGCGGTAATGGTGATTTTTTGCTCAACACCCGTGCCAAGGTCCTTGGCGGAAACGTTTACGATACCGTTCGCGTCAATGTCGAACGCCACTTCAATTTGCGGAATGCCGCGGGGCGCGGGGGGAATGCCGTCAAGGCGGAAGCGCCCAAGCTCCTTGTTGTCTTTGGCGAATTGGCGTTCGCCCTGCACTACCACAATATCAACGGCTGTCTGGTTATGCGCCGCAGTAGAGAAGGTCTGCTTCTTATTGGTGGGAATGGTCGTATTGCGCTCAATAAGGCGCGTTGCCACGCCGCCTTCCGTTTCGATGGATAGCGACAGGGGCGAGACGTCCAGCAACAGAATGCCGCCCGCGCCTGCATCGCCCGCCAGCTTACCGCCTTGGATAGACGCACCCAGCGCAACACATTCGTCGGGGTTAATGCCCTTGAACGGCTCTTTGCCCGTGAGTTTTTTTACCGCTTCCTGCACGGCAGGGATACGGGTAGAACCGCCAACAAGCAGCACTTTGTGCAATTCGTTGGGGGAAACGTCCGCATCTTTGAGCGCGGTTTGTACAGGTCCCATGGTTTTTTCCACCAAATCGTGGGTCAACTCGTCAAATTTTGCACGGGTCAAATTGATATCCATGTGCTTTGGTCCGTCTTGGTTCATGGTAATAAACGGCAGATTGATGTTGGTTGTGATAACGGTAGAAAGCTCTTTTTTAGCCTTTTCCGCCGCCTCTTTTAAGCGTTGCATTGCCATTTTATCCTGCGACAAATCCATATTTTCCGCGGTTTTAAATTCGGCAACAAGATGCTGGATAATACGGTCATCAAAGTCGTCGCCGCCTAAGCGGTTGTTGCCCGAGGTGGCAAGCACCTCGATAACGCCGTCGCCAATGTCAATAATGGAAACGTCAAATGTTCCGCCGCCAAGGTCATACACCATGATTTTTTGCTCTTTTTCATTGTCCAGCCCGTAGGAAAGCGCCGCCGCCGTTGGCTCGTTGATAATACGCTCCACCTCCAAGCCCGCGATTTTGCCCGCGTCCTTGGTCGCTTGGCGCTGGCTGTCGGTGAAGTACGCAGGCACGGTGATTACCGCCTTTGTCACGGTTTCTCCCAAATAGCTTTCCGCATCGGTTTTTAACTTCTGCAAAATCATGGCAGAAACTTCTTGCGGGGAATAGGTTTTGTCGTTGATTTTTACCTTAAAATCCGTCCCCATTTGACGCTTGATAGACATAATTGTGTTGTCGGGGTTGGTGATGGCTTGGCGCTTTGCCGTTTCGCCCACCAAACGGTCGCCCGTTTTGGTGAACGCCGCTACCGAAGGCGTGGTGCGCAAGCCTTCTGAGTTGGCGATAACCACAGGCTGTCCGCCCTCCATTACCGCAACGCATGAGTTGGTTGTTCCCAAGTCAATTCCTATGATTTTTGACATTTAATTTTCCTCCTTAACTATTGTGTTTTTTCTAAATTTATTACCCACTGTACCGGCACAGGTAGTGACAACGGTAGCAACAATGGTCAAAATCATAATCTCTATCGCAGTCATTTCAACACCCAAGAGTATCACCGTTATCGCCATCACAATACCAATTACCAAGCCTTCCAGCAGCGAAATGAAAAAATCTTTCATATAAATTAAATCCACTCCCCTTAAAATTTGTATGGTATACCCGCTTGCTTCAAAATCCCATTCGCCGTATGGCGGTTACGTGTCCCATTATCCACGGGAAAACGATTTCCCGTTATGGGGCTATACCATATTTCATGGTCGCCCTTGCCTTTGCGTACAAAGGTGCACCCATATTTTAATAGTATTTTCTTTAGTTCTGCACCATACCCAACCGCCATTACGAAACACGTATCGTTTCGGTGCGCTGTGCAATAAAATCGAAATGAATGGGTCCTGTATAATCGCAATTCATTTCCAGCATGTCGGGTGCAATAAGCTTCACCTTTTCCACCAGTGCATCAAATGAACCCGATTCCAGCACCAACCCTGGCACATCCTCCGTTTCCGTATGCCAACGGTCGGATTCATAATCCCAAATCATATTAACCCTGCACTTCATACACACCTCCAACCAAAACTGCGCAACGCGCAGTTTTTAATAAAGTTTTTGCCTCGCTTTTTTCAAAAAGCGAGCAGGGTGTGGGACGGAGTCCCACGGTTTTAATCCCTTGACCTTTAATTTGCCACCTTAACCATACTGTGCCGCAGTACCCTATCTTTATACATGTAGCCCTTTTGTAAAACGGCAGAAATTTCATTTGTGCCGAAGGCATCATTTTCTTCGTGGGCTACGGCATTGTGTAAATTGGGGTCAAATGCTGTACCCGCCTCGGCGGAAATTTCTACCACATTTAGGTCTTTTAATGCGTCTGTAAACTGCCGTGCTATCATGGCAATACCTTGGTAAAAGGTATCTTCCCCATGGGTTGCCTCGCCGGAAGCCATGGCGCGGTCGAAATTGTCTACAAGCGTAAGCATTTTTTCGGCGGCGGCACACATGCCCGCGTCGTATTGGGCGGCTTTTTCCTTGACGGTGCGCTTGCGGAAGTTGTCAAACTCGGCAAGCGTGCGGGTGTAACGGTCAAGGGTTTCCTTGTACAGCGTGTCCGCGCTTGGGGGGTCAAGCACCTCGCCTTCTTCGCTGTCGCTCACTTCGCCTTCGCAGGGTGTGTCTTTGTTTTCCTCGCCCTCTGCTTCAAGCGTTTCTTCCAACGCCGGGGGGTCGTTTTCGTTCTTCATCTTGTCCTCCAAAGCATAATTTATGGCGTAGCTATAAAATTACCGCATATTAATATAGTGCCTGTATCACTTGCCGTATATTTTGCGAAATGCCCGTAAGTACGCTTACGGCGTGGGCGTAGTCCATACGCGTTGGGCCAATAATGGCGATATGCCCCGTGTTTTGGTTGTCTACCGAATACCCTGCCCGCACCAGCGAGCAATCCTTGAGCCATTCAAAATCGTTTTCGTCACCGATGATGATTTGTATGCCTTCATAGGAATCGGCAGACGCAACAGGCGCAAGAAGGGAGATAAGTGACTCGCGTTCCTCCAGCGCTTGAAAGATGGCGTCGGCCTTTTGGCGGTCGGAAAATTCGGGGAACGCAAGAATGTTTTTTACCCCGCTTGTAAACACGCGTACATCATCCTCTGCCTGTATCAACCCTGCTATAATACCCAAAAGCGGCATAAGCATATGCGCGTGCTTGCCAAAAGCTTCAAACAACGCGTCTATTTTGGGGCGGTCTATTTCGCGTATGGTTTTTCCCTGCAATTGCTTGTTTAGGGCTATGGTTAGGCGGGTTAGTGCTTCGTAGTCGGGGGCGCTATCGGTGTGCATGATTTGGTTCTTTACCGCCTTTGTGTCTGTCACCAGCACCACAAGCACGTTGCGCTCGTCCACGGGAACCAGCTGCAAGTGGTGGATTTTCGTCTTCTTTAAATACGGCTCGCTTACAATGGCGGGACAGCGGGTAAGCCGCGCCAAGGCTTTTGCCGTTTCCTGCATCATAAATTCCATTTGATTAATGTTTTGCATTATCATGCCTTGCAGAAACAGCGCTTCATCCCCCGTGAGCGGCCGCTCGTGCATCATACGGTCTACATAAAAGCGGTAGCCTTTTTGCGAAGGCACGCGCCCGCTGGATGTATGCAACTGGGAAATTAAGCCCAAATCTTCCAAGTCGCTCATTTCGTTACGAATGGTGGCGGAGCTAATGCCCAGCCCATACTTCTTTGCAATGGTGCGCGAACCAATCGGCTCTGCCGTGTGAATGTAGTCGTTGACAATGGCTTCCAAAATCTTAAACTTGCGTTCGCTTAAATCCATGGGCTTTATCCCCCCTTCGAAAGCAGGCGTGCGCTTTCCGTTACAGACACTCGCCCGATTTTGTTAGCACTCACCCGCGTCGAGTGCTAACGATGGAAAGAATAGCATTGCAAAGAAGCGTTGTCAAGTATTTTTTTAAATAAAAAAATTGGCAACAAAAAAAGGGACTGTATTATATGACTAATACAGTCCCCTCAGAGCGAAGACAAACCCCCAATCGAGCAATCGACTGGGGGTAAAATTTTTGATTTTGGAAAAAAATGTGAGGAAAAGCGTGAAAGAGGAAAAAAGTGTGAAAACAAAGTGTTGTTATGCTTCCATC
>Ga0209755_10002516_pt1 | contig 25114 bp, 28 predicted proteins | sample TergutCo191P1_FD_187301 | JGI IMG/M metagenome (GOLD analysis project Ga0209755, IMG submission 187301) | Cornitermes sp. P1 segment gut microbial communities from Petit-Saut dam, French Guiana - Co191P1 (SPAdes) (version 2) | ecosystem: Host-associated > Arthropoda: Insects > Digestive system...
CTCACCCGTCCGCCGCTCGGCTAGGTTGCCCCGCCTCGCTCGACTTGCATGCATAAGACACGCCACCAGCGTTCGTTCTGAGCCAGGATCAAACTCTTCATTAAAGTTGATCGACTCGAAAATCATTATCTACACTCCCTTTGACGGGAGCATGTTCGTTCTCTCACCAAGTTCTTTTCTTTGCTTTCCAAACAGCAAATTGCCTCTTTGGGCAATTTTCCCTATATAAAGATATAAAAGGGCATTAAAATATAGAAATTAACTCGAGCTTTGTCAAGGGATTAGCGCTAATTTATTTTTTTTTAAAAAAAGGGCTTGTATTTTGCGAATAAAAATGCTATATTTAATAAAAAAGGAGGTTATTTTATGTCGGCTGAACTGGAAGCTAAAATGGAAAAAGCGGTGGAAGCTACACGGCGTGAATTTGCCAGATTGCGTACGGGGCAAGCTTCTCCGGCTATTTTAAACGATGTAAAGCTGGATTATTACGGTACTCCTACCCCTATTTCTCAGGTTGCCACCATAAAAAGCCCGGAGCCCAGAATGCTTTTTGTAACTCCTTGGGAGAAACAGTTTGTGGATTCTATATGCAAAGCCATTTTAGCGGCGAATTTGGGGCTGAATCCTTCAAAAGAGGGTGATGGCGTTCGTGTATCCATGCCCATTTTAACCACCGAGCGCAGGCAGGAATTGGTGAAAATGGCGAAAAAACACGCAGAAGATGGTCGTACGGCTATAAGGAACTTACGTAGAGATGCTAACGATACGGTAAAAAAGAATAAAGAGCTACCTGAAGATCAATCTAAAAGAGAAATTGAGAATATTCAAAAAATTACAGATAAATTTATAGGTTTAATAGACTCGGCTTTGGCAGAAAAGGAGTCTGACATTTTGAAGGTTTAGTATGGAGTTAGAAGAAGCAGCAAAGTTATACTTTGGCAGAGCGCAAAAAGCTTTTGGGGCCGCAAGAAGAAAGATAAAAAAGGCGGCTGAGCGTGGCGATGTGGAGCTTGATTTGTCTGATATGGAGCTTTGCGAGCTTCCGCAGGAGCTTTTTGTCCTTAAAAATCTTGAAAAATTGTGTTTGGACGGCAATAAAATAACTTACATTCCGGAAGAAATAGCCAATTTGAAAAAACTTAAGCATCTTTCAATCAGCGGCAATGGCATTATGTCTTTGCCAAAGAATTTGGGCAAGTTGAAAAAAATGGAAAAGCTTTATATAGGATACAACACGATTTCCGAGTTTCCCGATTCAATTTGTGATATGCAAAACCTGAAAATGCTCAATGCTGCCAGCAATATTTTAACTACTTTGCCGCAAAACATAGGCAATTTAAAGTCTCTTGTTAAATTAAGTTTGCACGATAATATGCTTGCGTCTTTACCTAAATCCATCGGCAATTTGAAAAGTTTGAAAAAGCTCTTTTTGGATAACAACAATTTAACTTCTGTTCCTGCAACAATGGCTAATTTGCGTAATTTGGAGGAATTAGTGCTTTCCGGTAACGGGTTAAAGCGTATTCCAAAGGAATTTTCGGATTTTAAGAAGATTCTTGAGCTCGTTTTGGACGAGAATCATCTCACCACTTTGCCGGTAGGCTTGGCGAAGTGTTCTTCTTTGGGCCTGATAGGGGTGTCCGGTAATCCTATAAAGAGCATTCCCAGCGCATTATTGAAAAGGCCGGGTTTGGTGGTTGATGGGGGGTAATTAAAGCTGTGATTGATGAGCATTTGGAATCTGCGGAAGATGCGTTAAAAGCTAAAGACGCAGAAATAGAAAGGCTAAAACGTGCGGCTGAAATGCAGGCTAAAGATGTTGAGCTTAAAGCAAAAGACGCAGAAATAGAAAGGCTAAAGCGTGCGGCCGAAATGCAGACTAAAGATACTGAGTTGGAACGGCAGAAACGCGAAGGCGATGAAATGCGTAAAAAAGGCTCAAAAAAAGGATGTCTGGTCTTTATTCTTTTTCTTGTCGTAATCATTATAGCAGGTGCAATATTTGCAACAAGGAACGATATGCTATCCAGCGAAACGCTAGTCAGTGCAATACAGTCTATAATACATATGCAAGAGCAAGCTCCTCAGCTCACCGCCGCCGATTATTCCAAAGCATTTCAACGCTTGTTCAAAAACGGCACGCTTGGCGCAAGCGCAAAAGCCAATGCTCTGGAAATGACATTCACAAATGTAAGAAAGAATGAGAATCTGTATTCAGTGGAGGGCAATTCCAAGTTTCGTTCTGTTTCCACCGCTTTCAAGGGGCCGTTAACAATAACCAGCGCAAGCAAAGGTGGCTCTTGCGGAGCAGACCATTACATTGAACTTAAAGGTTCTTATGAGCTTATAGGAACAGTGAACGAGGCGATTGGCAGATTCAAGGGTAATTTCACTGCTTGCGAAATTTCTGGCATTCTTTCAAAAGCGAGTTTTACCGGTAAATGGATAGATGCTTCAACCCGAGTAGAACTTCAGTGCGATTTTGAGATGTAAAAGAGAAAACTGCAATGGAACGGGGTATAGATAGTAGCCTATGTTTTCCATTTTTCTATATTACCCCCCATGGGAACAGTTAGTACAAATGAATTTCGTAAGAAACTCAAAATAATGATGGACGGGCAACCGTATATGATTATTGAGAATCAGTTCGTAAAACCGGGCAAAGGCCAGGCTTTCAATAGAGTTAAGATAAAAAACCTCATCACTGGGCGTGTTCTGGAACGCACATGGAAAAGCGGCGATACCGTGGAAGAGGCCGATGTAACTTATAACGAAGTCACATATTCTTACAACGATGGCTCAAACTGGTTCTTTCTGGATCCAAGCGGCGAAATGGTGGAAATACCAAAAGATGCGCTCAACGGCGCAGATCTTTGGCTCTTGGATGGTGCAGCCGTGCAGGTGACATGGTGGAACGGAAAAGCCATAGAAGTTATACCGCCCACATTTGTGGATTTGCTGATTGTAGATTCTCCACCCGGAGCTCAAGGCAACACAAGCGGAAACGTTATGCGGGCGGCTATTTTGGAAACAGGGGCAGAGGTACAAATTCCGCTCTTTATTGAACAGGGAATGCGCATAAAAGTAGATACGCGTACGGGAGAGTATGTGGAAAGGTCAAAGTAAACTACGTAAAGCTATTTACATATTGCTTATGCTTGGCGCAGCGCTCGCAATTGCGGCCTCGGTGTTTTTTTATTATTTGTTTTATATTGTGCCGAATCAAGACCCGGAAGGTAAATTTACCAGAGAAAATATTTTGCGAAACCTGCACGGAGAAAGCAGAGTCTTTTATTCGGACGGAGTTTCGGTAATAGGCTCGTTTTTTGATACCAACCACAGATTGTATGTTCCTTATGATTCAATTCCGCAAGCTCTTATAGATGCTATAATCTCCTCGGAAGACTCACGATTCTGGGATCACAGCGGCTTTGATTTTAACGGGTTCATGCGTGCTATGCTCAACAATGTAAGAAACCTGAGCTTCCGTCAGGGGGGCAGCACCCTTAGCCAGCAAACGGTGAAAAATGTTTTTGGGAGAGAAGAGAAAAACATAAAGGCAAAATGGCAGGAACTGACAGATGCTCTTAGGCTGGAAAAACGGTTTAGAAAGCAGGATATTCTGGAATTCTACTTAAATCAATTTCAGGTTTATGGTTCCGGCAGAGGGGCGGCAATAGCGGCTATATACTTTTTTGACAAACATATTTCGCAACTTAGCCTTGAGGAATGCGCATTTATAGCTGGCACGGTCAAAGGACCTTACAACTATGATCCCCGTGTTCAAAAAACGCAGGAGCGCAAGGATCGTGCTTTGGAAAAAGGGCAGCTCAGAACAAAATATGTTTTGCGCAGGATGTTTGAAAACGGCTATATAGACAAGGACCATCATGACTCTCTTCAGCCGCCAGAGCTGAATTACGGTGAATTCAGGTTTAATTCTTCGTCTCTTTTGGATAAGGTAGACAGAGATTTGAATGATGATTTTTATACGGACCTTTTTGAAAGTTTTGGGATAGAGGATTGGCGTAAAGCTCAGATAAAAATAGTCACGACCCTTGATGCTAATCAGCAAACTGCTGCATCAAACGCGGTGGAGAGCAATTTGCGGAATCTGCAAACTAAAATAGGAGCCGATACCACTAATATGTTACAGGGTGCGCTTGTGGTTTTGAAAAACGGGATGGTGTCTGCTGCACAGTCCGGGTATAATAATTCAGGTTATGACAGAGTTTTTATTGCGCAACGTCAATTGGGCTCCGCATGGAAGCCGCTTCTGTATGCACTGGCTCTTAAATTAGGTTGGGATCCGCTGGACGAACTGGAAAACGAATATAATCTGTTCACTTACGGCGGCACTGTTTATTTTCCTCGCCCGGATCATTCGGATAAAGGCGCATTGGTAAGCATGGCATGGGCGGCGGTTCGCTCGGAGAACATAGCCAGTATTTGGCTTTTAGAGCATTTGCTGGATAAACTTCCGGCAGAAGATATCAGGGAGTTGGCAGAGAAAAACAATATTGAAGTAAATGTTACGGCTAGCGCAAAAAATGAAATAGCTCTGGAAAAAGCAAAAGCCGCATTGACTATCGATTGGCTTTTGGAAGGACGTTTTGAAGCTGTGCGTGCTTTGCAGGCGCTTAAATATTATTACAACAGCAAAGAAGCGGAAAAACAGAGCAAACTGCCGGACAGGGTTAAGCTGTTGCGGCATAGCTACGAATATTATGCTTCTGTAGCAAACTTTTTTGAAGAAGAAAAAGAGTTATTCCCGCATTTCACTCTTTCTGATTTTCAATATGTTTGGAATTTAACCGAGCTGAACAAAACAAGCCCATTGCGGCCTGATGATGTGTTTTTATGGCCGGATCTTCGTAAAAAGATAGCTATGAGCGAGTTTGCCGGTTTTGTGAAGAGAGCAGGGGTTAATCGCAGCTTGCAAGAAGTTATGAGCATGCCGCTTGGCGTTAATGAAGCGACAATCGCAGAGATGGCTACGGCGTATCAAAGCATTTTGAGCGGCAAAACGTATAGATGCAAGGATAAAAAAACAAATGAGCCTTGCATAATAAAAGAAATTTTTGACAGAAACAATCGTTTGCTGTTTATGAACGAAGTGGAATCGAGCGAATTTTTGCCTGCTAAAGTGGTGCTGCCCATGCAAGCTATGTTAAGAGGCGTTTTCAAATACGGCACGGCTGCAAGCGCATATTCCAAGATTTTCATAAATTATTCAGGCACAAAATACCCTTTCCCTGCCATGGGAAAAACCGGAACTACAAACGAAAATCGCACAGCCGCATTCTGTGGTGGCTTGCCGCTGGATACGCTTTTGGCAATGTGCAGCTATGTTGGCTTTGATGATAACAATCAGCTAAAGGGAAAATCGCGCAGCTTGGCCGGTTCGTCTGCTGCTTTGCCGCAGTGGTCGGGTTTTGCAGAAACTGTGCTTGCTGCAAACAAAAGCGAAAAGATTTTCGGGCATAACATAGATTTCATAAGCACAATAGCGCATAACGAGGTTATTTTGCCGAATATGCCTGATAACATTGAAGTGGATAAAAAAGCAGGATTGCCGTTAAAGCGGGATTCTGAAACTACCGGAGCAGCTTTATTTCCGAATTTTTGATTTCCTCTTCTTCAAAGTCCAAAGCCCGCCTTGGGCTTTTGAAAACCGCTCACGGCGAAATTCCAACCCCAATTTTCATGCCTGTTGGCACGGCCGCAAGCGTAAAAGCCGTTCCTCCGAGAGATTTGCAAGAGATGGGCGCAAAAATAATTTTGGCAAATACTTATCATTTGCATCTGCGCCCCGGCACTCCCTTAATAGCAAAAATGGGAGGCATACATAAATTCAACGGATGGCATGGCCCGGTTTTAACGGATAGCGGCGGATTTCAGGTTTGGAGCTTAAAGGAACTTCGCAAAATAAAGGAAAACGGAGTTGAATTTAGAAGCCATCTGGATGGGAGCAAACACTTCTTTTCGCCGGAGAGCGTGATGCAGTCGCAACGCGAAATAGGCGCAGATATAATAATGGCTTTTGACGAATGCACTCCATATCCGAGTACCGTTGAAGAAGCGCAAAAATCATTGAACTACACAAAACGCTGGACCAGAACCGCAAAGGAGTGGCTCGCCGAAAATCCGCCGTTGCACGGTTATGAGCAAAAATTCTTTGGCATTGTGCAGGGAGGAATGCACGAGGAACTGCGTTTGCAGGCGATTGAGGAGCTTAAGGATGTAAATCCCGACGGTTATGCTCTGGGAGGCCTTTCTGTTGGAGAACCGGCTGATACGATGTATAGGATAACGGATATTTGCACCGATCATTTGCCTTTGGATAAGCCCCGTTATGTGATGGGGGTTGGAACTCCGTGGAATTTGCTGGAGCTTATTTTGCTAGGCATAGATATGTTTGATTGCGTTATGCCTACAAGAAATGCCAGAAACGGCATGATGTTTACCAGCAACGGTGTGTTGCATTACAAATCTGCAAGGCATAAGGAGGAGGAAATCCCTCCGGACGAAAATTGCGATTGCTATACTTGCAAAAATTTCAGCCGTGCATATTTGCGGCATTTGATTCATTCCGGGGAGATTTTGGCTTGGCAGCTTGCGAGCATTCACAATTTGCATTTTTATCTGCATTTGATGGAGCAGGCTAGGGCAAGGATTGCGAGTGGGGATTTTGAGGAGTGGGCAAAACAGACAATATCCGCAACGCAACGAGAATTTGTACCGTCTGCTTTGGAAAAGCAATCATAAGTATTCCCAAAAGGGATATGAGCAATCCTAAAATTAATAGCGGCATCAGGTAAGTTTCACCGGCTTGGATAAAATTAATTAAGGCTTTGTCTTGAGAAAAAAGCATTTTTGCCAGTTTGCCGGTAAAGCTGGCATAACGTGTGGCAGCGGTTACTATAACTATTTCCAAGATTTTCCAAAATGCTAGCAGCGCAGCTCCCTGCATAACTATCAGGATTCCGAGCACACGAGCGGTTCGGATCGGTTCAAGCATGGCAATTCAACTTTTTCAAAGCCATGCTCACATCACTTTTTGTAATAATCAATGGCGGCAGCAAACGCAACACATTTGCGCCGGCACGCAGCACAAGCAATCCATCTTTCCTGCATGCCGCAATTATTTCCGCAACGGGCTTTTTAACCTCTATGCCCAGCAGCAATCCTTCGCCACGCACTTCGCCAAGATGCTTTAGACCGGCCTTCAATTGAGCAGACCGCTTGCGAATATTTGCCAAAAATTTCGGTTTTGATATAATTTCCAGTGCAGCTAAACCAGCGGCGCACGCAACCGGATTTCCTCCGAAAGTTGTTCCATGGTCACCGGGTTTTAAGCATTTTGCGATTTTTGCCGTCATAAGCACCATGCCAAGCGGCAATCCGCCGCCTAACGCTTTTGCCCATGTTGTTATATCTGCATGTATGCCAAAGAGCTGTGAGCCAGAAATAGCTCCGCATCTCCCTAAGCCGGTTTGTATTTCGTCTGCTATTATTAGGCACCCAGTTTGTTTTTTGAGCTTGTTTATGGTTTTTATAAACTTTTCCGAAGGTGTTAGAACTCCGCCCTCTGCTATAATCGGTTCCAGCATTATTGCCGCAGTCTTTTTGCTAACCGCCTTCTTCAAGGCATCGGCGTCGTTCCATTCAATGTGTTTGAATCCGGTTAGCATTGGGCCAAACCCGGCTTTCAGCTTGTCTTGCCCTGTTGCGGTCAATGATCCGTAGGTACGGCCATGAAAGCTGTGTACAAAAGTGATTATTTCTATTCTGTCGGTAAAATATTTGCGAACGAATTTTATAGCGGCTTCATTTGCTTCTGTACCGGAGTTGCAAAAAAATGCTTTGTCGAATTTTGTAAGCGATAACATTTTTTGAGCGAGTTTTATCTGCGGCTCATTCGGATATAGATTTGAAATGTGCAAAAAATTTTCACTTTGCTTTTTTATGGCCTTTGTTATAGCAGGGTGAGAGTATCCAAGCGCATTTACGGAAACTCCGCTTGCGAAATCCAGATATTCCTTGCCTTTTGAATCAAAGAGTTTAACGCCGCATCCTTTAACAAAAGAAACATCTGCTTTTGCATAAGTTGACGCTATTAATTTTGAATCAGGTGACAGGAAAGAGTTTTTCATCGCTGAAATTTAGAAAATTTTCTTCCAATTGTCAAGGGTTTAAAATATTTTTTCTTAAAAAATGCAACAAAAAATTTTTTTTTAACTTTTTCTAAAAAAAAAATATATATTTAAACTAAGATAAATAAATTTAACGGTAAAACCGTTAGTTTGGAGAAAATATTGATAGAAGGAATGAAAAGTGTTGAGCTACAGTTCATTGAGGCAGTAAAAAAAGATGGTTACGTGCTTGAGCAAGTACCGGAAAGATTTAAAACCGCTGAAGTGTGCTTGGCAGCGGTGCAAAATAGGGGATATGCTCTTGAGTATGTCCCGGAAATTTTGAAAACCGAAGAAATTTGTCTTGAAGCGATAAAAGCCGGTGATTATTTTCTAGGCAGTTTTTGCCGAATGGAATCAATGCTTAAATGCGTTCCGGATTCTTTGAAGCCAAAAATGAAGAGAGCTATAAGGGAAATTGAGGAAACAGAATTTAGGCGTTCATGACCTCCGACCGCGACAAAGCTGGCTATCTTGAAAGCATAGTATCAATAATCGTAAATACCGCTTTATTTGCCTTGAAATTATATACGGGCATGATAACCGGTTCAATAGCACTTATAGCAGATGCCTGGCACACATTATCAGATTCGCTCACATCAGTAGTGATAATGGTAGCAATTAAGCTTTCAAGCAAAAAACCGGACAAAGAACACCCGTTTGGGCATGGACGATGGGAACAAATAGCCGCATTGTTTGTTGCATTTGTGCTCGCCGTTATAGCTTATGAATTCGCAATGGATTCAATAGAACGCTTTGGCAACAGGCAAGAAGCTAAATTCGGAACGCTGGCGATAGTAGTGGTAGCGGTATCAATTGTTATAAAAGAACTGCTTGCTCAATACGCTTTTTATATAGCAAAAAAACATGACAGCGCAGCCATAAAGGCAGACGGATGGCATCACCGCTCGGATGCTCTATCTTCTATTCCGGTGCTGATAGGCATTTTCTTCGCCTCAAAATTCTGGTGGATGGACAGCGTGCTCGGGTTTATGCTCTCGCTGGTGCTGCTTTACGCCGCTTACGAGATTGCCAAAGAGACCGTGGACAAGCTTTTGGGCAAGCAACCAAGCGAAGAATTCAAGGAAAAAATAAAAAGTATCATTAACGGCCTTAATTTGGGTGATCTCAGATTGCACCACATTCATATACACAATTATGAGCGACACTGTGAGCTCACAATGCACATTCGCTTAGATGGGCAAAAAAGCATTGAAGAGGGGCATCACATAGCTACGATTATTGAGAAGAAAATCGAAGCTGATTTTAATATGCAAGCGACCATCCATGTGGAGCCTTTATCTACTTGAAGGCATAATTGTTAAATACAGCTCTTTGAAATCCTCTATCCACAGCGGATCTTGAGAATAAATCAGCCGCAACGTTTCGCTGAATATTTTTTCGTTGTTATAAGGGCCTGTGTCACCAACAGCATTCTCGCTGACCATAGTTGCAACCGCCCGATTTGCCTTGCGGATTTTCAGCACCCTTTCTATATATGTTACCTGCAAGGTCTCTAAATCCTTTAAGGTTTGCGCTTTGCCTGTGTTTTCCAGTATGTATTTCTTTTCCAATTCCGGTATTCGCCGGGTGTCTGCTGCCACCTTTGTTCTCAAATTGTGGCGCATAATGTCTATCATAGGATTTTTTGCCTGAATTTTCTGTGCGACCGCCGCTGTGGTTTCAGCGGGTTTTTCTGCCAGGGAATCCAGCCTTTTTTGCAAAAGCTCCGCCTCTTTGTGCAAAGAGGCGTTTTTGAAGAATGTTATTTTTTCTTCTAAACTCTTTGCCAGAGAAGCGTTATATTCATTCATTTGTTCGAGAATTCCGTTAAAATTTCCTGAAGGCGAAGCGAATTGGCATTCATGGCCTCTGCCGCTGTTTCCTGAACCTTTACAAAAGCCTCTTCAAACTTTTGCATAAATTCCCTTTGCATATCAATTTCTTTGTCTCCGTTTGGAATTTGAGTGAGCAGCTTGTCTATAGCCTTGTGGAATGCTTCCAGCCCGCTTTGGAATTCCGCCTGATTTACACGCATAAGAGAGGAAGTCTCTTGCAGAACCTTTATCAAATCGCTTTGCGCATACGCCACATTTTCCTTGTCTTGCAAGCCCTTGATAGCTTCTATCACGGGATTCAAGTCCAGAACTACCTCTTTTGAAGGCGGAATTTCGATTTTAGGAAACTCAATTTTTGGGAACTCTATTTTTTGCTGTGCCGGCGGTTCTGGAATGCGTATGTTATTAACCGCCTCTATAACCGGATTCAAATCCAGAACAACCTCTTTTGCCGGAGGAATCTCAATTTTTTGCGGTTTTGGAGGTTCCGGAATGCGGATGTTTTGCAATGCGGCCAAAATCTTACGCTGAGTGCTCAAAATAGCGGCGAGCGCTACCAGCGCGAGAAAGGAGAGAATGACTAAAAATAGTTCCATATTTATCCCAAGGGTAACAAGTTCTGCCTGCTGCTGAAACCCCTCGCATACAAAGTCCATTTTTTAGCATAGAACCTGCACAAACCGGAAGAGATCTTAGACACTCGGCGAAAAACTTTTGAAAAATAGAAATTTAAAATAGAATTGCAACTGATGTTTCCCATTATCGTTTCCAAAAAGTCTCGCCTTGCAATGCTTGGTCCGGAATCTTTTTGGTCTTCAAAAAACGATTGTATTGTATTTTTAAAAAATGCTTCCTCATAATCTTCAAAAGTGCTTTCCAGGCTGGGAAGTATTTTTGAATAAGAATCATTAGGGCAATTCTTATGCCATATTTTGCGAATGGCTTTTTGCAATGAATCTGCACGGCTGTTTACGAATATAATGTCTTTTTGAGCATTGCCAACCATTAAATGCATGGTGTTGAGGTAAAGATCTCTTGCCCGCCTTTCTCTTTCCTTTGCGTTTTTTATCTTCCTTATAGCCTCGGCCTCTACCGCAACCGTTTGCGCAGTGCCTTCCTGTTCAAATCTTTGTTGCCACTTTGCGTGCCATTCATAAATTCGCTGCGCAAAAGTCTGTTCCAGCTCGGCAAAAGCTTCCTGAGCCATAAGCCACGCCGCTTGGCTCTGAGAAATATTCTCGCTGTGCGGAAAACTTTCCGGATGCTCCGCTACCCAACTTAAATGCTCAGAAAGAACAGTGACCAAGGCCGGGTTCATACCTTGCGAGAGCTCTGCGTAAGCCGTAGTCATTATTTTTTTATGCCGAGCATTTTGTCTATATCAACTCTAATGTCTTTCAAACCATCGCTATCCGTGTGTGTGTAGCGAGTGACTTTTCCATCAGCAGAAACCAGATAGAGCCTCGGTACATAGCCATCTCCGTATTTTTTGCCGAATTCCTGATCGCTGTCTTGAAAGAAAGGGATTGATGCCTTATATTGATCCATAAACATCAAAATATCTCTTCTATTAACGTTGCCAACAGAAATCGTAATGCTGGTGAGACCTTTTTGTTCATATTCCTTAGCCAACTGCTGAACGCCGGGATACCCTTTTTGGCAATGCGGGCAATGTGGGCTGTAATAATAAACCATCAATGGCCTTGAGCTGAATACCGCAAATGGCATATTGGCATCTTTTATGCCGCTCAACTTGATGTTAAAATCCATCAAAAGCAGTTTACCGGTAGAATCTGCCATAGGAGTAGCCTCCGGTTTTGCACCGGGAATCCCATGCGCAAAGGCATTGCCTATTACGCAGAAAAAAGCAAGGAATAAAAACATAATGCGCATAATTGGTAAATTTAGAAAAATTTTTCTACCTTCCCAAAATGTTTATTAATTCATTGCTGTCTAAACTTTTTTCTCCCAAATACATAGGAGAGGTGGCAGGGTTTATAGACGACAATCCGGAACATATACTTGTAAATGACAAAAGATCATTCAAAAAGATGCTATCCATTCTCTCAGAAGCTTCTTCCTGCGTTATGGATACGGAAGCCGATTCCATGCATCATTATCAGGAAAAACTCAGCCTTATTCAGATAAGCTTTGGAAAATATCACTGGCTTTTGGATCCACTCTGCGGGCTTAACCTAAAGGCTCTCTGGAAATGCAAGGCTCTCAAGAGCATAACCTTCCATGCCTGCGATTATGATCTGCGCCTGCTCGCAAGGTTTTATGAATTTTACCCGGAACATATTTACGACACCTCAATAGCCGCAAAGCTTTTAGGCGAAAAACAAACCGGGCTTGCTGCGATTGTTGAAAAATACTTCGGGATAAAATTGGATAAGGAAAATCAGCGTGCAGACTGGACCAAAAGGCCTCTCTCGCCGGCAATGTGCCGCTATGCTGTGCTGGATACCATTTTTCTTGATGCAATAAAAGAGCTTCAATGCGAAAAACTCAAAAAGCTGGGCCGCTTGGAATGGCTGCATGAATCTTGCCGGTATTTGCTTGAACATTTAAAGAAACACCAAAACGAAGAACCTGATGATGAAGAGAAAGAGACCTGGCGGTTAAAGGGCTCAAATGCTTTTAAACCCTTGGAGCTGCAGCTCTTGAAAACTATTTGGCAATGGCGTGACCGAGAAGCAAAAAAAAGAGATTGCGCATCTTACAGAGTTTTGAGCCCTTATTTTCTGCTTGCCGTTGCCAAAACAGCGGCAAAAATCAAGGGAAAAATAGGCGAACACGATTTGCCAAAAGTACCGAGAAATTTGAGGGGCAGGCTGCTTCAAACATTTTTAGCGGATTTGAATGCTGCGGCTTCTGCGCCAGCAAGCGAGTATCCTTCGCCAATTTTTCGCAAAGCCTCTCCACGCACAGCCATAAACGATGATCTGCGAGAAAAATTGCGTGAACTGAGAAACGAAAAAGCCGCACAGTTAAAAATAGACTCAGGGCTGTTGGCAAAGCAAAGCCAGTTAAATGTGCTTGCAGATGCCTTGAATGGAAACTGGGAAGAAAAATTTGAAATTGCGGAATTCATGAATTGGCAACGTGAAATTTGGCAGTCTTTGGTGAAGAATGCCGTGTTGCCTCAAACAGCGGAAGAGCTTAGGGCTTGGGCAAAGCAACGTCTTTTGGCTATGAGCGAAGAAAGCAAAGCGAAGGAATCTGAAAAATTGCTTCAGAGCTTTGCTCTGCGCCCTATTTTGGAAAGCGGTTTTATAGCAGCATTTTATCCCACAAAATTTGAACCGCAAATAATTCCTTTTCTCAAAGAACTTGCAGATGAAGGTCGCTTGCTTTTGCCGAGGGTTTTAAGCACAGAGAATATGGAGTTTGTGCATATTCAAAATCTCGAAGAAGATTTGCAGTCCGGTTCTTTTGGAATCACTGAACCAAAAGCAAATTTGCCTGCCTTCAAAGGAACTCCCGCAGCATTCCTTGTTCCCGGCACTGTTTTTGGCAAAGACTGCGGTCGCATAGGCCACGGCGCCGGTTATTACGATCGCTATCTCGCTTCATTCAAAACCGTTCCTAAACTGGGAATAGCCTACAGCGTTCAAGTCAGGAGCACACTCCCGCAAAATACAACTGATGTCAGAATGAACGAAGTTATTTGGGTTAAATCTTAACCCAGCTCCATAGGTACCGGGAATTTTGTCACTTCTTTTACTGTTTGCTCATCGATAATCTCTTCAAGGTTAAAATTTTTTTTCAGCCATTCTATTATTTCCAAAACCAAATGCTCCGGTGCGCTTGCGCCGCTTGATATTCCTACGGAATCTACGCCGTTGAACATATTTTTGCTCAGGTTTTCAACGGAGTCTATCAATATGCTCTTAACGCCCTGCTCCTCTCCAAGCTCTCTTAATCTATTTGAATTACTTGAGTTTTGAGAACCAACTATCAAAAGCAAATCCACTTCTTTGCATATAGAGCGAACTGCGCTTTGCCTGTTTGTGGTGGCATAACAAACGTTTCCAGTTTTTGGACCTTGTATACCAGGGTACTTCTTTTTTAACGCAGCTATAACATCTGCGGTTTCTTCCGTAGAAAGCGTGGTTTGCGTGAGATATGCCACTTTTTTTATAGCCGGCAGTTTTTCAACTTCTTTTGCCGAGCTTATCAGATGCATTTTGCCAACCGGCAGTTGCCCCAAAGTTCCGTCAATTTCCGCATGTCCCTGATGCCCGATCAGAATTATTGAGCAACCCGAGTTTGCATACCTTATTGCGCTTCTATGCACTGATTTCACAATAGGGCAGGTTGCGTCTATGACTTTCAGACGCAGGTTCTTTGCATTCTCGTAAATGTCCTTGCTCACGCCGTGCGCAGAAAATATGACAACAGCTTTCTCCGGCACTTCTGATAAATCTTCAACAAATATGGCGCCGATTTTTCGCAGGCTATCTACCACAAAGCGATTATGCACAATCTCGTGCCGAACATAAACGGGCTGCCCGAATTTCTCAATGGATTTTTCAACCATCAAAATAGCGCGTTCCACCCCTGCGCAAAAACCTCTGGGTTGTGCTAAAATACACTTCATTTCGGATCTTTAAAGAAATCTACGGCCAGCTTTGCAAGAGAATAATAATTGCCTTCTCTGCCGAATTTCAGCATTCTTGGATTGTTTGGAATTTCATAGTCATTCTCTTGTTCAAGCATCAAAACTTTTATGCTGCTCAAATTCAAAAACAAATGCGAATGCAAAGAATTAAAGGTTATTATCGCTGGGTATTGCCTCAGCACGCTGAATATGGATTCCGAATGCAAAACAACGGGATTGCTGCGCATTTCCAGCTCATCCATGACTTTGGTGTAGGATTCAAGCTGCTTGGTTGTTGCCGCAATTGTTATTAAACGCCATCCTGGCTGGAAGGCTTTGCTAATCATATAAACTTCATGTTCGGACCATGCTTCGCCGTTAATAGGGGGTTCAAGATTCAGCAACAGGGTATTTGATGTGGAGAGCCTTGAGTTGAAGCCCAGTCTTTCATTTTTTTGCGTAACATGAATGCTATCTTTTTCCGCTTTTTTAGAGTCTATGGAGAAAGCTTTGTAGAGAAAATTTCTGTTAGCGTAAATGTTTTCGCTATTGGCAGAGTTTTGCAGCGCTATGTTCAAAAACGGGAATTCCTGCTTTATTCCAAGGCGGTAGGGTGCGTTTGTGATCCTGGCTAGGTAAAGGAATGGTAGCTGGGCATTTTCGTGTAAAAAGATGCACAAATCCCATGTTAGATCCTGTATTCTTTTTTCCAGTTCAAAAAAATCGGATTCGCCATAAAGCATGGTGGAGAGGTTGTAGAATAGGGAGAGCCTTTCCATCCCTAAAGCTCTTAAAATATAGCGGTTTTCTTCTTCTGTTATAATCAAAAAGTCATCCGGCCCCTTGTTTTCGGCTAGAGTCATTGCAAAAGGCAACATTACAAAGAACTTATCATGTTCCATGGGCAAAAATATTACAACCTTTTTGCAGGTTGAAATATCGGGTTTATACTGGAACATTTCGTTTATGCCGCCGCTCTTTTTCTCAAACCAATGCCTAATTCCATGCGCTGAGCGGAAACGCATAAAAAACCATCGCAATTTTTTAGCAAACGGTAAAGGGGACATAGTTTTAGGAATATAGAAATTTCTAAATTTGGCATTGCAATGAATACTCCTCTTTTTAATAAGCTGTGCGTACTGTTCATAACAGCTATGCTAGTTAGCAATATAATCGCAACCAAAATGATAAGTTTGGGGTCACTGATTGTTCCGGCGGCGGTGCTGGTTTTTCCCCTAACTTACATTTTATCCGATATTTTCAGCGAGGTTTATGGCTACAAGGCCAGCCGCCTTACGGCTTGGTATGCTTTTAGCGCCAACCTGCTGATGGTTATATTTTTTAAGATCGCCGTTATGCTTCCGGGTGCGCCTTTTTGGAGTGAAGAAGCTCAGAGGGCTTTTGAGGCAACGCTGAACGGCACTTGGCGAATCCTGCTGGCAAGCCTTACGGCGTATATGCTGGGTGACTTTATTAACGACGTCATATTCAAGAAAATGAAGGATAAACAAGGCGAAAAGCGTTTTGGTGTGCGGGCGATTGTCTCTTCCATGTTCGGAAACGCTGTGGATAGCTTTGTGTTCATAACGATAGCTTTCTGGGGAACGCCGTTGTTTTCTTATGCGGTTATTCCATCGCAATGGGGTGTTAAGATGCTCTATGAGATAATCCTATTGCCCATTACGATTTTGATTGTGAAGCGGCTCAGAGTTAAGTCTTAACGCACAACAATCTTCTTTATTTCCTTACCTGTTTTCACAATATACACGCCGGCGGCAACAGGTTTGGCGGTTCCCATTGGGGTTCCGTTTAATTTATAATACTTGGCTTGGCTAGTGGCTAATGTCAAGTGGCCAGCGGTTAGAATCGGAACATTGGCACCTGACGACGACGATGATGACGATGTTAACGATGATGATGAGCTTGTGCCGGTAGCTTTCTCAATAACATCCTGGTCTCCGAGGAGCAAGAAGTAGTCTATGTTTACGCTATTGGTCTGAAAACTAAATACAATAATATTGTCCCCTTCTTTTAAGTTTACATTGCCTATATCTAATGCTGTAAATGTACCCCAGCCGCCAGTGGTGATATTTGATAGCGTTCCTGCCGATTGGCCGTTCACAGTCACAGAAATGGTTGTTTGCTCTGTAGTGGCAATTGCAACAGACATTTTATATGTTCCTGCAACCAATGCGTTTACATTGTTATAAGTAAGCGTTACACCGGAATTGACACTGCTGATGGTTTTGTTGCTGCTGTTGACATTAGGGCTTCCTGTGCTAGATGTAAACTCCATGAACTTTCTAAGCAGCGTATATTTACTGCTCTTAGGCACATATCCTTCAACCAATATTTGCGGGCATGCGTCCAGCACTCTGACTGTTGCTTTAGGGTTAGGCGCAGATTTCATCCAGTCAACATGGAACAGGCAGCCTTCGAGAAGAGTAGGATAATTGCCGAACGCCGTATTGCAACCGGTTCTATGGCAGTTCTGCACCCATTCAAGCACTCCCGTGGCTTCCCAGTTACCATTGAATTGGGCGATTGCCCCGTCTATGCAGTTTCCCAAAAGACCGCCAAAACGCTTGCCGAGCTTCTCCGAGTTTTTTGGCAAGCCAATCTGCTCCGAAAAACAGTCAAAATCACCTAAACCACCGCCCGGTATTAAAAAATCAATTTGGTTACCTCCAACGCCTCCGGTGTTTCTTCCCATAATAATAGCTTTTTTTCCGGCAATTGCCTTGTGCATAGGCATAGGGTTTCCATGCTCGTACTCTCCGGTAAAAGTTACTTCAAAACACTGTCCGCATACTGCCGTGGCAGTGGCTCCAAAGCCGTAAGCAATTTCATTATCAACAAATGGAATCTGATTCCAGCAAGAATATGCCGGGCCGCCTTCCTTGGCGCACTTAGCCTCAGCTATTTCGCCCAAGGGAAGTTCTTTATTGTCAATGCCGCAAGATCTGGAGAGACCATACTGTAAAAATTTAGGATCCGATGACAAATTCTGATACCAAGAACAAGTGGGTTTGCATCCATCCCAATAACTTGAAAGCCATCCTGAAGTTTGTGGCTGCGCAAAACCGCTTGCGGAGAATGTGATTATACCGGCCAAAACAACAGAAAAGAAAAATGGCTTATTCATCTGTACCTCCGAGTTACAATATACTAAATTCCTTCAATGCCCAAGCTAAAAATCTGCGGCCTTTTCCGTGAACAGGACATAGACTTTGCAAACGAAGCAAAGCCGGATTTCATAGGTTTTGTGTTCGCAGAAAAAAGCAAAAGATTTGTAACCCCAACCCAAGCCGAAACCTTGAGGAAGAAACTCTCCGGTGAAATTGTGCCCGTTGGTGTTTTTGTGAATGCAAAGATTGAAGATATAGTTGCTCTGCACAGCAACGGTGTTATAGATATGGTACAACTGCACGGAGGCGAGCCCGATGAATACATTGCAGCATTGAAGCAACAGTGCACCGCACAGATTGTAAGGGCAACCCCCCCACATAATGATTGTGCATCATGCAGTGACTACATCCTCCTGGACTCCTCCACCCCAGGCTCTGGGCAAACCTTCGACTGGGCACTCTTGCAAAATATTGACCTCAGCAAAAATGTATTTCTTGCCGGAGGCATAAACCTGCAAAACATTGAAGAAGCCGTAAAGCTCAACCCTTTTGCTATAGATGTTTCCAGCGGTGCGGAAACCGATGGTTTAAAAGACCGGGAAAAAATTTTGAAACTTAAAAATTTTCTATATTAACCTCTCCCGGGAAGGTGACCGAGTTGGCCGAAGGTGCGTCCCTGCTAAGGACGTGTGGGCCTAAAGCCCACCGCGAGTTCGAATCTCGCCCTTCCCGCTAAATGGGCATTGATCTTGTTAGCCCAGCATAGCTCTGATTCTTAAATTATCGTGGTTCTTAATCTCATCAAAATACAGCGGCTCAGTCAGTTTCTTATCGATTAAAAAAGAAATTTTGCTGTTTAAATCCCGTGCTACCACCAAATCGCTAACAACCATTATGATAGTTGTTTTGTAAAGCGTTTTAAGATTATCCACAAGAGATAGCAGATTTACACGGCTGTTTTTATCAAGGCCGGCGGTTGGCTCATCTAAAAGGAGAACTTTTGCGTTAAGTGCCCATGAGCGTGCAATGGCAACTCGCTTTCGCATGCCGAGTGAAAGTGAATACGGATATTCATCTGCAAAGCTGCTGGCCAACATAAGCAAAAGAGCACGATCCACTTTTTGCTTAATCTCCTTTTCCGTGCCCATTTTATGATAGCGCAACGGAATGGCAATGTTTTCTCTTACAGTCAAATCGGAGATCAAAGCGTCGTTTTGAAACACAAAGCCTATGCCTTTTTGCGCCATGGAAAGAGCAGTCCATTCGCTTTGCTTCACAGGCTCGCCGAACAGCACAATCTCTCCAGAAGTTGCTTTTTCCAAACCGGCAATCACACGTAAAAGAGTGCTCTTGCCCTCGCCGGATTTTCCTGTTATGCAGAGCATATCGCCTTTTTCAAGGAAAAGATTTACTCCATTCAAAATATTGATAGAAGCGTAGTTGAATTTCAGGTTTTTTATTGAAACGCTTTCCATTTATTTCTTTTTCTTTTTAAAAGGTCTCGGCTGCCGGCGATGAACTTCCATTATCAGTTCTCTAATGTCTCTTAAAAATTCTTCTGCCAGATTCAAGGTTTCCGGTGTAAAGGTTTCAAGTGCATCCCATAAATGCCCATAAACAATAAACAGGTTCTGAGCTTCCTCAAGCTCGATATCCAAACTCGCTTGCAAATATGCTATTATATTTTGCGCTTGGTCTCGTTTTTTCACATCACCGGCTTTGATGGCGTACATAAGTAACAACGCCTTTTCCAAAAGCATTTGATGAGATTTTAATTTGCCGGCAGTGTATGCCGCCCCATAAGCATAAAGCCGGACTGCTTCTTTATGTTCCCAATCCGGCTCAACTGGCTCAGCCTGCTCAGACACTTAGTTTTGCCCCAGCAGTGCAAGCATGGAATTTCTTGAAATGTCTTGGAAATTACGTTGAGCCATCACTGCGCTTTGGTTTAGAATATCTTCCCTGGCCTTGTCCATAGCAGCTTTGGCAAAATCCAAATCCTCTATGATCTGGAGTGCTGCGGTGGTGTTGATATTCATGTTTGCGTTGTTATTGTTAGCGTGTTCCAATCGGTTGGATTGAACGCCGAAGTTCACTCTTGATTCCAGAACCGTCTTGTTAGCTTGCTCCAAGCCATCCATAGCGGCTGCTGCGCCTTGCCTGGTGGAGATATCCAATTGTGCAACGCCAATAGCTTCCGGGGTAAGGTTGTGTGGCGCAACATCTATTTGGTTAGCTCCGCCGGCATTTGGGCCAACCTGCAGTTTGCCTGTGCCGTCGCTCATAGGGCTTTGGCCGGAGAGCAGGTCTTGCGTGTTGAACTGTGTGCTTTTGGTTTGCCTGTCTATTTCCTTTTTCAATTCCTGGAATTCGCCGTTCAGAGCTTGGCGGTCGCTATCGGTCAAGGTATCATTGGAGGCTTGGGTGCTAAGTTCACGCATGCGGGTAAGCATATCGGATATGCCTTGTGTTGCGCCTTCGCCAATGTTCATTGCGCTCATGCCATCGCCAATGTTTATAGCATTGGCTTTGTATCCGCGCGACATGGATTCGAGCAGTTTTGCAATAGCCATACCCGCTGCATTGTCTTGCGCACGGTTGATTTCTTTTCCTGTGCCCATTTTTTCATGGACTTTGGAAAGCTTTTTTTGCCTTTCGCTGATCTGGTGGTTTAGCCCTAGCCCAGACGCTTTGTCTATTAACATAGCCATATATACCCCGCTAAGCTTTGGATAATATACAATTATCCTATATCGTTTATCGGTATAATATGGGATAACTTTAATATTTTTTAATTTTTATTTGATTTTTATGCATTTTTTTCTACATTCCCACTATGAACCTAACCGAAATCCTCAATAACCCTACAAGGTTTAACTTGAACGCCGATACTCTTGGGCCGGCACAAATAGACTCTCCGGTCAAAGGTCAATCATTTGTTGATGAAAAATGCCGGGTGAGCCTTGTTACTTATCTTTCGCAATTTGAAGTGGGAAAAAACAGAACTGTCCCATCATTGGAAGTTGCCGGTCCTCACCAAAAAATCTTTTTTGACCCCGCTCAAACACGGGTGGCAATAGTAACCTGTGGCGGCCTTTGCCCCGGGCTTAACAATGTGATAAAAGGCCTGTTTCAGGTTTTAACTTATGATTACGGCGTAAGAATGATATTTGGCATTCCTTACGGATACAGAGGCCTGAACCCGAGATACGGCTTAACCGCAATGCGCCTTACCCAAGACATAGTGGATGACATTCACGAAGACGGCGGCACAATTCTCGGAAGCTCAAGAGGGGACCAAGACACAAAAACCATGGTGGATACCCTGTTAATGCAACTTGATGTGAACGTATTGTTCTGCATAGGCGGAGACGGCACTTTAAAGGGCGCTCGAGACATAATAAATGAAATCACTAAAAGAAAAGCTTATATTTCCGTGATTTGCATTCCAAAAACCATAGACAACGACTTGAACATAATAGACCGCACATTCGGCTTTGAAACCTGCGTTCAGTCCGCAGCGGAAATAATAAAAAGCGCCCACATTGAGGCAAACGGCATTCCTGACGGGCTTGGCCTAGTAAAGGTTATGGGAAGAGACTCCGGCTTTATCGCTGCGCACGCAAGCTTGGCCAGTTCTGTGACCAATTTTTGCATAATCCCGGAAATTCCGCTTGTGCTGGATGGGCCAACCGGTCTTTTTAAGGCACTGGAAAGGCGCTACAGGCATAAAAACCACGCTGTTATGGTTGTGGCAGAAGGTGCCGGGCAAGACTTGTTTACCGAGCAAGCCAACAAAGATGCGAGCGGAAACATTCTCAAGCACGATATAGGGCTGCTTTTGGTGGATAAAATCAATGAGCATTTCAGAGATATAGGCAAGGAGATAAACATAAAATATATAGACCCCAGCTATATAATAAGAAGCATTCCGGCAAACAGCTCCGATGCTATTTTCTGTTTCCAGTTAGCCGAAAAAGCCGTTCATGCGGCTATGGCCGGCAAAACAAATGTAGTGATTGGCAGTTTTAACGGAGTTTTTGTTTTTGTGCCCCTGGCTTGCGTTATAAGCGAACGCAAAAAAATAGATGTAACGAGTGCTCTTTGGCATGCCGTTGTTGGAGCAACCAGGCAAAAAGACTATTTTTCAGAAGAAGCTTTTGAAAATGAGTTGCCTAACCGTTCTGCATCTCAAGATTTTGAAGGCCTCTATTGAAATTTCATGACATTTTTTTTACAATTTGCCTAATTTTTCATAAAAATTACGTGAAAAATAAAAAAAAATGCACCTAAATCCCTAAAAATAAAAAAAATAGGTGACAAAACCGAAAAAAAAAGTTAAATTTGTGAATATGACGTTGAAGATTGTTAAAGAAGCAAAACCCAAGATAAAACGTAACGTGTATTTCCAGTATTTGAATGAAATATCACAAATACCGTTGCTGACAAGGGAAGAGGAAAATCTTTTGCTTCAAAGAGTGTCTAATGGAGACAAAGCAGCTCTTAACCATTTGGTTAAGGCTAATTTGCGCTTTGTTATACGTGTTGCTAATTTATATAAAGGGCAAGGGCTGGACCTCAATGATTTGATAAACGAGGGCAATTTGGGGCTAATGGAAGCCGCAGTTCGCTTTGATTCCTCGAAAAACATAAAATTCATAAGCTACGCAGTATGGTGGGTGAGGCAAAACATAATAAAGGCTATAAATGAAAAAGCCCGTTTGGTGAGAATTTCAGCAGAAAAAGAGCTGATTTTGCGCCGTTTTGCCAGAAAAGGCGGCAGATTAAAGCAGGTTGTTGGCGGCACCCAGGTGATAGACCCCAAGTCTTTGGAAGGCTATAGCCGCTACAATGCAGAAGAAATAGAGAAAATTTTGCAGATGGGCGTAAAATCTTCCAGCCTTGACGCTCCGGTTGGCGAAGATGGCGATACCAGCCTGATAAGCATAACCCCAGACGTTGCAGACGATGCCTCGAACATATTTTTCCAAAAAAGCAGAAAAGGCTTGATAAGAAAGCTTCTTTCTGAATATTTAACACCAACAGAGCTCAAGGTCATAAACCTGTTTTACGGTTTTGACTCCGGCGCAAAAAACAATTTGCAGGAAATAGCCCAGACCACAGGCTTGACAAAAGAAAAGGTGAGACAGTACAGAGAATCTGCGATGGCAAAGCTTCGCACGGCAAAAGACCTGAAAGACATCCTGACGGAAGCCAACTAGGTTGCTTATGCCTTGTCCTTTTTGCACAAAGTCTGAGCCGGTTCGCATAGAGATAAAAGCATTGGATTTACGCATTTGCCCGAGTTGCCTGGCTGCATTTATGCCGGCCAGCAAGTTTTCTGCGTTGCGTGGAGTGTTGAGCGATTCCACAAAAGCCGCTTGGATGCGCAAACTAACCGCAGGGGCAGCCGTTTCCACAGATAATATAAACTGCATTGACCACAACGTTCCATTAATCCAGGGAGAAATTCCCGGCTACAGTTTTCAGGGCCAGGTGCCAACCTGTTGCGATATGCAGCATTTGCCTCAGTCGTTGATGAGGTTTATATTGCAATACAGTTTAGGCGGTTCTGCAGCTTCGCTTGGAGCTGGCTTTGGAAGGTCAAAGCCAATGCCGGCAAATCCATTGGCAAAGTTTTTGGGCAAAATAGCGTTTTTTTTCTTTGATAGGAAAAAGAAAGTGGATGATGGCTTTGAGCGTTTGCAATATGAATCCAAATTCCAGGGTGTTTTAGGTGAGTGGATTGACTAATATAATCATAAAAATCATAAAATTTTACCAAAAAATCCATCCGGCTTTTTTCAGCGGTTGTTGCCGGTTTTACCCTTCCTGTTCGAATTATGCCATAGAAGCTTTGCAAATTCACGGCTGCATAAAAGGCTGTGGGTTAACTGTTTGGCGCATCCTTCGTTGCCAGCCCTTCTGCAAGAGCGGCTACGACCCGGTTCCCACACGTTCTTAGTTCACTCCAGTCTGCATTTTCGGCATTCATGGCTATTGTGGCCATAATCCAAAGCGGTTTTTTGAAATTTTTGGCAGAGCAGAAGAATATTGGCCTTAAGATTCGTCTGCATTGGTTGCGAAACACAGCGCATCCGTTCTTTTTTTTGGTGATTATGCAGAATCTGGTGCAAAGGTCTGGGGCGGGCAGTATTTTAATGCTTAAAACGCCGAATTTTAGCCTTTTTCCCTTTGAGGCAACCTCGCTATAAGAAGCTTTTGATGGAAATCTGAAGGATTTCAGCACTACTTTTGGTTATTTCTTGTAAAGCTCATCGCTTACAGTAAGCCTTTTGCGGCCTTTTGCACGGCGGCGGCTAAGTACATCGCGACCCCAGCGGTCTTCCATTCGGTGCATGAAACCGTGTTTATTGGCGCGTTTGCGGTTATGAGGCTGAAATGTTCTTTTCATAGGAAGGATAAATATAGTAAATTTTTTATGCGGTGTCAAGGGTAGCCCTGTGTAAAATATAAAAAATGGCCTAAAATGTAAACATTTGTTTGCAAAATGCAGTGATTTTGCGCATTTTTCTATTTTTCTTATTATATTTGCAGTAACAATTTAAAATGGAGATTTTATGGCTAAAAAAAGTTCAATGACAATGCTTGAGCGGGCCCAAGCTGCTGCATGGCAAGCTATTAGGGAAACGCAGGAGCATATCAAAAAGATGTCTGAAGAGAATGATAAGCGCAGGAAAGAATATGAGGCGACCGAGAAAAAGCGTGATAAGGTATCTGGCAGATTGGACCGCAAGTTTGGCGAGCTTTGGGAGCTTATTGTTGTTCCCAACATAAAGGAGAAATTCAACGAGTTGGGTTTTCGCTTTGATTCCGTGGCTAGAAGCTTGGAGTTTGACAGGCCTGATGGTAGTGGCAGGAGTTTGGTAGAAGTTGATATTTTGCTTGAAAATGGGGATTATGCCATTGTTGTTGAGGTTAAGGACAGTTTTAAGAAAAAATATCTTGAGGAGCATATTAACCGTATGAAAAAACTGAAAACTTTGCCTCGTTTTGCGAATAAGAAGTTATATGGAGCGATAGCAGCGGGTTTTATCAAGGGTGAATCTAAGCAGTTAGCTTTTGAGCAAGGTTTTTACGTTGTAAACAGGCCGGACTCTGTAAATGTGCAAATAGAGCAGTTTCCAAGGGGTTTTAAGCCTAGAGCGTGGTAACCGTTCCAAAAATTTATTATATTTACAGTAGAAGTTGCAAGATTAGGAGGTTTATGTTAAAAGCTGAGGTCATTAAGTCCGGTGATTCGCAAATGGTGCGTTTGCCTAGCGATTTGCATTTGGATGTAAATTCTGTCTATGTTAATAAAATAGGCAGTATTGTTGTTCTTTCCAC
>Ga0209755_10002517_pt1 | contig 25113 bp, 24 predicted proteins | sample TergutCo191P1_FD_187301 | JGI IMG/M metagenome (GOLD analysis project Ga0209755, IMG submission 187301) | Cornitermes sp. P1 segment gut microbial communities from Petit-Saut dam, French Guiana - Co191P1 (SPAdes) (version 2) | ecosystem: Host-associated > Arthropoda: Insects > Digestive system...
ATTGTTGCCAATTTGGGAGAAGGAGAACCCTTCTCTATACAGGCATGATATCAACATGATACTTGCCCAGATGTATTCTTTTTAGGAAAAATCGCCTGTATCTTTGGCATTGTCAAATTGAATATTGATCGTATTGATTATGTTGTCTTGCAAATTAATAAGGCTTTTCAATGAGGATCTACGAGGAGTGTCTTTGTTTTCATTGCCTTCTGGAATCAAAAGCTGATATTCAAAGACATGTAGAGCCTTTGCCAGTTTGGTAAGGGTCAAAGCGCTTACCCATCTTCTGCACCCTTCTATATCGTTCAAGGTTTGAGCTGACAGACTTGCTTTTTCTGCCAATTTTTCCTGTGAATACCCAAAATTTTTTCTATATTTTTTGATGTTCCCGGCAAGTATTCTCCTGATTGGTTCTATATCTGGTTTCATATTAAAATTTTTTAGCAAAAAAATATGCTGACTAGTTGTTATTTTGGTTAAAAAAAACATGTTGACTACTTGCTATTTTGATTATATTATAATATTGCTAAAAGCAAGTTTCAAAAATGGATGGAGGTCATTTAGACCAGAAGATGTGCGAATAACTCAAAAAAACTACGTGGGAATGTCCATAGCATTATTTGCTGTGCTCATATTTCTATTTGCGAAATATTTGCCAGTTTATGCGACTAATGCGCCTTTGCTTATGCTGGGTATGGTGTTCTTGGCGATGACCGTAGCCATTACGATAATTTTTTGCTTAGTTGTCATAACGAAAAGGAGGTACGTTAGACAGCAATGGTTGACATTAAACCGCTTTAGACATCTGCTGTTTTTGATGGTAAAGCGGGACTTCGTTACACGCTATCGCAGGAGTGTGCTTGGCGTTTTGTGGTCACTGTTGAATCCATTGCTCACGATGCTGATTATGACCATGGTCTTTTCACACTTATTCCGCTTCGATATCCCTAATTTCCCGGTTTACTTATTGAGCGGCCGAATCCTATTCGATTTTTTCAGTGACTCAACCACACAGGCTATGAATTCGGTGCTTGACAACGCGGGCATTATCAAAAAGGTGTATGTACCTAAATATGTATTTCCTGTCTCACGGGTATTGTCATCGTTGGTAAACCTTGGGTTTTCCTTTATCGCGTTCCTGCTGGTTTTTATAATAACGCGAGCAACTTTCCATTGGACGATTCTCCTTGTACCCATTCCAATAATATTGTTATTCATTTTCTCGCTTGGCATAGGGATGATCCTGTCATCCATAGCCGTTTTCTTTCGTGACATGAAACACCTGTATGTTGTTTCGATGACGTTACTAATGTTCCTGACGCCAATATTTTATCCTGTCAGTATACTTCCCGAATCAATATTCCATCTTATCCACTTTAACCCGCTGTTCCATTTCGTGGGTTATTTTCGGGCCCTTGCTTTAGAGGGTTTTGTCCCCGGGTTCTGGACCAACATCATTTGCATTGGACTCGCGCTGCTGGCACTTTGCTGCGGCCTATATGTGATGATGACAAAGCAGGACAAGTTCATCCTTCATCTGTAAGAAGGCAACCATGGAAAACCCGGTAATATCAGTTAATGGCGTGTCTATGATGTTTAACCTCAACAAAGATAATGTTTTGAACTTAAAAGAATATGTTGTCAAGGCGTTTCAGCGAAAATTGCATTACGAAGAGTTTTGGGCGTTGCGTGATATCAGTTTTGATGTGCAGCGTGGGGAAGTAATGGGTGTAATGGGACTTAATGGATCGGGCAAATCAACATTGTTAAAACTCATAGCAGGTGTATTTAAACCAACCAAAGGGAATATCACTATAAGAGGCGATCTTGCTCCTCTTCTGGAGCTGGGAGCAGGCTTTGATTATGAATTTTCCGCCAGAGAAAATGTGTATATGAATGGCGCTATGTTTGGCCACCCGCCTTCGCAAATGAAAACAATCTACAAAAACATTATGGATTTCGCGGAGCTTTGGGAGTTTGAGGAGGTGCCATTAAAAAACTTTTCCTCCGGTATGTGCGGACGGCTTGGATTTGCGGTAGCTACCTACGTCAAGCCGGAGGTTTTGATAATTGATGAGACATTGGGCGTTGGAGATTTCCGTTTTATGGAAAAATGTACGGCACGCATCGAAGAAATGTTATCACAAGAAGGTACGACGGTATTGCTGGTTTCCCATGCCATCGACACCATAAAGAAGATGTGCTCGCGAGCTTTACTTCTGCGAAAAGGGGAGATGGTCTGCATCGGCAGTGTCGACGAAGTTTGCAAGGCATATGGGGATGACTGATATATGATTTCTATTTTGTTGTCTTCGTATAACGGCGAGAAATATATCACAGAACAAATCGACTCATTACTCAACCAAACAGTACAGGATTTCAAGTTATATATTTGTGATGATAAATCAACGGATACTACATTTTCCATAATCCTGAAATATGCAGAAAATCACCGCACAAAGATTATTACCATGCATAACAAAGTGAATTCCGGCGGCGCGAAACACAATTTTATGAAAATGATAATCGCGCATAAAGACGATTACGTTATGCTTTGCGACCAGGATGATGTTTGGATGTCAAACAAAATCGAAAAAAGCTTAAACAAAATAAAGGAAATGGAAGAAGCGTACGGATCGTCCATGCCTCTTTTGGTACATTCTGATCTGCGCGTAGTTGACAATAACCTTAACGTTATTGCGGACTCCTATGAAAAGATGGCATACACATGCTTTGCGAAAAATGCGCTTCGAAATATTGTTCAAATGAATATCGCAGCAGGTTGTACGATCATGTTTAACCGTGCGCTGGCTGATTTAATTCAGGACGAACCTGATTTTTTTGTGGTACACGACTGGTGGCTGACGCTGGTCGCTGCCGCTTTTGGACGAATCGGTACAATATATGAACCTACAATATTGTACCGGCAGCATGGAGAAAACGATATTGGGGCAAAAAAAATATTGTCATTTGGCTATATCGTTTACGTTCTATCACATACTGGCATCATGACGGCAAAAATTAATGACTCTCACAGACAGGCCGAGAGTTTTTTAAACTTGTACCGCGACAAGTTGTCAGAATCGCAAAAGGAATTATTGAACGCTTATGCATTGATCCCTCAATTGTCTAAAATCAAAAAGCTTCAGACAAAGATAAAGTACAAAACTTTTCGCTATGGTTTTGCGAGGAAAATAGCTGAAATCATGATTCTATTGATAGAAAGGCGCATTATAAAATAACAGAAACTGATGGTTCTTACCGGCCCTGTTAGCCTGTTTCGGCGGCGACTGGGTGTTTTAATTATGAATTTTGAAAAAAGCCGTTTTAATACGGCGATGGTACCATTTGGCCTAAAATACACTGATACTGATATGAATCAAACGAGACATGTTGATAATATGTTAATCCTCTGCTTGGCATTGCCACAACTATAGAATAATATTAAATGAAAGGTATTATTTTAGCCGGAGGGGCCGGTACCAGACTGTTCCCTATCACCAAGGCAGTGTCCAAACAGATCTTACCCTTATATGACAAACCGATGATCTATTACCCCCTTTCGGTACTGATGCTTACGGGGATCCGTGAAATACTGTTCATTTCAACCCCAAGGGATCTCCCTCTTTTCAAGGACCTCTTTGGGGATGGTGGCTGGCTCGGCATGCACTTTGAGTACGAGATTCAAGAGAGACCCAGAGGACTTGCCGATGCTTTTATTGTGGGGGCAGACTTTATCGGCGCAGAAAGTTGCGCCATGGTACTTGGGGACAATGTTTTTTATGGTCGAGGCTTTGGCCGTACGCTTAGGGAAACAAGAAACCGCATTGAAACCCAAGGGGGCGGTGCAATTTTCGGTTACCACGTAAAAGATCCAAAGGATTATGGGATAGTAGAATTTGATGAAAAGGGACAGGCTCTTTTCATTGAAGAAAAACCGATACACCCCAAAAGCCATTACGCTGTTCCCGGTCTTTATTTTTATGATAACTCAGTGATAAGTATCGCGAAAAATGTAGAACCTTCTGCCAGAGGAGAAATTGAAATAACCGCAGTTAACAATGCCTACCTTGAGTTGGGTAAGCTTTACGTAGAAATCATGGGCCGAGGTATGGCCTGGCTTGATACCGGCACATGCGATGGCCTTCTGGAAGCCGCCAATTTCATTGGCACCATCCAAAAACGGCAAGGGTTTTATGTTTCCTGCATAGAGGAAATAGCTTACACAAACGGCTGGATAACAAAAGAAAACCTTCTATATCTTGCGGCGGGGTATAAGACCGAATATGGCGAGTATTTAAAGTATATCGCCGAAAATGCCTAAATGCCTTTTACCATTACACCATGCCCAATTTCCGGTCTTTATGAAATACAGCCAAAAATATTTGGTGATAAGCGGGGATATTTTTTTGAAAGCTATTCCAAAAGAGACTTTCAAGCTGTCGGGCTAACGCTTCCATTTGTCCAGGATAATCAATCCCGATCAGTTAAAGGTGCCCTGCGAGGCTTGCATTTTCAGAAAACACATCCGCAGGGGAAACTGTTGCGGGTCATACAGGGCGAGGTTTTTGACGTAGCGGTGGATATACGCCATGACTCACCAAGCCGGGGTAAATGGCACGCTGTTATTTTAAGCGGCGAAAAGCAAAACCAGTTCTACATTCCGCCAGGGTTCGCTCATGGTTTTTTGGCGCTAACAACAGAAGTAATTTTTGCATACAAATGTACGGATTTCTATTATCCCGAAGACGAGGACGGAATTATCTGGAACGACCCCAGTATCGGTATTAAATGGCCGGATTTGGACATGGAATATATTCTTTCGGAAAAAGACAAAAAACTTCCTACATTTTCGCAATTTATTACCAAGGAAAAATAGAAATGATATGGCTAATCGGGAATAAAGGAATGTTGGGAACAGAGCTGTCTATGCTTCTTAAAAAATCAGGTATTCTCTTTATCGGGACAGATCGAGAAGTTGATATTATTGATCACACGGCGCTTAAAAATTTTGCTCGAGCACATACAACACATACCATTGACTGGATAATCAACTGTGCCGCCTATACCGCAGTTGATAAAGCCGAAGGCGATATAGAAAATTGCCGCCTGCTTAACACAGAAGGCCCGCGAAACATTGCTAGAGTCGCAAAAATAAACGGTGCCAGATTAATACATCTTTCTACGGATTATGTATTTAACGGTCAGAGAAGTACACCTTATACAGAGGAAGATGCTACCAATCCCATTGGCATTTACGGTCTGACAAAGCGGGACGGGGAGATAAAACTCCTTGAAGAAAATGAAAAATCATACATTATCCGCACCGCCTGGCTTTACGGTAAGTATGGCAATAATTTTGTCCATTCCATGCTCCGCCTTATGAAAGAACAGGAAAGTGTTTCTGTGATAAATAATCAGCGGGGAAGCCCTACCTGGACACGTATTCTTGCTGAAACAATCATTAAATTGATTCAGTCGACAGCCGAAGGCAAAACAATCCCCTACGGTATTTATCATTATACCAATGAAGGTGAAATTACCTGGTTCGATTTTGCCAAAGAAATTCACGCGCAGGCTTACGCCTTTGGCATTTTAGCGAAAGCCTGTAAAATTGTACCCTGTAGTGACTTTCCAGCCAAAGTAAAGCGTCCTGCTTATTCATTGCTGGATAAAACAAAAATAAAAAACGCCCTGGAAGCGACCATTCCACCGTGGAATGAAAGCCTGAGGGAATTTCTTTGCGACCATGCGTAAATTAACAAATATACTTATAACAGGCGGTGCCGGATTTATCGGTGTTAACTTTATCCGTTTTCTTTTAGGGTTAGCCAACGCAAAGCCATGTTTTAACGGCCGTGTCATTAATCTTGACGCGCTTACCTATGCTGGAAACATTACAAGCCTTAAAGAAATCGACGAACAATTTGGAGGAACAAGATACTTTTTTGAAAAGGGCGATATTGGCGATCGTGTTTTTGTCGAAGCGATTTTCCAAAAGTACAATATTGATACAGTTGTAAATTTTGCTGCGGAAAGCCATGTAGACCGTTCAATTTTGGGCCCGGAAGCGTTTATCAAAACAAATGTGCTGGGAACTTTTATTCTATTGGATGTTGCCAGAAACGCCTGGAAAGACACTGAGGATGTCCTGTTTCACCATGTCAGCACCGATGAAGTATACGGCTCTCTAGGAGAAACTGGGTTTTTCACGGAAAACACCGCCTACGATCCACGTTCCCCTTACTCGGCGAGCAAGGCGGCAAGTGATCATCTGATAATGGCTTATTACCATACTTATGGACTGCCGATAACCCTTTCCAATTGTTCAAACAATTACGGCCCTTACCAGTTTCCGGAAAAGTTAATCCCTTTGATGATTTCAAATATGCTGAAAGACAAGATCCTGCCGGTTTATGGTGATGGAAAAAATATTAGGAGTTGGCTTTACGTAGAAGATCACAATAATGCGATTTGGATCATTATGCAAAATGGTCTTGCGGGATCTCAATATAATATTGGCGGAGAAAACGAGTGGGAGAATATTAAACTGATTTATACACTTATAGATATTATGGCAAAAAAAACAAACGGAAATCCAGAAAAGATACGTTCTTTAGTTACTTATGTCAAAGACCGTCCCAGTCATGACCGGCGATATGCCATTGATTGTTCAAAAATCAAGCGAGAACTTGGCTGGAAGCAGACGGTAAGTTTTGAGGAAGGGCTTAAACGCACTGTTGACTGGTATTTATCCAACAAAGAGTGGATTGAAAGTACACATAACTGAAAATTGAATGAAAGTAGTAATTTTGGCCGGCGGTTTTGGAACCCGGCTTTCTGAAGAAACAACGTTACTCCCAAAACCTATGGTAGAAATAGGCGGACGGCCTATACTCTGGCATATAATGAAGATATACTCCTATTGGGGATTTAATGAATTTATTATTCTTACCGGTTATAGATCGCATATGATAAAAGATTATTTTATAAATTACTATAATCGCTATTCTGATATAACCGTTGATATGAAAAATAATTCTATTGAAATACATAACCATAGAACAGAACCTTGGGAAGTGACGATGCTTTATACCGGACAGGATGTCATGACCGGAGGGCGCTTGTTGAGAGCCCAACATATTCTTGGTAGAGAACGCTTTATGCTAACATATGGTGATGGCTTAGCCAGTATTAATATTCCTGAACTTCTTGAGTTTCATAATAGGTCAAATAAAATTGTTACTATCACGGCGGTTCAGCCTGCCGGAAAATTTGGCTCACTGGCGATCGGTGCAAATTGCATTGTTGACTCATTCTCTGAAAAACCCCGGGGAGACGGAACATGGATAAGCGGCGGTTTCTTTGTTATGGAGCCGGGTATTTTTCCTTATTTGACTAATGGTGACGCAACTATTCTGGAAAGAGAACCTTTTGAAAAACTTGTCAACGAAAACCAAATTGCCGCCTACAAGCATACCGATTTCTGGAAAAGTATGGATACGCTTAGAGACAAGACTGAGTTAACCGATGTGTGGGTAAAAGGCAATGCTCCATGGGCTTTGTGGATGAAGTAAGCAGGTTTAAATGATTACGAACACAGAACAATAATCTCGGAGAATAAAATATGGACAGGTTCTTAAAAAAAATGATATTTGCAATTCCGTCCATTAAAAAACGGTTTGATAAAGTGTCAAACGAGAGATTAGGGTATAAAACATATATTATTGACCAGTTAGATAAAATGCATGAGGACATCGTTATGTCGTTATGGAATCCAAACCATGTAAGAAAACAGTGGGTATGTTTACGCCCCTTTATTACTGCAACCGTAGAAGCAACAGGTGATGTCTGTTTGTGTTGTAATAATTGGTTAAAACAAACCAATCATGGTTCTTTTTACGCTGGAAATATATTTACCGACTCTATTGATAAAATATGGAATTCCGATAACGCTAAAAAACTACGATATAGTGTATCACAAGGAAATTTCGAATATTGCAATGGTACATGTGTTCATCTGCAAGACCCTCACAAAACTCCAGAAATTATGATACCCAGAGAAAAATTCAAGCCCAACTTTAACTCTTGGCAGGACTGCCAGCAAAACATACTTCCTGCCAGGCTTGAAGTAAAAATTGATTCCACTTGTAACTTGCATTGTATTATGTGCCGAAATAATGTAATAAACAACGCTGATAAAAATGAAAAAATAAACTATATTCTGGAAAACTTTGTTCGACCTAATTTAAAAGATTGTAAAATTTTAAATTTCGATGGGAATGGTGAATTTTTGGCCAGCAAGCCATATTTGCGGTTTTTGAAATCAATTTCAAAACAACAATTTCCATCACTAATTCTTGCATTACGCACAAATGGACAGTTGTTTACACCGAAAAAATGGAATGAACTGTTTAACCTTAAAGGAATGGATATCTATCTGGAGGTTTCTATTGACGCAGCTTCCAAGGATGTTTATGAGAAAATTCGCAGAGGCGGTAAATGGGAAACCATTTCTAGAAATATGGAATATATTTCTACTCTGAGAACATCTGGGAGTATCAAAAATTTAAAATTGAATTATGTGATGCTAAAAAATAATTTTCATCAAATGGAAAAGTACATAGATTTGGCAAGAAAATGGCATGCTGATTATGTACATTTTTTGAGGCTTTTTTCTTGCGGTACTTTTTCTCCGGAAGAATTTTCTGCCCAAGATGTGTTTTCTCTGAATAACCCGTTACGCCTTGAGGCAATAAAAATTATAAAGAAAATACTTAATGAAACATCTGATATTCTAATAACTGTCGAAGGATTAGCTGATTTAACCTAACACGGGGAAATATTTAGAAATATAATGAGCAAATGCATTTCAGTTATCATGCTTACCTATAATCGCCAAACGCTGGTAAGCCACGCTATAGAATGTATACTTGCACAAACGTTCCGCAACTTCGAATTCATCATCGTAAACAACGGTTCTACCGACCGCAGTGGTTCGATAGCCGAAAAATATGCAGCAAAAGATCATCGTATTACTGTGATTCACTGTGAACGCGGTAACATTGGTAGCGGACGCAATGTGGGGCTTGATGTAGCAAAGAGCGACTATATAGCGTTTGTCGATGATGACGACTGGTGTGAGCTTGATTATCTTGAATTCTTGTACAATCTTCTGAAAGAAAATAGCGCAGATGTAGCAATTTGTGGGGCGACAGATAAGATCTTTGATGAAAAACGTGTACTGACTGCCGAAGAAGCATTGATTGAACTCATGTGGCGCAAAAAATACAATGTCGCGTTTCCGGCGAAGCTATTTCATGCATCACTTTTTGATGGAATACGTTTTTCAGAAACAGCGAAATACGATGATATCGAGCTTATGCCGCGAGTTCTTGCTGAGGCAAATCGGGTGGCCTACCATGGACTGCCAAAATATACATTTGAACGCCATCAAAACAATAATTCCGCATGGACAACAAATCATGCTTTACTTGATGTGCAGACACTTGATGAGTATTTGTCTGTATACAGGAGTCGAACAGAATGGTTAATCACCAAGTTCCCAAATAACGTAGCTGTCTGGAGATATTTTGAATGGTCTTTTATGATCAGCATGATAGAGAAGATACAGAAGCTGGGGATTACTGGCTGTGATGCACAACTTGAATTATTGACACTGGAATTGAAGGTAAATCGCAAAAAGTTTTTAGAATGCGGGTATATACAGGGTTTTGAAAAGGAATGGTTAAATAAATACGTTGCGGAGGAACTGGAACAATGAGCGATATTTTATTCCAGTTTGAAGAACATTTACGCGACCGTAGAGTGATATTGTACGGCACAGGTATAGCTGCAACTGATCTGTTCATAACGCTCCTGGAACGGGGTATTACTGTAGCCTTTGTATGCGATAAAGAAAAGCGTGGCGTATTCGGCACAGCCGCAATTCCTATAATCTCCCCGGAAAAATTAACACAAGATTATCAAGACGCTGTTGTTATAATCGGTTCTATTACCTATGAAAACGAAATTTTAGCGAACCTGATACGTTTAGGTTTCCAACAAAACCAAATCGAATTATATCCCCGGGCGTACGTTTTCGAAAAACATCGCCATGGATATGCTTGGGCTCATGAATTTTTTACAGATGAACGCTCAAAAAGGCTTGTGACGGATCTGGCGCGTATGCATACTGATGGAGCGCCAATGGAAATTAATTCTGATTCTCCCCGCTACTATGAAGAAGGGATTATTACACTGGGAGAAAACGAAGTGTTTGTAGACGGCGGCGCTTACACAGGTGAAAGTGTAATTCCATTTATCAATCGGGTAAATAATAGATACGATCATGTTTATGCCTTTGAGCCGGATTCTGTGAACTACAAAAAGGCTGTTCAGGCATTATCCGTGTATCCAGCAGTTGAAGTCGTCCAAAAAGGGCTTTGGAGTGTGGCTACGGAGCTGTTTTTCGCCGAAAATAATGTCGACAGAGCGGCATCCGCATTTCGAAGTTCTGACGATGCAGGAATCCGTGTGCCGGTTACTTCGTTGGATGCGTTTTTTCAAGGCAAATCCACTTCGGAATGGCCGACGTTTATCAAGATGGATATCGAAGGCTCTGAGAAAGAAGCGCTTCTTGGCGCGGCAGAGATTATCCGGCAGGTTAAGCCGAAAATGGCTATTTGTGCCTACCATAAGCTGGAAGATATCTATGAGCTGCCGCAAACAATTACTAACATACGAGGCGACTATCGTTTTTGCCTCCGCCAGCATTATGCCGGAGCGTGGGATACGGTGTTGTACGCGGTATAGTTTCAACTTTTAAAGAGAAGAATCTGAACAGTTTTTTTGAACAACATTACCAGGAAATATTGACAGAGCGAAAATACGCTAAAATTTCTCGTACATTTGATACACTAAAAGAAACGCTTGGTGAACGATCACTTGTATTGTACGGAGCAGGAGAGCTGGGAAGCACTGTTTTGGATATCTGTGCTGAAAAAGACATACAAGTTGCCTGTATATGCGATCGCAGAGCCTCGGGTGTTTTAGGCGGCGTTCCTGTCATAAGTCTACAAACACTTCAACGATATTTTTCCAATGCAACAGTCATTGTGTGCTCGTTCACATACAACGAGGAAATTATAAAGGATTTGAAGCAGTTGGGTTTTGGTAAAGACCGAATTGTTCCATGCCCAATAGAATATCCGCAATACGCCTCACCAAAGTCATTTCAGAAGCATATTGAAGGATACGCTTGGGCCTATGATTTTTTTGAAGACGAAGTTTCCAGGCAGACTATACTGGATAGGCTCCGTATGTACCTGTGTGAAACGTCAATGAACAAAAACACAGACTGCGACCAATATTATGAATATGGCCTCATCAAGTTGGGAAAGCATGAAATTTTTGTTGATGGCGGCGCTTATAACGGAGACAGCGTTATCTCGTTTATAGAAAAAATAAAATCATCCAATGGTGACTATACCAGCATTTATGCTTTCGAGCCGGATACAGAAAATTATACACAAGCGATTGAAAGGACATCTCAATATTCCAACATAGAAATTATTCCAAAAGGGCTATGGAATAAAGAAACGGTATTAACGTTTTTCGTTAATAAAAATGCCGGAGGGCATTCATTTGTCGTTTCCGGAGGTGGCGCAGAGTCGCGGGTTTCAGTCACATCGTTGGACACCATTTTTTATGGTAAACCGGATCATGAATTACCTACGTTTATAAAGATGGACATTGAAGGCGCAGAGAAGGAAGCGCTAATTGGCACAACAGAGATTATCCGGCGTGTTAAGCCGAAAATGGCAATTTGTGCTTATCATAAGCCGGAAGATATATATGAATTACCGCGCACAATCCTTTCTATTCGCGATGATTATCGTTTTGCATTGCGTCATCATGTTTGCGGTTGTTATGATACGGTGCTGTATGTTGTGTAGGAAAGACTGCATTTTTTATGAAAGCTAAACAACAGGCTTTTTACGATACAAATCGGCAAATACTTCAAAAAATTGTACCATTGATAGTACCATTCACAGTTCAAATTGAAGCATCGTCAGCATGTAATCTGAAGTGCAAGTTTTGTGCAATGTCTTCCAAAAGAGCACTTGAGCAACGCGGACATGTTATGAAAAATATTAGTGATGAAACATTCGTGCTCATCATTGAACAATTAAAAGAATTTTCGCAACCTATCAAACGTGTTTATTTTTGTGGCTTGGGCGAAGTGCTTATGCATCATCGTTTACCGTACATGGTAAGATCTATAAAAGAGAACAGCATTACGTCCGAAGTAATGATTTTTACAAATGCTGTAAATTTAACGTATGAAGCAAGCTTGGCTTTGGTAGAAGCTGGATTGGACATTATTACCATATCAGTGAACGGTCTTAATCAAGGCGATTACAAACGTAACTGTGGGCGGCTTATTGACTTTAGTAAATATGTCGAGCAGATTACATTTCTTTATAAAAATAGAGGTAAATTACGCATAAATCTCAAAACTGTCGATCTGTGTGTAAACAGCGAAGCTGACCGGCAGTTATTTTTTGATACCTTCGGGAACATTTGTGACTTTATCAATATTGAAACGATTGCGCCGTTGCATAAAGGTGTTGATTATTCAGGTAACAATATTAAAAATTCACAAAATGTTAGCAAATTTTCTACATTCAATGCATTCAAACGCGTGTGCTCTCAGCCGTTTTACAAACTAATCATATCATCGTTAGGTAAGATAAATTTTTGCGATGCGGTATATGGGTTTCCGTATGACAATCTTGATATTCGCAAGCAGCGCTTGAAGGAAATTTGGAATGGCCCTGAACACACGCAGCTGCTTATCAATTCATTGCGTGAAATCTGCGAAGGTCCTTCCGCTATTTGTCAAAACTGTGCCGGAAAGCATAACCTTGCATTTGAGGCGGATGATTTGGATCCATACGCAGACGAAATTCTGGCAAGGTTAAGACCCTCTATGAATACAGCCATAATAGAAAGCTAAGGATGAAAAAAATCAACATGACTCTTCATATACCTAAAATTCAAATTTATGTTACAATACGTTGTAATCTGAACTGCAAACTATGCAGTACTTATTGTCCTTATTTGACAAATCCGCATGATTTAGACTATAACGCTTTTAAGAAAGATATTACGCGGTTTTTTGAATTCGTTGATACGGTTGGAAGAATGGAATTAACTGGCGGGGAGCCTCTGCTTAATCAACATTTACCCGATATGATAAATTTTCTATACGATTTCGGTAATCGTATAGATGACCTTCGGTTATTATCAAACGGGCATAATTTGCCTTCTGTTAAGCTACTTGAAACTATTCGAAATAATGTTGATAACGGAGTCAGATTTACGGTTTTGATCGATGATTATGGTCCTGAACTTTCACTTTGTGCTGAAAATGCCGAGCGTTTGTATAAAAGCACTGGCGCAAAAGTGGAAAAGCGTGACTACTGGAGTGATAGTATGTATATGGGCGGTTGGGTTGATTTTGAAGTATCAATGGAAATGAAACGAACACGCGATCAGGTTATGCAAAATCCGGAAAAATGTGCGAATAACGAGTTGCAAATGCATTCAATGTGGGATGGTATAATTTACCCTTGTGGTCGAGGCATTTATTATTACGAATTATGTGATGCCCCAGAGTCTCCCGATTGCGTACTTATTCATGATGATTTAAAATCTCCTGAACAATTGCGCAACGAATTGTTTAAGTATTGGAATAGCGAGTATTACAAACCGTGTAGTTACTGCAACGGTCTATCATCGTCAGATAAGCGCCGCTTTCCTCCTGCTAAACAACTTAGTAATCAATAGTAGATTATAGAAGGGAAATAATCATGAAGCGGGTAGTATTCCTCTCAACTGTCTATAATGCTGAAGCAACTGTACGTCGAGCGATTGAGAGTGTCCTGAACCAAACATACGGCGAATTTGTGTATGTTATTACAGACAATGGCTCTACAGATCACTCTGGTGCCATTATCCGCGAATATGCGGCGAAGGACTCCCGTATTCTTACAAGACGGAACGTTGAAAATAACCATCGAAGCGGATCAAATCTTGGGAATTTTAGCTTACCTGATGTCCTCAAACGAGAAAAAGGATATTGGGTATCGCTTGATGCAGATGATGAATACAAACCCGATTTTTTGGAGAAAATGATGCGTTTTGCCATGGATAACACACTAGATATTGCGTTTTGTGGTACCGAATACGCATTGCCGGACGGTTCTTCACAAACGGATATCCCTGCCCAGACACTTGTTGTGGAAGACGCAGACATAGTATCTCACTTGCCGACTTATTATCAGTACGCCACGCGTATGTGGGGTGCTTTGTTTTCACTAAAATTGCTGCCGAGAATGGAGCCGCCGCCTGATCGCTTAGAAAAATGGGGTAGCATGTATGACAGCAAAGGAGTTCTACATGCATTGGAATACGCGAAGCGCGTAGGAACTTTCGCGGAAAACCTGCATAAACATTATATTTCGCCGAATCAATTTTCACGTAAAATTTACAGCCCACATTGGTTTTGGTGGATGAACGAAATATACGAACAGACCAGAATGTTTATTTTGAGTTATGGCCCGATGAGTAAAGAAAATGAAGATTTCTTAACTGTCCGCCGTTTAATATGGCTCAAATATATTCTACCGCGTATCAAAGATGCCAATGCACCCCTAGAAAGGCGGACTTGGGATTTAGTCAAAATTTTCGATGATGACAGAGTTATTGAGCATTTAGCATTGGACTGGAAAAAGGCCGGAATTTTGACGGATAAAATAGAGTTTTTGCAAGAACAACTTGAATGGGCAGAACAGCAAAATATTTTTGCGCCGGGACAGCCCTATATTCAAAAACTGATTGAAATATTAAAACACCGATTGGAAGGAAAATAGAAAACTACATGATTTATATAACCACCAACGCATACAATGCGGCAAGTACGTTACGCAGGGCAATCGAAAGTATAAAAAGCCAAACATTAACTGACTTTACATACTTTGTATTGGATAATGGTTCCACAGATAATTCATGGGAAATAATCCAGGAATACGCCGCTCAAGATTCCAGAATCGTACCACTAAAAGGTACAGCGAACTGCAGCGGGGCTATGAACCCGCAGGATTTCCCGGAATTAGCGCCAATGTACAGCGGACAGGATGGTTACATGGCCGTTTTGGATGCTGGCGACGAGTATAAGCCGGATTTCCTGGAAAAGATGGCGCTTTTCTGTACGAATAACGATTTGGATATCGCGTTTTGCGGTTCCGAATGTGTCTCTCCGGACGGTTCGTTACGTTTGGATGATCCGCCAAATAACCGGGTGATGGAAAGCGGCGATATTGTTAGGTATATTTCGGAATACTATCAATACACTACACAGTTTTGCGGTATTTTTTTTCGACTGAAACTGTTGTCAAGAATAAAAATCCCCAGAGCGCTTGGTAATTTTTATGGCATGTGGGAGAACAAAGCTGTGTTGCATGCGCTAGAGCACTCGAAACGGGCTGGCGTACTGGCTGAAAGCCTTCGCAAGCACTATCTTTTGCCGGAACAAATGCCCGTTGGATACAAATCAAACTGGTTCTGGTGGGTGAATGAAATGTTTGGACAGCTCCGTATGTTTCTTATGCATAATGGAACATTAAGAAAGGAAAGTGAAAAATTCTTGTGGTTGCGATACTTTGTGTGGATCAAACATATCATGGCGTACATTATAAACTCAGATGCACCGACTCTTGAACAAATAGTTGACATTAATGACATAGTAAAAAATGATCGCACAAAATTACTTTTGCGGCAAAATTGGAAATATCTAGGAATGCAAACCGATAAAAAAGAATTTCTGCGTGAATACCTTGCCTGGGCAGCAACTTTGCCAGACGATGATGAAACGCGCCTCAGTATAGAAAGATTAAAAAAGAAATTGAACAAGCTATGTAAAATGTAGTAGCTAAAATCTTCACCATTCTTTTTGAATTTACATCATTCATGACGAAACGTTATTAAAATCATCGGGAGAACATTATTTAATGATTATTGTTCATACAGCCGCATATAATGCAGCACATACCCTGCGCCGTACGATCGAAAGTATCCTAAATCAGACATATTCGAATTTCATTTATTCACTAACAGATAATGGCTCCACAGATAATACAGGTGAAATCATCAAAGAGTATGCTGTTCGTGATTCAAGGATTAATCCTCTCCGCAACAAAATTAACCGTAGTGGTCAAGGCGAAACAGCAAACAGAGTTAAAGAATATGATGGAAGACCTTGCTATAACGATTATTTTGTCTATCTAGATGCGGATGATGAATACAAGTCAGATTTTCTGGAGAAAATGGTACGCTTCTGTGAAGATAATAAACTGGATATCGCATTTTGCGGTTCCGAATATATATATACTGACGGCCATCAGCGCTTTGATACTCCGCCTAACACGCGTGTGATGACAGGCGGTGATATTGTCCGTTTTTTACCTGAATATTATCAGTACGCTACCCGTTTTTGGGGTGTTTTTTTTAATGGACACATTAAGGCCCGATTGAGTTCACCACGTGATTTGTATGATTTAAGCGGCATGTGGGACAGTAAGGGTGTATTACGCGCATTGGAACACGCAAAACGTGTGGGCGTGTTGGCAGAGAACTTGCATAAATATTACCGAGCACCAAACACGCTTTCCCGTGCTTACAATCCCAATTGGTTCTGGTGGGTCAATGAAATGTATGAACAGACCCGCATGTTTATATTAAGCCGCAGTCAAATCAACGATGAATTTGAAAAATTCTTATGGGTGCGTTACTTGATTTGGATTAAGTATATTTCTCCTCGCATCCAAAATACGAATGCGTCGATGAAAGTCCGCGCAAGGGACATCGTTGAAATTTTTGAGAGTGACAGGACAGTTGAATTGCTGCAGCAAGATTGGCAAGCTATTGGTATTACCAGCAATAAAGAAAAATTTTTGCGTGAATACATCACATGGATAACGGGATTATCATATGATGATAGTGCACAGCCGTATGTCAAGCGACTGATCTGTTTATTGGAACGTTATCTGCGGGAATATTGCGACGTGTAGGTCTACATGGAGAACACAAAGATGAAATACATTTTCTACGGTGCAGGTGGATATGCACAGGAATATTTTGATAATTTTCGCAAGCAATATGAACCATTCTGTTTTGTTGATCAAGCGGCAAAAGAGGGGCAAATCTTGTTTGGACTACCGGTATTGCCGCCATCTGTCATGTTATATCAATACTCCGATATGCCTATTATAATAACATGCAATCCAGCGTATGGCAAATTGGATGTACAGGATTATTTAGTAAGGGAATTAGGTATAGCGCCAACGCGAATTATAAATTACGAACCGTATAGGTATACAACGAGTTGTGCAACTTTGGAAAATACCGTCCTGATTTTTAAGGATCGAATATCGATCTGTTGTAATGGTGCAGGCCGTAATCCAAGTCCCTATGCATTTTTTTCTGTGTCCTCCCCCACTGAAAAAATAAAAGTTTATCGTGTTTTAAGAGAAGCTATTAAGAACGCTCTTGAGATGGGACGAGAATGCGCATGCTCTGGCTGTCCCTATCTAGAGAAACGTGCTGTAGCTCTAAATCAACGCCCCCTGACTGATGTAGCAGTTAATTTTGCACATACATGCAATTTGAAATGTTCATATTGCAACTCAAAATCTGATAAAACAGAGGCAATTAACATTCTCGCATACAGCGAACTCCTTCAAGAAATGAAACGGAGCGGGTTGATTGACGCAACAACACAGCTAACTTTAGCCAGTGGTGAGATCAGCATCCATTCTTCCCGTAGGGAGATTTTTGACATGCTCAAAGAATTCCAATGTACTGTATTCAGCAATTGCGTCTTATTTGATGATTTACTCTCTGATTTTCTAGCAACAGGAAACAAAGTACTCAATTGTTCTGTTGATGCTGGAACACGAGAAACATATGCAATGATCAAAGGTGCTAATTGTTTCGAACGCGTTCTGGAAAACTTGAGGAGTTACTCGTTGCATGGAAAAATCATTTTAAAATACATTTTTATTGAAGATGTCAACGATAACAATAAAGATGTAGATGCGTTTATTCGCTTATGTAGAGAACTAAACCCAATTTACACACAAATTTCGCGAGATAGATTTAATCCATCACCGATCAGTAACAACATGATGAATCAAATGGCACGGATGTTTATAGAAGCGCCAAATGCACAGCCGATTAGAGATTCACTTACCAATGATGAAATTATTTGCATAAATAGCACTGCGAAACAAATGATAAAAAACAAGCAAAAATAAGGTAGTCGTAATATGCAAAAATTTATTTATTATGGTGCTGGAACATACGCTCAAGTACGATTTGACGATTTTCGCAGGCAGTACGAACTGTTTTGTTTTTGTGATCGTAATGCTACAGATGGACAAACTTTGTTTGACCTGCCAGTATATCCTCCTTCCATATTATTCAAACAATATCCTGAGACACCGATTGTGTTGACGGTTCACCCGATCTATAACAAGGCTACCGTGCAAGATTATTTGACACAAGAACTTGGCGTACCGGCGGAACGGATTGCAAACTATGAACCGCATATACAATGTACAAGCTGTGAATTTTTGGACAATTTCATTATTCTGAACGATAATGGATGGTCTTTTTGTTGTAATCTTTTTGGTAACAATAAGTCGCCGTACATAGATTTCATTCCTGGTGCAAGCGTACGAAATGTCGTTCAACAATTGAAGGATTTTAGGAATGCGGTTTTAGAAGCGATAAGCAAAAATGAACAATGTGCATGTACTGGCTGTTGTGAATTAAAAACCCGGTATCGAAAGGAACTGCCAGCCCCTGCATTCGCTTTAGTATTTAATTTTACCAATATATGTAATTTAAAATGTATCTATTGTACTGTACACAAAGAATCCGTAAGTATGGATATGATTGATATACAGAAGCGCCTTGATATTATAACAGAATTACTATACCAGAAGCTAATCGATAATAACACAGAAATCAGATTTGGCTCAGGAGAGATAACCATCCATCCGCAACGGCAAGAAATCCTGAGAGCAGTCAAAGATTTTCCTTGTGGTATCTCAAGTAATTGCATCGTATATGATGAAAGCCTTGCCGAATTAATTGCATTGGGTCGAAGCTATGTGATTTGTTCCGTGGATGCTGGAACGCGTGAAACATATGAAAAAATCAGAGGTGCAGATTATTTTGACAAATTACGTGATAGCTTACGTAAATACGTGAAAAAAGGTACAATAATATTAAAATATATTTTTCTCACCAATTTAAATGATAACGATAATGATGTAAACAGCTTTATTCAATTGTGTGAAGACATTAAGCCAGCACAAGTGCTAATTTCAAGAGACTGGAATGATATATCTCCACTTAACGATAATCTTTTAAAGATGATGGCGAGAATGCTTGTTAATATCAAGAATGCAGAACCACTAAAAGGTGCGCTGACCAATGATGAAACTATTCGTTTGGCGAATTACATTGAAAAATTGCAAATGCAAGGAGACTATGAATGAATTCATTCAAGAAGATTTTTGATAGTATTGTATCTGAACTGAATTCCAGGCCAAGTAATTTTCAACATTTCCCTTCTATAATGGACGAAGGTGATTATAAAACAATCAAAGAACGATCGCGCGGAAGGGCGGTGATTCTCTTTGGTTGTGGTATGGGTGGAATTGGTGTAGCGGAACGCTTGGAAGGATTGGGGATATTGATTGACGGCATTTGTGATAACCATCGCACTGGTGTGTTTTCATATACTGGTCAAAGAATCATGACACCTGTCGAACTATATGAAAAATACGCCAAGGCATTAGTGGTGATTTCTTCTGAAACTTACGAACAGGAAATTTTTGTTGGTTTGCGACAACTGGGTTTTGCTGAAGATCAAATACTGCCTTTCCCGCGGAAAAATCCATCAATAGTCCAAAGTAGCATAAACTTTATTTCTGTTGATAGTTTTATTCGTACTCATTATAAAGATTATGAATGGGCATATGATTTGCTTTCTGACGAACTATCACGTTCAGTCTTGATAAAAATCATCAGGAAGTATTTACTGAATGAAATTATACCTCTTTCTACTGATTCGCCACAATATTTTGAAAAAGGACTAATGGATTTAACGCCGGGAGAGATCTTTGTGGACGGCGGCGCATGTTATGGTGATACAAGTCATATGTTTGCCAAGTTATGCCAGGCAAAAAGCATCAAGTATAAGCACATATATTCCTTTGAACCAAATGAAAAATGTTATAAAGTTGCACAGAACATATTATTACCACATTTTCCGGATATAGATATTATAACAAAAGGATTGTGGAATCGGAAAACTGAATTAACATTTACTTCTGCGCCTAATGCAGCAGCTTCAACCATGGTTTTGGGTGTTGCAGGAGAAAAATCTGTTGTCTCTGTAATATCTTTAGATGAATTTTTTGCTGAAAAACCTTTTGATGATTGGCCAACATTCATCAAAATGGATATTGAAGGTGCGGAACAGGAGGCATTGCAAGGCGCAAAAGAGGTTATAAGCGTAAAATATCCAAAGCTAGCAATATGTGTTTATCATAAACCAGATGACCCTTACGAAATTATGCGCATTTTGCGTACGTATAATCCCAATTATCGATATGCGTTACGCCAATGTACCAGTACTGGATATAGCGAACAAGTACTTTACGCATTTTAAATATACTATGTGAATTTTATGCAAAAAAAACAAAACATGGTTGTTTTCTACGGTGCTGGCAACTATGCCGTAACAGTTTTTGATATCCTCTATAAAAAATATAAGCCTGTGGTGTATGGTGATAATGATACGAAAAAACATGGTACCCATTTTATGGGGTTACCTGTACTTTCATTTGAAGATATCAACATACAGTATCCTAACTGTCAATTCTATGTTACTGTAAACGAACCGGTAAAATTTGGCGTAATAACTTCGTTAATAGACAAAGGCGTTGAATGTGAACGTATTATCAACTTTGAAGAATCAAAAAGATACAAAAGTTGCAGATTCCTTGAAACATATATGCTCCATTTGCAACAGGACTTGTTTTATTGTTGTTCGGATTTTGGAAAAAACCATTCACCTGTAATATATAAACATGGCAATACGTATGAACAGATAATGCACTCATTCTTTTCTATGCGGGACAAAATTATTGACACGTTAAGTACGCCCAATGATTCTTCCAAAATTGACAAAAATCCTTGTTTGGGTTGCCCAGAGGTAAAAGATGGCCTCTGGAGTACAGATAGGCGTATTCGGCAGATTAATTTTAACTATAGATCCTTTTGTAATTTTAAATGTGTATATTGTACAACACGTCTTGGCAAAATTGATAGTTCGTTTTATACGGAAGTTGAAGACGCATTGGGATTTTTAAATTTTTTGAAAGAAAAAAATTACATCAGTGTAGATACAATTATTGAAAACGCTTCTGGAGAAATTTTGACTCATCCCTTGCGGGATAAAATATTGGCTGCTGTACAGAATAATCCTTGTTGGTTTTACACAAATGCATGTATTTACAATAAAAAAATTGCAAAAATTTTGTCCAAAGGTAAAAGCAAAATAATTCCGAGTATTGATGCGGGCACACGAGAAACTTTTAAAAAAGTAAAAGGCGTTGATCTTTTTGACAAAGTATGTGAAAACTTAATTCAATATGCGAAAGATGGTTTTGTTGAATTAAAATATATTATTTTGCCTGGGCTTAATGATAACGAACGTGATATAAATGGGCTTATTGACATTTGTCAACGGGCAAAAATAAAATGCATGAACATCTCAAGAAATTTACACGACATGAACGCTTTCAGCGAGCATACTTTGAATATGATTATTTTGATTTTGAAAAATACACGAAACTTGGGAATTAATGTATCAATACCTGATTGGATTTTTACTGGAACCTCGGATAAACAGCGAGTAGAAGAAAGATTGGCAGATGCGTTGCTTTAAGGTGAAATAGTGAGAAAACGAATAGCTGCAGTTGTTCAAATTCAAAATGAGGCCGACATAATTGAGTCTCTTTGCCGTTATTATTGCAGTTTTTGTGATGGAATTTTGGTAACTGATAACATGAGTTCTGATAACACACGTAATATATTAAACTCTTTGATTGAAGAAGGCTTACCTGTTGTAGTAACAAATGACTATAATACTAATATAATTCATGATTATTCAGGGCAATATCTCTGGGCCATTGATGTATTCAACGCTGATATACTGTTGCCAATAGATGCTGATGAATTTCTTGTTAATGTAAATGGCGGCAACCCTAGGTCTGTCCTGGAATCATTGGATGAAACAGTAGAATATCACATTCAATGTCGCAATTACACTTGTCCAAAGGAATTAAAAGATAATACATTATTCTATCCAAGTAATATAACTAAGTATTCCAGGTTTTCCAATAACAAAACAATAATTAGCCAGTGTTTAATTAAAGAAAAGGATGCAAAACCAGCCCCTGGGAAGCATTCGTTCATGTATCCTGAAAATCCACCGGACATTGTAAACATGAAAAAGCTATGTTATAACCACTATCCCATACGCAATGTTTATCAATTTATGTTGAAAGCTATTCTGGGACGAGTACATTATTTAGTACATCCTTATTATGATGGGAGCATTCATATAGCTGAAGGATGGCATTGGAAAGCCTTTTATGACGAAATAAAAAAGCATGGAACTATTTCTCATGAAATGCTAGAGAAATATTCAGCGTATACCGGAATTTCCTTGCCTGAAGATGGCGATTATAAATTGTTTGAACATTCATTCGATACATCTTTTTGCCATGACGAACTAAAACTTCGATATACCAATTACGGTGCCGGCAAGGAATGTTTCTTTCAAATGTTAACTACACAATTGGAGAGAAATTTATTGCACATACCATCATGGCGCCCGGCTATTGAACGTATAGAAGCTGGAGAACAACTTGGACAAGCGAACGCGACAATACACAACCTTAATGCGTATATTGACTCATTGCATACAAATGGCCCTCATGCTTCGTTTCTTCGCTTTTTTTTGTACCCAATGAAAAGATTTTTAAAAAAAATATTTAACATGTAAAAAACTGTCCTTAAATCAATATGATATAATAATGCGGTGCGTTCATAAGCTCTTCTTTCTACTAATTACGCTAAATTCTCTTGCGCGCAGCTTCGTCCTGTTTTTTAATGTCCATTTCAAGCTTTGAAGACCAGATATCCGACTTTCGCTTTAGCGTTTCTGCGTCTTCCCTTTCTCCAAGAACCGCGTGTATTCTTCTTAAAGAGTTAAGGAAATGTATACCCATTTTAAAATCATCAATACGATTTGTCGACAATTCGTATTTTTCGCGGTATCGATCCGCTGCCTGTAGCAGCTGCTTTTTAAGCATTCTAAGATGATACATTGTTGGCTCATAATCCGGCGAGGAAGGATCTGTATTTACAACTGCAGTTTTCAGGTTCATACTGTTCTTTACCACTGTGGCAAAACGCCCTTCCAGTTCAACAAATGCCCATTTCCATTTTGTCCTGTCACCATAAGCGTTTTCCAGAAGATGTAAGGCTAACCCCAATTTTCTGACAAGGGTATATCGTTTTTGCGCGCTTACAGAGCTGATTTCAGCAAGTTTTTCCTCATATTCGGAAAAAGGCGCGTCTATGAAAGGGCTCACCACTTCTTCAAAGTAAATAACAGCTTTGTAAAGGGTTTTTCTGCCGTCGTTTAGGGCTTCCTCGTTGCGCGATTTTAGCATGGACATTGAAATTCCGTTCAGTATTATATAATTCGCGGCAAGAGAAATCATCTCTTCAACCAGGGCAAGACGTTTTATGGCAACGCCATTGGCGTCCTTCCTGATAATCTTAAGCGTCGATTCTTCGCGCTTAAGCAAGGACTGTATCATGGTTTTATAGGGTTTTACTTTCTCAAAATATTTATGCCGATCTTCATCGGAAATTTTAGCCATCACTCATCCCGTTTTATTTTTCGCCAGTAATTCATCCGCGTGGGCAAGGGCTATTTTGCCGGAATCTCCTGCAAGCATTCGCGCTATTTCCTGTCGTCGTTCCTGGTCATTCAAGAGAAAGACCTCCGTGACGGTCCTTTCTGTAACAACTTTTTTTTCTACCTTTAAGTGATTATCGGCACGTGCGGCAATACTCGCAAGATGTGTAACACAAAAAATTTGCTTCCCTTTCCCAATGCGGGAAAGATATTCTCCTACAGAAATAGCCACTTCTCCGCCTATGCCGGTATCAATTTCATCAAACACCAAGGTATCCGCATCCTGAATGTCGGCCTTTTCAGCGGCATCCTGATTCGCCCCGCAAAGTATGGTTTTAATGGCCAACATCACCCTGGACAATTCGCCTCCCGACGCGATGCGCGCCAACTCTTTCAATGGCTCTCCGGCATTGGCCGACAACAAAAACTCAACATCATCCGCTCCCCAGGGGCCGCAAACAAGGCCGCCTGCTCTGGAAACTTCGCCCTTGGGATTCATTGAAGGTTCCCTGGTTTTTGAGCTTACCTGGGCTGAAAAAACAGCCTTGGGCATACCCAGACGTCCAAGGATATCTGTAATGCCCGCATCGAGGCGTTTGGCGCCGTCGATCCGCTTCGCGCTCAAGGTTTGCGCTCTGGCAGAAAGATCCTTTTCCAGGCGGCCAATTTCAGATTTGAGCTTGTCCCGGTTTTCCTCTGTGCCGGAAAGGGCCTGGATTTCAGCCTCGGCTTCGGCTTTGTAAGCCAGGATTGCTTCCTCATCGGCAGTAGAGCTTGCTGCCCCGCTTGCCGGGTGATATTTCTTTTTCAACCTATAAAGAAGCGAAAGTCTTTCTTCGGCTTCTTCAAGTCTTCCCGGATCGTAACTAAGGCTATCCCTGTAATTTCTGAACTCGCCGGCCAGATCTTCGGCTTCGAAATAAAGATCTTCCAGGCGCTTTTGAATTGGTGAAAGGGAACCGTCTATGGAAACGGCA
>Ga0209755_10002518_pt1 | contig 25106 bp, 32 predicted proteins | sample TergutCo191P1_FD_187301 | JGI IMG/M metagenome (GOLD analysis project Ga0209755, IMG submission 187301) | Cornitermes sp. P1 segment gut microbial communities from Petit-Saut dam, French Guiana - Co191P1 (SPAdes) (version 2) | ecosystem: Host-associated > Arthropoda: Insects > Digestive system...
ACCGGAATCGTCGCTAGCGAGCCAATCCCCGGCAGCTACAGTTCCGCCAAGCGTAAGACGAGTCTCGCCGTCTTCTTGGACATCTATGCGGTTTCCTGCCTGCTTGCAACCTACATCAGTAGTTATGCCAGCTGGTACGCCGGTTGTATCTGCCAAAGCACGATGATCGTCCTTTGCACCAAATTTTACTATTCGAAACGCAGGAATTGCTCCCTCCGCCACATAATTGAACTTATTGCCGTTCATATTTTCTCTCCCTGGTTAGTTTTTCGCAAGCTTGTGGATATGACAAGCCTTCTTCAGTCACAAGTTTCTCTATCTTCTCTGCCGCAGCTATCGCGCCACCTACTGACGATTCCTCCTGCGAAAACTGGAATTCACCTGGCTTCACAGCCGGTTCAATGCTGTCAAGCAGTACGATCAAAGCGTCTGCCGCTTTTTCCCCATCGCCTTCTGCAAATGAAAGAGAGCCGCCGCCAATTAGCTCGTATAATTTCTCTGCCTGTTGCATTTGCGGCGCTCTCAATTTTCCTGACTTGGAGAGTGCGCCAAGCTTCTCAGCAAAAGCGTTCTTCTTCGCTTCTGCCTCCGCTTTCGCCTTCTCTGCCTTAATCGCCTCCAGCTCGGCCCGTAGAGCTTCGACTTCTTTTTCAGAAGCTTCTTGAGCTTTTTTTACTTCATCAGAAACGCACTGCTCATTTTTTTGCTCTACGGAACCGCCCTCAGCGAAATTTGAAGTTTCGCCTTGGCTTGCTGTGGGGGTGCTTATATCAAAATCTTCTAAATTTTTAATGGTCCATTCGGGATAAACAGCATCGGCCTTTTCAATGCCTTCTTCTTCGATGAGCTTTTCCCTCATTTTTCTAAGCAAGCTGCCAATATCCTTAATTGCCCATTTAATATCAGTTTCAGTTGAAAAATAAATTATGTCTTTGGATTCTTCCCCGAACTCCAGCGGCTGCAATCCTTTCACTGCCGGAGCAACGCCGCCAAGCGCGCCTAAGTGCCTTATGCCTTTGGAAAAATTTTTGTGGAGTGCGATTGACTGGTAAGGCCACATGCCTTTCCTGGTTTCTTCGGCAAAGTCCGAGTTCACCTTTTCCACTTTGAACATCAGCATATTCTTATCGCCGACTTTGACATCTACTATAGTTGCTTGGCGAGGGGAATCAGTTGTAGGATGCCCTTTTACAAGCGGAGGATTATACCCGGCGGCAAACTGCCCACGAACTCCATCCGCTATTGCATTAATGTCTTCGGCGGAGAAAGATCTCTTTTCGCCGGATGAATCCACGTAAGTGCCAGGCTTGAACGCCTCGACCCATTTGCCTTCATTCAAAGTTTTGTTCATAAGCAGTAAATTAAAATCCAAACTCAGAAAACTCGCAGGAAAGTTTCTCGGAAAAGTTCCTGAAAGTTTTCGCATGGCATTATTTACCTTGCGAGAAGCAAGGAGTATCTGTTATGGAAAAGAGCTTTACGGAAAAGGTAGTTGAGTTTGTGTTTGGCAAAGTCGGAATGGGCGCCATATTCCTGGTTGCCGTAATTTATTTATATGCGCAAATGCAGGATATGCAGCAACGAGGCGAAGAGAAGTGGAGCGAAACCTTGAAGCTTAGCGAGAATCGCTTTGAGGAGCTGCTGAGGGAAGAACGCAAGTATCGCTACGACTGCATGAAAGCCATAGAAAGCTGCTACAGGGAAAATGGGAGAAAGCGATGAGCAAAAAGGAACATACCGAATTTGCCAAAAGACTGTACATAGTGGATAACATGTCTATCAGAGACATATCCGCAAAGCTTTGTGTTTCCGAGAGGACTTTGCAGAACTGGAAAACTGCCGGTGGATGGGAAGCGGAAAAAAATCGCATAGCTGTAGCTAAAGGAATGACGCATGAGGCGGTATATGCTGAGCTTGGGTTGTTGCTAACAAGCATGCGGCAGGATAGAGAGGCGGGCAAAGAAATTGATATGGATAAGTACAGGCAACTGGAAAGTCTCTCCAAGATTATGAAAAATACTTTCGACTACGAGAAAAACGCTCCAAAGAAAACGGAAGCTAAAAGAACGCCAGCAGATATAGCGAAAGAGATAAATAAAATATTGCTGGGGGAAAATTGAAGGCAATTGAGTTCTTCCTTCCTTACCAAAGAAGATGGCTGCAAGACAAAAGCCGCATAAAGATATTTGAGAAGAGCCGCAGAATCGGGGGCACATTCTGTCAAGCGTACGAAGACGTGTACGACTGCATTTCACAAAAGAGCCTCAAAGTATATTTTTCATCAAGCGACTGGACCGCAGCGGAGGAGTACAGAGACTATTGCGCTTCATGGGCATCAAAGCTAAATGCGATCTCCAGAATAATTGAAGATGCGAGAGAAGATTCAATAGAATTTTTCGATGAGGACAAAGATGTAAAGATAGGCCGCATAGAATTTCCCGCAACCGGTTCAAAAATAATTCTGCTGTCAAGCAACCCAAAAGCATTTCGCTCAAAGGGCGGCAAGATTGTTTGGGACGAAGCTGCTTGGCACGACCGTGCGGAGGATATGTGGACAGCTGCGAGACCTGCTATAATGTGGGGTCACTCAATGCGGATACTGAGTACCCACAACGGCATCACTTCGGTATTCAACAATCTCATAGAGAAAATTAAACGGGACGAACTTGATTATTCGCTTCACACCGTACCTATAACCTTGGCCGTTGAAGAAGGATTGGCAGATCGCATAGCCAAAAAAGAACTTACCGAAAATGAAAGGCAAAAGTTCCTCAAAGAGGAAAGAAAGGGATGCCTTTCAGAATCTAAGTGGTTGCAGGAATACTTGTGCAGTCCGCAAGATGAAACTAAAGCGATGCTTCCTTATACGCTCATTCAATCCTGCGAGAGAGACAATATATTAATGCCGGTTAAAAATCTTACCGGAGAATTGTATTTGGGTTACGACGTCGCACGCAGAGTACATTTGAGCATTATTTACATAATTGAGAAAGTTGGCAACTCTTTTATAGTGCGGTACTTGCGAGCATTGAAAAACACAGGCTGGACCAAGCAGGAAGAAATACTCTATGAGCTTTTGGAAAATCCAAACATTCACAGGGCGTGTCTCGACCAGACTGGATTGGGTGATCAGTTCACTGAGAGGGCGCAGAATAAATTTGGAGAAGGCAGAGTTGAAGGGGTATGGTTCACAAATGCGGTTAAGAGCGATATAGCAATTTCACTTGAGAAAGCCTTTCAGGACACGGGCGTTTTAATTCCAAAAGACGATCAGCAGAGAGAATCTTTGCATTCAGTTCGCAAAATGACAACCTCGGCAGGAAACACGAGGTACGACGCTGCAACTTCTGAGATTGGTCACGGAGATTATTTCTGGGGTTTAGGGCTCGCTTTGCACGCTGTAAATAAGGCCGCTGGGCCGGTAGTTGCGATAAGCGGAAATTGGAGGCCGGAGAGCGAAACGGCGGCAGGCATTTTAAAGGGGTTTTAAGTCTCTTTTGCGGAGAAGGGTATAAAATGATGTACGGGCGTAGAAAATGAAATTTAAATGGGTTTTGAACGCAATTAAACGGCATGGAGAATATGATGAATAGAAAGCAGAAAAAAAGAGCGGTGCAGCAGGCGAAAAAAACAGATTTTAACGTGCTGGGTACTAATTTTACGGGAGCGGACTCCTCGAATGGGATGTCTACGCTGAATTTTTTGCCAAACCCGGATCCAATCCTGAAAGCGCAGGGGGGGAGAATACAAGTTTACAGAGATTTGAAGGATGCGCATCTCGGCTCTGTGCGGCGAAAGAGAAGGATGGGAATTTCTTCCAAGTCGTGGTCGCTGCAATCTGGAAACGGAAACGCCGACAAAGCGAGCATCGTGGAAACGCAGCTTTGGAATATAGGCTTGCGCAACGCCATGAGAACTATGATGGAGGCGATTGATTTCGGTTATCAAGTGACGGAAGTGATATGGGAGAATGTAGATGGCGTGTGGCTGCCTGCCGCCCTGAAAGACATACCGCAGGAGACTTTCAAATTCTCTAAAAGCGGAGAGTTTATATTTGCAAGCGAGAAGAATGGCAACATTCCTCCTTACAAATTTCTGCTTACCCGAAACGATCCGTCTTCTCAAAATCCTTACGGCGAAGCTGTAATGTCCGAATGTTTCTGGCCGATTAAGTTCAAGAAGGGCGGGCTTAACTTTTGGCTAATGTTCGTGGAGAAATTCGCAATGCCAAAGGTTGTCGGTAAAACGCCTGTAAGCGCAAGCGATGCGGAGAGAGAAGATTTCCTGAAAAAACTCTACGGATTAATACGTGACGCAGCTCTGGTAGTCAACGATAACACAACTGTCGAAACGCTTGAGCCAAAGGTTGGCGGAGTTTATCCTTACGAATCTATAGTGACATGGGCGGATCGTGAAATGTCCAAGGCGTATCTGGGCGAAACTCTCACTACCGAGCAAACGGATACAGGTGGCACGAGGGCTTTGGGAGAAGTGCACAACGAAGTGCGGCTTGAGATGACTCAAGACGATATTGCGATGATTGAAAGCACGATGAACACTTTGCTCAAATGGGTTTGGGAACTGAATTGGCCGGATGACGAGGAAATCCCCTGGTTCCAGTTTGCGCAGCCCAAGGATATGCAAACAGGCGAGCTTGACCGAGACAAGAAACTGTACGATCTTGGAGTGCGGTTCACTGACAAGCATTTCATTGATTTGTATGGCGTAAGCCCCGACCATATCACAGAGATTGTAAGTCCGCAATCAGGCGGCATGTTTGCGGAGGGCGATGAGAAGCCTAATGTAAGGATTAGGAGCAGCCACAAGAAAGCGGACAAAGCCGTGAAGGAAATTATGAGCGAAGTTTCCGCAGATGATTTGCAGAAGCAGGTGGAGGAAATGGCGAGGCCCATAATCAACCTGTGCGAATCATGTGGCTCTTATGAGGAATTTGAAAAGGCACTTTTGAATATTGCGCCGGATATCAAAAGCGATAAGCTGGAAGAGGCTGTGACTAAGTGCATGATGATTTCTGAGGCTAAGGGCATTATAGATGGCTGATGAATTCTCAGTCAGCGTGGCGTTTGGAAAAACGCCGGAAGAAGCCGTCAAGTACTTTGAATCCAAAATTCCAAAAGGCCCGAACGGACCAAACGGACACTGGAATTGGACCGACACAATGCGCAATTCGCATGATATGGCTTTCGTGGTTGCGAAAGCAACGAGCCTTGACTTGGTTAAAAGCGTCCACGCTTCATTAGCGAATGCGCTCAGGGAAGGCAAATCGTACCAGTCGTTTGCGAATGACATAATACCGGAATTGCAGAAAAGAGGTTGGTGGGGGAAAGGAGTCACGGTAAAGGCCGGAGAGAAGGAAGCTACGATAGATATTGGGCATAGGCGTTTAATGAACATTTACAACACCAATATGCACACCGCTTATGCAGCCGGCGAGTATATGGCAATGAAAACTGAAGTAGAAGATTACCCTTACTGGCAGTATGTCGCATTAACAGGCGGCAACAGGAGGGAAGAGCATCAAGTACTTAACGGAAAGGTATTCCGCCACGATGATCCTATATGGGGCGTTATATATCCCCCAAACGGTTGGGGCTGCCAATGCACTGTAGAGCAGTTGTCTCAATGGGATATTGACAATTCGGGAATTAAAGTATCTCAGACAAGCGGCGGGGATTTTGAAACGAGAAAGACTATAATTCAGGGAAGACATATAGAGACTACCGGCGTTAGAGTTGGAAATAAAATGATGTATGCGCAGGATGGCTGGGATTACTCGCCTGGTGAATATTCCGTCCAGTATCAGTCTATGCTGTATAATAAGATAAACGAAAGCTTCATTTCGGATTCAGCAAAAAAAGAATTGCAAAGACAGCTTGACAATTCCATCAATAAAAGTTTTAGCAAATTTGTAAAGGATAATTTGGTGGCTGGGGTAAGCACTGGCAGAGATGCAATATCAGTCGCTATGATGCCAAGCAGAATAGCTGGTAAATTAAATAGCCCTCCTATACTGACAGTTTCTTCTGAAAGCATGGTTCATTCATTGAGAGAAAAAAAGCAAATGAAAGATAAGGCAATTCCATTGAGTGAGTTTATAACCCTTCCGACAAACATCAATGAATGGATCGCAAAGAACGGAATTCGGCAGGAGAACAGAACTGACGATATACTTATTTACAGCGAGTCATTTAAGGACGGCGAAAAAATTTCTCGCTACAAAGCTGTGTTTACGAGAAGGTTCAAGGGAATAGATCACTATACTTTAATATCAATTACGAAGGTGGGTGCTGATTCTATGGGGAACGGTTCGCATGAGGTGTGATTTAGAGAGCTTGCGGGGGAGGACCGCTCATCCCTCCCATGACCGGGGACTTTCATCCCTCACGCAGTGGTGCCGCGGATATTTTCCACTTACTCTCGCAAGCTCTCAATTATAAATATAGATAATTCTATTTTTCTACTATGAAGATTTCCATAAAATGCAACGCAAACGAAGTGAAGGCTTCTATTGAAGGTGTTATAGGTCGCATGAAAAGCCTTCGGAAGCCTTTGAGTGATGCAGCAAGACATTTCAAGACTTCGGTTAGAGAGAACTTTGATAAAGGCGGAAGATTCTCAAGCGCAGGTTCAATAGAAGGCGGCAGCAGCAACTGGAATGGGCTTAAATACCCAAGGCTTACTGCAAGTGGAAAAAAATCTTCAAACCAAAGGCCCTTATTGAAATCGGGTCTGCTCAGAAGAAGTATTTATTCAAGAGTTGTTGGAAACGGCATTGAAATGGGGTCACCATTGGAATATGCGGCTATACATAACTTTGGAGGAAAGACTAGACCTCACGAGATAAAGGCAAAACACGGCAAGGCACTCAAGTTTTTCCCTGGTGGAGCTGGAAGCAAGGCTGTATTTAGAAGCACGTCCAAGAAACCATTCAAGCACCCAGGCTCGCTAATTCCAGCGAGACCATTCTTAGTTCTTCAACCGAGCGATTTAGAGTATTTTAAGCAGCGTTTGTTAAGTCATATAATTGGCTGTTAAAACGTTGTTGAAAACAAATTCGGCTGCTCAATATTTTTCTTCGCAGGTACTTTATTTGCGATTTTGCTAATCGTGCGGCTGCTCACTCCGAGTCGCCATGAAGCATCCTTTATATTCAAGTTATGCTGTCTTCTTAGCCATTTTTCGATTATCTTTTTTGGGTAGCTTGCGGGAAACGCAATGCTCCGACCTCTTAATCTATCCCATAACTTGACGAACTTCTCTATGCCAATCTCTGAAGCCAGGAAGCGCAAGGAATCGCTGGGCAAGTCGGATATTTCGGCTTCTTGTATGAAATCGGATGGGAGCATAATTTGGAATGTAGAAATTTATTTTTTATTTCGTTCGTATTCCGATTTGTCAATAATTTCTTTTACATTGTTAAGTCCGAATACGTCTTCTAAATGTTTTTGCTTTTTTGTTTTCTTGCAGTGCCGCATGAACATTTTAAATGAGCATAAAAACTCGCAAGCTACGGATATGTCAAATTCTTTACCGTTGCAATCTTTAACTTTAGATTTTAAGAAGCTTCCATAGCATTTCGTAATTATCATTGTAATCTCAATATTTCCTAAATCTCTTTCGTCTAAATCAATTTTATACTTGCAAAATAAATCATAGTACTTGAAGAGGTATATAAAATGAACTGGAAAATTTCTGTCTTTTTCATTGTAAAGTTTCAGTTCCGCCAACATAAAATAATTCTCGGCCATCTCTCGAAATAGCCCGTAAGTATCTGCGTTGAGTTTATTTAAATTGAAAATATTCTTAAATAATTTAAATGCATATTTGATAGTACTCCAAAGTGCCTTTAGTACATCTAGCGGTATATTTAAGAATCTTTTAATCAACTTAAGAGCTATATCGCCAAACGAATTTCCTTTCATAGTTCTGTAGATTGTAATAATACTAGCAATGATACCAAGAATAATTCCCGTAGAAGCTATTATTTGCCAAAGGCTAAAATTATTAGACCAGTCAATAAATGCTATAGCAATTTCTATCATATTTTCTCCTTCCACAACCTGCCTATGCAAGCTCATTTTAACCGAAATGCCTTTCTAATTCCAACCAATTAAATTATCGAACATTGCATTGGTTTTGCTTTTCTTGCACAAATCTTTAACTATCATAACTTCTGTCGGCCAGTATTTTAGATTGTCGCTTTTTGGCTTTTTGCTTCTAAGCATTTCGTAACCAGGTATGTATAATCTTTTTACCGCATCAAGCGAAATGTTAGACATGTGTATGTGCGCCATTATAAAAGCGATTGTGCCGTTTGTAAGCATGTAATGTATGCTGTCATTTGTGGTATATGAATTTGGGAGCTTCCGCATGGGCTTTCCCGTGCAAGAGAATTTTCCTTCGGATACATTATGGTATAGACAACTCCGTAAAACACGTTTGCGATTTTTTGAGTGGTAATTTACCAAGAAGCCGTGTTCGGGGGCTATTATGCGCCCATCGCATTCGTCGCATATCCACCAGCTTGTTTTTGGAAGCAGCCGCCTGTCGAAGCTCAATTCAAAATCAAAATATTCATCCAGTCCTATGTCGTTGGCAAGAACCGCTCTCAATGAGGCTGGAAATATTTTATATTTGCGGTTATATCCGAATTTATATGCGGCGCAGTCTTCTACTTGAATCAATTTTTTATAAGTGAATTGAAAGGTGCTTATATTTCCTCTGTTATCGAAATAATCATCAACGGCGCGAAACTTGTTTCTGCCGATTACGGCGTAGATGTAATAATTTATATTTTCATCAATTATTATGCCCTGCACTTTCTCTCTTTTCATAAGCTACTGGTACAAGCTCCTTGTTAAATAATGAGTTATTGAAAAATATAGAAAAATCCATCAAATCACCCCTAAAAATTAGTGTTATTTGTTGGATTTAACAATTTTAGATTATATATCGCCTTCATCCATTTTGATTTTAAATGACAGAATAATACCTTTTATAACTTCGAACTGCTCTGGAGTGAACGATAAAATTACTGAATTCCTGCCTATATCTTTACTTTCTACTCCTACAAATTCATTGATTTCTTCGTAAATATCCCTATTATCATCTAAAAGCCAGTGAATATCACAACCCTGCTGAAATAACTTTAGCATTATCTCATAGCTAGGCTTACTTCGCTCGGTTGTATAAGCGGACATTTGATTGGCATTTACTTCCATTGCCGTAGCCAAATCATTCAGAGAGCCGAATTTTCGCTTAGCAAACACCTTGATTTTTTCCCCAAACATAGCTTTTTCTCCGGTTTTTTCAAAAAAAGTTATTATTTTACAAAAAAAAGTTGACATTTCTTGTAAAATAATGTATATTTAGTATTAAGTAGTGTGTTTGCCACTACGAAACGCTAGTTAAAAGGTAGAAAATGAGTGAATTAGTAACTTCAAAATTTGCAAGAACTCAAGTGTCTTGGGTTGCTGTCGCAAAAGAAATAAATAAACGCCACAGTCGCGAGTACGCTCCGCAATATATACGTGACGTGGCTGTTGGGTATAGAGGAAATAAGCGGCTTTATAATCTATTGGAATCTCTTGGCGTACTTAATCTTGTTATGCAAGTTCGGCGGGAGGCGATGTAATGTCTAAATATCCTCTTTTAGTCAAGACGAATTGGTCTGCTACAGCTCGGCTTGTAGGGAGCAACCGATCAGACGTTTATAATGTAGCGAATGGCAAAAGAGTAAGTAAGCGCATTTCTGCCGCACTTCAAACTTTGACCGTACAGAAAATTTGTTGGCAAACTGTTGCAGAACTTGCAAGTACTGGCAGACCCACACCCTATAAGGCAAAGCACGTGTACGAAGTAGCAAAAGGATTTCGGGAGAATAAGCAGTTGTTTGAGCTGCTTTGGAAGATGCGGATTATTGAATTGCTCAAGCGACAGGATGAGGAAGCAAAGAGGATTAAGGAGAGTTTCACCAACAGCCAAACGGCGGAGGTATGATATGAGCTCAGTTATGCTAAACAAGATTTTCCAGTTTCAGATATACAATGTTTTGACAACGGCAAGGCTCTGCGATATAGATGTCAGCACTGGCAATTATATTTATGAAATAAAATTCATTAACATTGAAGCGAAAAAATGTACAACGAAAAAATACGATATGAGCGAAAAGCTAACGGAGAATTTCCAGCTTGCATTTATTCTGTTTGAATATTATAGCCTTTACGGAGCCATAACAGAAAACCAAGATTTTGTAGAGGATGAATATAACATAGATTTACGCACAAAAACCGGACAGAAAAAATACGAAGCTTTGATAAAGAGACATGAGTTTATAGAGACCATTTTAGATATGTACAACAAACCTTTCTTTTCTGCCTTTGAGCAGTTAGGAGTAATTTAACTATGCTTACCCCTAACTTTTATCAAGATCACTCTAGATTGCTTTTCTGGGCGGATAAGCATTATGCAAACCACGAGCGCATGAAACTCGCAGCTTTCAACAGCAAACGCAAAAGAAGGAAAGGAGGGCGTAGATAATATGCTAATAGCAGACATTGTGCAAGACGAATACAGCAGGGACTGGGTAAGAGCGAAATGCGACGTTTGCGGAAAAGAAAGCTTTATGCCCCTGGACATCAGGTCTGCCAAATTCGGCATAGACTCCAAGGAAGCATTGAAAGGAGAGCTTGACTGCGATGTTTGCAAGTCCGGCTATTACAAAGTGTTCGTTGGCTACATAGGCAATAGCGGCTTTCGCAGACTATTCAAGGACAAAGACGAAGCTCAGAGCTGGATCAACAAACAGGAAAATTCCGTAATGTTTTACATGGAGGATTTATGAAAGAAATGGATGTAGATCTCGTATTTTCAAAAGGCATTATTATGATATTTCAAAAGGTCATAGCCGATTTGCAAAATCCCTGCGAAAACTGTAGTATCAAAACAGAGAAATGCCCAGTTAAGCAATGTAAAAGCGACAGGGATATAACCATTTGCAAAGCCAAAACTTTATTTAAGCACGCTCAAACTACGCTTGAGTATATAAGCGATAGAAAAATAAAGTTCGTTAGATACAAAGGGAAAAGAAAATTAAGCCTCGCAAGAGCTTTGTGGGAGGGCAAGTAGTATGCCAGCTAAAAAATATTACACAGAAGAAGAAAGAAAAAAAGCTATAGCGATTAGTTCGGCGAAATATTACAGACGCAATAAAAAGAAAATTCAACAGCAAAATAAAAAATGGAGAATCAAAAACGCAAGCCACGTCAAAGAATATAGAAGAGAATACTATCGCATAAACAATAAACACTGCAATGAAATAAATGCAAAATGGAGATCTGCGAATCCAAAAAGAGTGAAGGAACTGCAAAAAAGATGGTGGCATAAAAACCCAGATTACCAAAACAAACGTTATAAAGAAAAATGCTCCAAATACGCAGATGACTTAAAAACCAATATGCTTGCAAGTGCTGATTTTTTAAAATCTTACGACGCCTATCATAATTTGGGGGTAAAATGACATACGGCTACATTAGGGTATCGACAAACAAGCAGGATGTAGAAAATCAGAAGCTTGGAATTGAAAAAAGAGCTCGTGAGCTTGCGACGCAGATTGACGAATGGGTGGCAGACGATGGAGTTTCCGGCACAAAGGAGTACAGCAAGCGAAACTTGGGCGGTTTAATGGAAAAGGTGAAAGATAAAGATATTATCATTGTATCGGAACTTAGCCGCCTTGCTCGCTCCGTGTTCATGCTGTTTCGCATAGTTGAGCATTGCACTCAAACGGTAGAAGCAGAAATTCACGCCTGCAAGGAAAATCAAATATTGCGCAAAGGCGATGTTGTTTCCGCAATAATTCTATCTGCTTACGGAACTGCCGCACAGATAGAAAGAGAAATGATAGTAAAACGCACAGTGGAAGGCTTGGAGCGTAGAAGACAAGCTGGCGTTATTCTTGGCAGACCGCCTGGCGTAAAGAACCAATCGAAGTTACTGGAAGGCAAAGAGGAAGAGGTTTTAGATCTTGTAAATAAAAAAATTCCATTCGCATCAATCGCAAGGCTATTGGGTGTACATCGTATAACTTTGTCAAATTTCTGCAAAGAACGTAACATTGCAAATCCGAGATGGACTGGAAGCTTCAATAAATCGCCCAATTATATGCGAGGAATTGCCGCTCAAGAATTATTTGACAAAAACAAAGATAAGATAATAGAAATGCTTAAAACCGGTTTAATTCCACGCGAAATTTCAAGGGAATTTATGGAATTGCAAAAATCAAAAGGGCTGCCAGAGATCCCAAAATACTCTTTTAAAAATTGGCTTATGAAGAACGATGATGTGCACAATGTTTGGGTTAAAAAAAATCTTGAGTCGCGAGCTAAATACAATGTTGATTGCGGCAAACAAAAGGGGTATTACAGGTATTGATATGTATAAAATAGGTATAGACTGGGCTAGGGCAAGAAATGATTTTTATGATGCGTTTAGCATAAGCATAAGGCATTTTTACGATGGACTTTGCACTTTTCTATTTGGGCAAATCCAGATAGACATATTTAAGTTTGACGAATATCTGCACAAGAAGTATGGAGAGTACGAAAAGGAAGGTAAGAGTCTAAACGACATAGTCACGGAACATTACGGCGCAAAAGGATTGAAGGTACTTATCGCTTTACTCCCTTCGGAGGATACAAAGTTGTCAAAGGCAGTTGAACAAACTTTTTTACAGGAGACATCAAACAATGGCAAATAAAATCAAGAGCATTTTAGATACGGAACCGCCAGAAGAAAGCCAGTACGATGGCTGGACTTATTTCGGTGATGCAGGCAATAAAAAAGAGAAAGTTCCTTACATACTCCAAGAGGAAAGCCCTGGCGTTAGCTCGGCTTGGTGGCCTATGGGAAAATGCTGGTTTAGCTTTATGAGAGTACCTACGCTTGAAATTTTCACTAGCTGGGTAGAAGCTGCTATTGCCTCTAATCTTATCAAAGAAGAAGATTCAAAGAAATGCAAAATTGACGGATGTAAATCTGCATTGAATTTTAATGGTGTTCAAAAGCTGCTTAAACATTGCCCATTGTATTTCAACAAAAATTTAAAACGCCACTTCCTAAGCCAAGTGGAAACAACCAAAGGAGAATCTATGAAAAAGGAAAATAATTCCATAGGCAAGTTTGATCCTAAAAAGGCAACCGAGCTTATAAGAAAACCCATGCCAATCGGCGTTGACGAAAGCGACGGCAAGGATTACAGCGCTAAGGTAATGACGGTAGCTCCCGCAAAGGCACTTGAAGTGCTGAATTTTTGGTACCACGACAAAAAGTTCAGAACGCACGTACAGCCAGACGGTAGCGAATGGTACTGCCTTGCCGACATCTGCAAGATTTTGGGTTACAAGGATGCAGAAGAGGCATTCGAAAAACACTGCATCGAAAAGCGCATAGCTCACAAACCCGAAGATGTGACAAAAAAACTTTACTATGTCAGCGAATGCGACTTGAACAACCTCATATTGCGTTCAAACAGCCCCAGCGCATTGCCCTTCCGAAAGCTCATAACGCAGGAAGTCATGCCTGCGCTAAGGAAGTACAGCAAGTACATCATCACCACGGAAATTAGAGAGCAGATATTGGGCGAGGCAAAAAAAGCCTTGCCTGTACAGGGTGAGCAACTTGAAATGTTTCCGATAACAGCAAGCGGAAAAGTGACATTTAAAAAAGAAGCGATGGACTGGCTATTAATAGCGAGAAAAAAACTCGCAGACAAGGGAGTAACTTTTGAAACCTACTCGGATTTTCTCGGCTACCTCATTGATGCAGGGGTGAAGGCTATCAAATGAAAAAAGATTGGCTCTCATACACGTGGCTTTCTGTAAGCGAAGCGGCCCGACTTGAAGGGCTGAGTGAAAAGGTCATGCGCAACTGGCTGAGAAGTGGTGTGAATTGCCGGTATGTATGGCGGCTCAATCCGCAAGGCGAAAAAGAAATCAAGCTATCATCGCTTTCCCACAACGCAGTCAAGCTTTATATGGACGAAGAGCTGCCGGAAGTAGAGCATTCGCAAAAAAGAGAAGATCCCGAAGTTTTCCTTGCACTGTACAACGCAAGCCCATCCTACGCAAAAAAGAAATGCGACCAATGGACTCAAGTACTATTGGAAACTAGGGATATGCGAGGAACAGCGAATCTTCGCAGTTTCGTTGACTGGTGGAACGCAAACAACGAATTCAAAATATCACTCCCGAGGCTTTACGCCGTCCGCCAAGAATATATGGAAAACGGCAACGACCGCTCCTTCCTGCTCAAAGAAAGGCAGGTTCCGCAAACTTCAGTCAAGAAAGAATGGCTTGATGATTTCAAGGAGTGCTACCTCCGCCAGCAAAGGCCGTCAGCCAATGACTGCCGCATTTATGCACTTGGCAAGGCTAGGCAGCGATGCGAGAATGTCAACGAGGAATCCTTCCCTAGCCTTGCCTCCTTCTACCGTGCGGCGGCGAAAATCGGCGACGGCATAAAATCGTGGCACAGAGGCGGCCCGAAAAGCTTCTACGACAGCCATTCGCTGCACATAGAAAGAGACTGGAGCGCAGTGCAGGCCGGCTGGTGCTGGATTGGCGATACAAGAACTTGGGATGTAATGGTGAACTACCCAGGCTTTGAAACGCTCAAAAGACCATACATAACAATGTTCGTGGATGCTCGCACCGACATGCCCATGGGTTGGCACATTCACGTAACGCCTCCAAGCGCAGCGAACACTTTAATGGCACTCAGAGACGGCATACAACGCTTTGGCAAACCCGATATGCTTTATGTTGACAACGGCCGTGAATACAGAAACAAAGATTTCTCCGGCAATCCTAGAGGCGGCAACAACTGGGGCAAGGAAGGCTCGGAGTGGATGCAGAGCGCAACAGGCATTCTGGACATTCGCATGAAGTTCGCCATCGCTCGCAACGCAAGAGCAAAGAATGTTGAAAACTTCTTCGGAGTTTGCAAAAAGATAATAGATAAATCCTTCCTGTCATACTTCGGTGGCAATTCCATCGAAAGGCCCGAGCAAGTGAAAGAACTATTCAAGAACAAAGACAAAGCGATCAGCTTCAGCGAGTTCAAAAATGTAATGAATGAAAATTTCCTTGACATAATGCCAAACTATCCCTGCAAGTTCAAACGGTTCGCACAGGACACTAGAAAAAAAGCCTGGGATTATTTGTACGCCCAAAGAACGCCAATGCAAACGCTGACTCAGGAAGCTTTGGATATGATACCAACGCTCACGGAAGAATGCGCAGTTGGCAGAAATGGAGTGTCCATTTCAAAACTCGGAGTATCGTGGTGGGCCGAGTGGATGCCAGCCATGAAAGGCGAAAAAATCATAGTGCGCTACAATCCACAGGATTTATCCAAAGCGTGGGGCTACGAGAAAGGCGGCCGCATCATAGATGAGATGGGAGCACCGCACATAGTCCCTGCGCTCATAGAAGCCCTGCCGGAAGAAGAGCGAGTGCTTGCAAGGGATTTGCTCAGCAAGGCAATGGCAGCAGAAAGAAGCGAGCGCAAACTTATGAAAAGCTCACACAAAAGCAAAGGCATCAGCGAGCACGATATACTTGAGGCGAGAAAGTTCGCGTTGGGCATCAAGAAGATAGATGAGGTAACGGGCGAAGTGATAGACAACGGAACTAAGATAGCTGCTATCGCACCTCCCACAACCATCACCAAGCACGACGCAGACAAGCAGAAGCTCAAAGAGCGATCTGAATACGGAGACCCCGAGCTATTGAATATGCTCGGTTAAACAGAGTTTAAACACCCTTTAACAACGGAGAAAAAGGATATGGAAGAAGACATAAAAAAACGGCTCATCTTGCTGATGCAGGAAACTGGAGCATCGCAGAATAGAGTGGCGAAAGCCCTAGGTAAAAGCAGCTCCGCATTATCACAGTGGCTGTCGGGCACTTACAAAGGTGACAACGACGCTATGAAAGCTAGAGTTGAGGATTACCTCGCAGCAGCAGCTGAAAGAGACGGCAGCGCAAATTCCCTGGAGGAATTAGGTGTTGTGGAAACCAGATGCTACACGGCAGTATCTAAATTCTGCAAGCTCGTCTCCAAAAACAGAATGATGGGTTTGCTTACGGGCGATGCTGGAGTAGGCAAAACCACTGCGCTCAGAGACTATGCGAGAAAACACCCAACCAGCATTCTGATCGAAGCGGATATGGGATATACCCCTAGAGTATTTTTTGAAGAGTTGTGCTCACGCCTTAACGTAAGCGCACCCAACACAACACACGCCAAGTTCGCCCAGACGGTTGATCGCCTGAAAAGCAGCGACCGTCTGCTTATGATTGACGAGGCGGAGCATTTGCCTTACGGCACGCTTGAGTATGTTCGCCGCATACACGACAAAACCGGCATCGGGATAATTCTTTGCGGACTTCCAAGGCTTGAGAAAAATATCAAGGGCTACAAAGAATCGTACTTGCAATTGTCAAGCCGCATTCAGCTCGTGACACGCCTCAAGCATCTAACTGAGGAAGACGTCGAAGCGTATCTGGAAAGCCGGTTTGAAAAATACGACAGCGAGTGCGTAAGCACCCTAATGGATTTCAGCAACAAAAATTGCCGCATAATGGCAAACCTATGCAAGCTGTCCACGGAGAGCATGTCACATAAAAGCATTTCCAAGCTATCAAAAGAAGTTTTGGACATTGCTAGGAAGCTATCAACATGAGAAATCAAATGATATGTAGAATCCATGCTCTGGCCGCAATGGTACCAATGGATGACGTAGAGTATAGAAACATGCTCCACGACCTCTATGGCAAGCAGTCCAGTAAAGAACTCACCGAATGCCAGCAACTGGAACTCGTGAAGATATTGCGAAAGCAAATTGGAGCCAGGCAAAAACGCCGCAACCCGGAGATGGCAACGCCAAAGCAGCTAGGGGCAATAAAAGCGATGTGGGCAAAGGTAAGCAAAGCTGAAACCGCCGAGGCGAGAGAAATAGCATTGCGGAAATTCTGCAAAAGAATAACAGGGTGCGACTTCCTTCAGTGGCTCACCAAGGCGGCCGTGCGCAAACTAATCAAAGCTCTGGAAAAAATGGGCGCCAGCACCCCAGAGCAATGGAACCAAAATCAACCAACCAGCCAACAGGAGGACAACCATGGCTAAAACAGACAAAGACGGCAACTGGATAAACGTGAGAGGGCACTTCGTGCCTGTAAGCACAATCCCGGAAATGGATCGGAAAAAAGATGCCTTGGTGGAAAAGCTCATAAAGAAAGCTCGAAAGCTGGATGATTTACTCGCCGAGTTCCACAAGGAATGCGCAGCGGGCATAGACGGATATCTAGCATACAGAGCGAAAAGTGAAAAGGTCAAGAATTCGTGGAAAGGCAACATACAGCTAAAGTCTTTTGACGAATCTCTTATCGTGGAGCGAGCCATGAGCGATCGCATAGACTTCAACGAGGATTTGCAGCTCGCAAAAGCCCAGATTGATATATGGCTAAAAAATCGCATAGGCAGCACCAATGCGGATCTCGCAAAAGTCATTTCGCAAACTTTCAACGTGGACAAAAAAGGCCGCATAAACACAGCAGTAGTCCTCAAATTGATGCGCCTAGAGATTGAAGATGGAGACTGGAAAAAAGCGATGGAACTGCTGAAAAAGAGCATAGTGGTCGCAAGCACCAAACTATACATCCGGTTCAGGGAAAAGGTTATGGCTGACGGCAATGAAGCTTGGAGGCAAATAAACCTGGACTTCGCAAACGCAGGGCAATGATGGATATTGCAAGAACATTGGCAATGCTCGCAAGCCTCACCGTCCTATCGCTGATACTGGCGATATGGGTAAAGATAGAGCGCAAGCAAATCAAAAGCGACTGCCCTGCGCTGACAAGGTTCATGGCATTGCTGATGTTCTTGCCCCTTTGGATTCTATGCATATTTTCTTTAGCAATGGAGATTTCACAATGGCAACAGCAGTAGATGTATTACCACCAAACATAACCGACATGAGCTTACTAAACCCGGAACTCTTGCGAGTCTATGAAGCACTGCAAGAGAACTTTGGTATTTGGAAGCTTTATGTGAATGAGTGGGATGGCAAAAGAATAAATAGATGGTGTGGCTACAGAACAAAAGAATGCACCATAGGAGCAATCAACTCGGCACACAAGCGAGGTTTAGCCCTAGACCTTCACGCAGGCACACCCTACGCAGACGCTGACACTAAGCAAGTAAGAAACACCAAGCTATGGATGTTCATACAAAGCTGGGGCCACGAATACGGCGTAAAGAGGCTTGAGTACATAGACGCAACCCCCACCTGGTGCCACATTGACTTAGTGGAAAAAGCCGGGTGGAACCATAAGGAGAAAGTGTATGTGTTTAAACCCTGATGTAGAATTTTATTTGGATATAGATGAAGTTGTAACGGATTTTTGCAAACAAGCAGAAATTATGGGTTATAAAAAACCTATTGAAGCTGGCAAGTTCTGCAACGATCCGGAATTATGGGAAATTATAAACAAAGATGCTCTCAACTTCGCCGCTACAATGCCCTGGAAACAAAAAGGAAAAATACTCTATGAAATACTCATTAGGTATAACCGCCCTATAATCCCAATAACTCACTGTCCAAGCGAGGAGTGGAAAATGGGTCGCCTTTCTTGGATTGAGCAAAATTTAACACACTCTCAAACACCTATAATAGTTCCTTCAGGAAGTAGTAAAGCTACGTTTTGTAAAGGTGAAAATAGCGTTTTAATAGATGACATAGTGAGTAATGTAGAGGAGTGGCGAGTAAAGGGTGGTACTGCAATTCTATGGGATTGGAAATACCCAATAGGCTCACATGTTCTTCTTGATTTAGCACTTGAAAACTTGAGGGTTGCATGAAGGTGCTACATTTTAAAGGCGATCCTATTATAACCGAATTTGCCGGAGAGGACCTGTATCGCGTAGTGAAAACCACTAGCTGCACCGTGTGGACTGATGTAGGTGTATTGCGCTACACAATACACGCAGGCTTCATAACGGACATGCGGAGTGGTAGCCACGCAATAGATTGGATTATACCAAAATTCACAAATAATATATACTATAACTGGGCTATACTTATCCACGACGCTAATTACACGCTAGATAAGGATGGCAACCACAACTTAAATCGTGAGACGGCAGATTTGCTACTGCGCGAAATGACGAGAGTTAGCAAAACATTAAATGCCTTGCAAAGATTTTTAATGTACAACGCGCTACGGCTATTTGGCAACAGTGCGTATAAGGGGGCAAATACCGGCGTTTATACTGGAATGGAAAATTACATGAATTTTGAATGGAGCGCAAAGTGATGGCCGTTAAATTTGAGGAAGATAAAAAGCTTAATCGTCGTAAACGACATAACCGGTCGAAAGACCACAACCGCCCGAAAGGGCAAGGAGATAATATGAGTAAAAAGCAAGAACTCATAGAGGCGTTGCTAAATGATAGAGCTGGTACGGCTACTATAATTGAGCAAATGGAACTGCAACTATTAACTGGTGAGCGGGTAGGCACCAATCAATGGCATCAGATGCAGAGACAAAGAAACGCGCTGCTTGAATACAAGAATGCTACCGTAGATCGTATTTACGATTTACTTCAGCAGCAAACTCAGGAGGCTTCGTAAAATCAACAATAAGCTTTCTTGTGGACATAAAGTTTGCAAGAAAGCTTTTAAGGTTATTTGCGAGGGATTATATGAGAATATGTACTAAATACGCGAAACTTTGCGTATAATTTCCATAATTTAAATGGTATTTAAATGGCTAAAAATACACCTTCAAATATGCTACGGTTAATTCTTAAACGAAAGTGGTTTAGAATGATAGAGAGTGGCATAAAATTAGAGGATTACCGCGAAATCAAACCATTTTACATCCCTCGCTTAAAGAAAAAACTTACAATTGTTCAATTCCAACTTGGCTACAAAAAAAACTGCGAGCAAATGACATTTGAAATCCAGAGAATTTCCGAGTATCATCCAAACACAATATTTACAATCGCCGGAATCGAACCAACTATGGACATCCAGCTTAGGCTTATTTTTGGTAATTCTTGTGAAGAATTATGGGGATTTAATAAGCTGAAACCTCAATATGTTATTAGGTTAGGGAGAAGGATTTCATAACAACTCAATTGTGATGTGGAATGCAATAAAGGCTGTAAAGTTCGTTCCGTACAAAAAATGCATTGCAAAAATCTAGTAAAAATTATTAAAATCGCTTAAATTTTAACGGAAAACGCTTATTTGTTAGATTTTAATTATCTTTTTGTATTGTTTCAAGTGAAAAAATTACGAAAAGTAGGAAAAAATAGGAAGAAAAGCGGAAATTTCGGCAATTTTACTTTTTCGGGATATAATAAATGGAAATGTGATAGAATTCGGGTGGATTGACCATTATAGAGGCTACAGCTCACAGTATTTTTGCTGAAAATGCACATACTTGGAACCAAGAAAACGACTACTATCAAATAGGGGAAAAAGTTCTTATTAATTCATCTGACCCCGAATACACGGTTATTGATGTAAACGGCAGAACTTTGAATTTTGATGTTTGCACTTGGAAATCATCTGGCACAAAATGCGGAGATACAGACAAGTTCACATTAACAAAGTAACAACAAGCTCAGTCCGGTTGCTGTTCCTGAGCGAAAGCAACAAAAGCGAGTAGGGGGATTCGGAAAATCAATCGCTCAGACATCCAATTTGTCCAAAACCTTATACGCATTCTCCTCAATAAATCTGCGGCGAGGTTCAACCTCATCACCCATAAGCATCGAAAAAATCTGGTCTGCTTTGATTGCGTCTTCTATGTAGCATTGCTTTAAAACACGAGTTTCAGGCGCCATTGTTGTGCTTGCTAGCTGGTCCGGGTTCATTTCGCCAAGACCTTTGTAACGCTGCAAATCCGCTTTTTTGCCGGCATCTTTTATCAGACGCATAGCTTCGTCCTTGTCTTCATCTGAGAAGTGATAGGATTCCTGCTTGCCCATTTTTATGCGGTAAAGAGGTGGCGTTGCCAAATAGACATGGCCTCCGTCAACCAGCGGACGCATATAGCGGTAGAAGAATGTCAAAAGCAAAGTTTGAATATGTGAACCATCAACATCGGCATCGGTCATTATTATTATTTTGTGATAACGTAATTTATCAATTTTGAAATCGTCTCTTATTCCTGTACCAATGGATTGAATCATTGTTTTGATTTCATCGTTGCCGAAAACCTGAACATCGTTCGCTTTTTCAACATTCAAAATTTTTCCCTTAAGCGCAAGAATAGCCTGATATTCCCTTGTGCGACCCTGCTTTGCCGAACCACCTGCGGAATCACCCTCAACCAAAAAGAGCTCACATTTTGACGGATCCCTGCTGGAACAATCGGAGAGCTTGCCCGGCAAACCTCCGCCCTCTAAAATTCCCTTTCTGCTAACAGCCGCTTTTGCCTTGTGCGCAGCTACCCTACCCTCTGCGGTGTTGTAAATTTTTTCTGCTATAACCTTTGTTATGCTCGGATTTTCCGGCAAAAAATCGTCTAACGCTTTAAATATAGCGGCTTCCATACCGCCTTTGGCTTCGGAGTTTCCGAGCTTTCTTTTAGTCTGCCCTTCAAATTGCGGTTGCGGAATTTTAATCGCAATAACCGCAGTCAAACCTTCCAGAACATCTGCTCCGGTAATTTCAACATCTTTTTTTGGCTTCGCAATTTTGCTCATAGCGTGTTTTATCAAAACTCTTGTCAAGCCGGTTTTGAAACCAGTTAAATGAGTTCCGCCATCCACAGTGTTCACATTGTTCACAAAACTGAACAGATTGTCTTGGTAGCTTTCCGTATAGCGAAGCGCAATTTCCACAGGATAATTTCCGGCCATTGTTGAAAACACCAGCGGTTTTGGGAAAAGAGATTTGCGATTCTGATCTATATATTCTATAAAAGAACCGAGACCGCCCGGATAGTAAAACTCCTCTTTTTTAAGAGGCTCGCCCTCAGGCTCCTGCGCTATTGTGCGTTCATCGCTAACGGTTAATGTCAAGCCTTTGTTCAAAAATGCAAATTCTCTCGCTCTTGTGGCAATTGTTTCGTAGTTGTATTCGGTTTCTGAGAATATGTCTCTGTCTGGGTAAAATTCTATTGTTGTGCCGTGCGCATCTGCCGGAGCGGTTCCTATTTCGTATTGAGGCGCAACCGGATTTCCTCTTGAAAATTCCTGGCGAATTATTTTACCGTTCCTTGTGACTGTGGCTATGAGTTTTGTGCTGAGAGCATTTACGCAGCTTACACCTACGCCGTGCAATCCTGCGGATACTTTGTATGCATTTGCGTCAAATTTGCCGCCTGCGTGGAGTTTTGTCATAACCACTTGAAGCGTTCCGACTTTTTCTTTCGGGTGAATATCTGTTGGTATTCCACGCCCGTTATCCACAACTTTTATGCCGTTATCCGGCGTTATTGAAATTTCTATTCTGTTGCAATATCCGGCCAAAGCCTCGTCCACCGAGTTGTCCACAACTTCCCAAACCAGATGATGCAAACCTCTGCCATCAGTGCTGCCAATATACATGGCCGGGCGAACCCTAACTGCTTCCAAACCTTCCAAAACGGTAATATTTGAACCACTATAATCGTTTTCCGTATTTTCCATAGGGTATTAATATAGAAAATTCAAAGCTCTCCTAAGCACCGCAACATCCCCAGCCCTAACCCCAGCAACCTTTGCCGCCGCACCCAAAGTGAGCGGCATTGCAGCGCTTAATTTCTGGCGAGCTTCTATGCTCAAGGCGGTTATTTTGTTGTAGTCAAAATCCGGAGGAATCTTGAAGTTTGCCATTTTTCGCTGATTCTCTATTTCCTCTGCGGCACGGATGAAAAATCCGCTGTAAAGTTCTTCTGAAAGTATATGCCACTTCTCTTTTCTTGTCAATGGAATTTGCGGGCAAGCTGTTGCAAAAAAATCTTCTGCTTTTATGCCTGGACGTTTTAAAATGGTCAGCCATTTTGTTCGCTCCGTAACCAAAGCTTGACCGCTCTCCGCTAAAATCGGCGCAATCTGCTCCGGAGTTCCGGAGTTTTCGCTCAAAAATTTTCTAGCCTCCGCTACCCTGCTCTTTTCCTGCTCATAACTTTGCCACTCTTCTTTTGTAAGCATCCCAACTTTGTACGCTTTTTCGCAAAGTCTCGCCTCGGAATTGTCTGAGCGTAAAAATAAGCGATACTCTGCTCGGCTTGTGAACATTCTGTATGGCTCATTCCACTCCATCGTGGTAATATCGTCTATCAAAACTCCTATGTAGCTATCTGCGCGAGAAAGCACAAATGGAGATTCGCCTTTTATTTTGAGCGCAGCGTTTATTCCAGCGATTATGCCCTGAGCGGCAGCTTCTTCGTAGCCACTTGTTCCGCATACTTGCCCTGCAAAATACAAACCGGGGAATTTTTTGCATTCAAGAGTCTGGTGCAACTCTGTGGCGTTTATGGCATCGTATTCCACAGCGTAGCCTATTTGCAAAACTTTAGCATTTTCCAAGCCGGGTATTGTGCGAAGTGCTTCTATTTGCGCTTCTTCGGGCAAACTGGAGCTGAAGCCGTTTACATACATTCTGCGTGCATTGAGAGTTTCGGGTTCTAAAAAAAGCTGGTGACTGTCTTTGTCTGCAAAGCGTTTTATTTTGTCTTCTATGCTTGGGCAATAGCGTGGGCCCGGGCCTTGGATTTTTCCTGTGAAAAGCGGGCTTTTTTCAAAGGCAGCTTCTAAAATTCTGTGCGTTTCTTTTGTGGTTCTGGTTAAGTAGCATTTTGCCGTGTTGCATAAATCTGCGGCATTGGTTTTGCTACTGAATGTCCAGGGAGTTGCATCTCCGGTTTGTTCTTCGCATTTGGAAAAGTCAACGCTTGCAGGGTCTATGCGGCTGGGCGTTCCTGTTTTTAAGCGGCGTGTTTTTATACCTATATTTTGTAAGGATAGGGGCAAGTGGTCGGAACTGGGTTCATTTATTCTACCGCCGATTGTTACTGTGTCCATGCCTGTGAACATTTTTGAATTCAAAAACGTGCCTGTTGCAATTATTATGGTTTTGCATTGCATATTATTTACAAGCCAATATTCACCATTTTTTTCCAACGACGTCGCTTCGCCTTCAATTATTTCCACATTCAGCATTTTCTGCGCAAGTTCGCTGTACAAATCCATGTCGCATTGCGCTCGGTTGCCCCACACCGCAGGCCCCTTGCTTGAATTCAAAGTGCGAAACATTATGCCGGCTTTATCTGCTAAAATTCCCATCAGACCACCCATTGCATCTATGTCACGCACCATTTGGCCCTTGCCAACGCCGCCTATTGCCGGATTGCAGCTCATTCGCCCTATGCTTTTTTTGTCCAAAACCATCAGTGCGGTTTTTACGCCCATTTTCTGCGCCGCATTTGCCGCTTCAATTCCGGCGTGGCCGCCGCCTATTACCAACACATCAAAAAACACTTAGCAACCAAAAATCATTATTTTCCGGCCATCAAGTGTATCTTCTTTAAAAAATATACGCTCATCCCAAGTTTTATTCGCTTTTTTATCAAAAATAATCATTGAACCCTCATTAACTTTGCACTTATCCATATAACCCAAAAGCTGGGAATAACCCTTTTTTATATATTCATCGTTATAATCTATCTTCAATTCAATAGGATACTTGCCATCCTCATACACAATGCACAAATCAACCCTGCCGCTGCCAAGCGCAAACTCACGCTGAATCAAACCGCCGCCGTTTATTACACGCTGCAAAAATGCCATCATTATCAAATGCGGAGCCGCTTCCCTGTATTCGTAAACACGTTCCCAAATCTCACTGTTCTCACGCCAAAATACCTGAAAATCGCAGAGCAATGCCTTAACATCTATCTTAGAATCTTTTATGTAGTGCGGAGCTGAGTATTTTTCATTTTTCATCAAATCTGCTTGCGTGTTATAACTCAATACTCTCGCCATTACTTCTGCGTAAATCTGGTTAGCAGGAACCACAGTTTTTG